>JMBX01000380.1_pt1 | contig 11405 bp, 19 predicted proteins | sample 616521 | NCBI WGS metagenome assembly JMBX01 (sample SAMN02727906, study PRJNA239997) | anaerobic digester metagenome | biome: anaerobic digester; isolation source: mesophilic anaerobic digester inoculated with municipal waste water sludge... | place: Germany: Bielefeld University, CeBiTec ...
TTTTGACATATATTTTTTTAGGAGGAGCCACCTGTATATTAGGAGAATATACTGAAAGGGCTACAAGGATTTTGATTTTATAGATTTAACCTCTCTGGGCAAGAATTCTCCCATCTTATATAAGGGGGAGATGAATTGTCAATATACTTAACAAACATGAAGTTTTTGCTTACTAACTACAGGCTCAGTACAAAAAAAACTTGCTGAAACTAGTCATATAGTTTGGTACTATGGGAGTAGGAACTACCCTTAAAGCTTGGGTAACTTAGCAGATTACTGCTATTGACCAAGAAGCTCTCACTTTAACGAACGAATGTGAGTAAGTGGCGAGTAGTTCACGTTTTATCAAATCAATAGAATTTCTTGATACCTTTTTGCTTTTATTATATTATGGTATTAGAATATAATATTTCCAATAGGACCAAAACAAAAAAATATATAAAAATGGGGGGGGATTATCAATGCATAATATTAGAGAAGTAACTAAGGATTTATATTGGGTTGGTGAAAATGATCGTCGCCTTGCTCTATTTGAAAATATTCACCCTATTCCTGAAGGCATTTCCTATAACTCATATTTATTATTAGATGAGAAAACAGTGCTTTTAGATACAGTAGATCCATCAGTATGTGATAAATTTATAGAGAATATAAAATATGTTTAGGGGATAGGGCTTTAGATTATATGATAATACATCATATGGAACCAGATCATGCAGGATGTATAGGAGAAGTAGTATTCCACTATCCAGATGTAAAAATCATAGGGAACAAAAAGACTTTTGATTTTATGAAACAATTTGGTCTTGAAATAAATGAAAATTGCATAGAAGTTAAAGACGGAGATACTATATCTTTTGGAGGACATGAATTTTTATTTATATCAGCTCCAATGGTTCATTGGCCAGAAACTATGGTAACTTTTGACACTACGAATGGAGTACTATTTTCAGGAGATGCTTTTGGTACATTTCGCACATTAGATGGAAGATTGTTCAATGATGAAGTGGATTTTGATAGGGAGTTTTTGGTACCAGCTAGAAGATATTATACTAATATAGTAGGGAAATACGGCCTTCAGGTTCAAACTTTGCTGGAAAAGACAAGTAATTTAGACATTAAATATATTTGTCCATTACATGGACCAGTATGGCGTACAAATTTAGATTATATTATTGATAAATATAATAGATGGAGTAGTTATGAGCCTGAAGAAAAAGGTGTAATTATAGTTTATGGTTCAATGTATGGTAATACGGAGGCGGCTGCTGAAAACATGGCTATTAAGTTAGTAGAAAAAGGTATGAGCAATCTGGTAATGTATGATGCTTCAAAAACTCATGTGTCCTATTTGATTGCTGATACTTTTAGGCTTAGTCATATAGTTTTAGCTTCTTCAACTTATAATTTAAATATTTTTCCACCAATACACAATTATTTGTTGACTATGAAAATATTAAACTTGCAAAAACGTACAGTTGCTATAATTGAAAATGGAACCTGGTCACCTAAATCTGGAAAGTTAATGCGAGAACTCCTAGGGGGGGAAATGAAAGAAATGAATGTTTTAGAAAACGATGTATTGATAAAATCGTCTATGAAAGAGGAAAATATTGATGAGATGGATGCTCTTGCTAATAGTATCATTGAATCTATGAAATAAACATTAAATGCAAAATAAAGCCGACTTGTTTTTATTAATAAGTCGGTTTTTTTTAAACCAATGTGTATCGCTATGCCTTAGTTAGAGCAGAAAAAAAAGATTTATAAGAGAAATAAGAAGAAAATAGAAAAAGTATTAGAGAGCATAGATTTTGAAGCTGATAAACCATAGTATAATATTATATAGGTATTGGGTACATGTGGAATAATTATGGAATGAAAATATACCTTGGGGTGAGAAGATGAAAAATCAAATATGTGCAATTTGGACTCTTGATAAGGAGTCTAATGATAAACTAGAATATACTAGGAAAGCCCTTACAGATTTTAGTATTGATTATGAACCAATTTATGGGCATATTACTATGGCGCATTTTTATGATATTGATATTGATGATATTGTGGAATATACAAGGGAATTTGTACAAGATAAATCTACATTTCATGTGAGATATAGCATTATAGGATTGCTAAGTCCAAATTGTATAGCCTGTATCCCAACGACTTCAGGAAAACTGCTAGAATATTACTATGAATATCATGAACAGTTTGATGCACATTGTGACGATTGGACAAAAATAGAAAAGGGCTTATGGTTACCTCATTCCACTTTGTATTTTAATCCAGATATAGATTTAGGACCAATTATTATGGGAATGGCGAGAAGATTTGAGTCTTTTGAAGGTAAAATTGTCCGTTTAGAATTATCTGAGATAGATGATGATGGAATTGAAGTTATTTATACTCATAAGTTGGCAGAAAGCAGTAATTTTTAATACGAGGTGGTACTATGTATAAGATACTCATAGTAGAGGATGATAAGGCTCTTTGTAATAACATAGGGGAAGGGATTATTAGATGGGGTTTTGATGTGATTTCTATAGAAAATTTTGAAAATGTATTAGAGGAGTTTGCAAAACATAATCCCCCCCATTTAGTAATCATGGATATAAATTTACCTTGTTTTGATGGATTTTATTGGTGTAGAAAGATAAGGGATATATCCAAAGTTCCCATTATATTTTTGTCTTCAAGGGATAGCAATATGGATATAGTAATGGCGGTTAATATGGGTGGAGATGATTATGTTACAAAGCCATTTTCTATGGATATCTTATTAGTAAAAATACAGGCACTCCTTAGAAGGGCTTATTCCTATGGGCAAGGGGGGGAGGGGGGGCAGATAATAGAATGTAATGGAGCTATTTGAATTTAAATGATGGGATATTAACTTATAATGATAAAGCATAGAGCTTACTAGAAATGAGTTTAAAATACTCCAATTACTTATGAGAAATCAAGGCAAGATAGTAGCAAGAGATAGGATTATGCGAGTTCTTTGGGAAAGTGAATATTTTATTAGTGAAAACACTTTAACAGTAAACGTAAATAGACTTAGAAAAAGGCTAGAGGATATAGAACTAAAAGACTTTATAGTAACTAAAAAATCACAAGGATATATGATACCATGAGCTTATTTAAATATTTAAAAGATTCATTGAGGACAATTTCGTGCTTTTTATTAATAATATTAATAATCAATCTAATGTTGATAACAAGCACTGATTTAGACAAATCAATGTTAGATATTTTGTATATGAATATACTCTTTGTTTCTATTTTTATTGTATTTTTTTTATCATAGGTTATATGAGATGGAAAAACGCCTATAAGAAGCTTGAAAATGCCCTAAATGTTCAAAGAGAAATAGATCCTTATCTTCCAGAGGGAGAAAAACTAGAACAATTATTAATGAGAAAAATAGTAGATTTTAAAAACAAGGAAAAGTTAGAGGAAGTAAAAATTTTTAAAAGAGATCTATATGAAATAAATGATTATATAACAAAATGGGTTCATGAAATAAAAATACCTTTATCTATATGTGAGCTTATAGCTGATAAAATGGAAGATGAAGGATTATATGATACATCAAAGGAATTAAGGCAAGAGATAGAAAGAATAAATTTTCTCATAAATCAAGTACTATATACTAGTCGAGCTTCAACCTATTCCCAAGATTTTATAGTCGAAGAGTTCAATTTAGGAACACTAGTAAAAAGTATAATCAAGAATAACGTCAATTCTTTTTTTATATAAAAAGATAGAAGTAGAAATTGGGGGGGATTTGGATTTTAATATATTTACAGATAGCAAATGGGCTTGTTATGTATTGGAACAGATAATCAACAATGCTTGTAAATATGTAGATGTCTGTGGGAAAATTGAGATTTCTGCAATAGAAAATGATGAAAGTATAATACTTTCCATCAGGGATAATGGAATGGGCATCCCTGCTAAAGATATAGATAGAATTTTGATAGAGGATTTACAGGGGGGGTCAATGGAAGAAAAACAGGGAAATCCACAGGTATGGGGGGGCTTTATATTTGTAAAAAGGTTGCAGATAAGTTGAATATTAATATTGAGGTATCTTCTCAGGTATCAAAGTTTACAGAATTTCGAATAATTTTTTATAAACTATCTGATTATTTAAATGTGACATAGATGTAATGTTTATATTCATATTGTCATCTTAAGTGATGGAATAAAGGTATTTAAAACATTAGAATATATATGAAAGTTAAAGATTATTCTCTCTTTTATTAAGGGAGAATTTTTTTCTAATGAAAGTAAATTGGAGGGGACAATATGGAAATAGTACTTGAAACAAAAAAAAGCTGAAAAAAAAGAATATGGTACAAAAGGAGCAATTTTTACAGCTATAGAAGATATTGACTTAAAGGTATATAAGGGAGAATTTCTTGGGATAATGGGGGGGCCATCAGGGGGGGCAGGGAAAACTACTCTTTTAAATATTTTATCTACCATTGACAAACCTACTTCTGGAGAAATATATTATGAAAGTAAAAATATATTAAATATGAAGAATAGGGAGCTTTCGATATTTAGAAGGAATAATATTGGATTTATATTTCAGGATTTCAATCTATTGGATAGCATGTCTGTTGAAGATAATATGGCATTGCCTTTAGCTCTTTCAAAGGTAAATCCAAAAGAAATAAAAGAAAAAAATAGAAAAATTGAGTAAGTTCTTTGGATTAAAAGACCAATTAAAAAAAATATCCATATCAATTATCAGGAGGGCAAAAACAAAGAGTAGCTGCAGCCAGAGCTCTTATTACTTCTCCTTCTATAGTTTTGCAGACGAACCAACTGGTGCATTGGATTCAAAATCTTCACAGGAATTATTACAATGTTTATCTCAAATGAATGAACAATTCAATACAACTATAATCATGGTAACCCATGATGCTTTTGCAGCTAGTTATTGTAAAAGGATTTTATTTTTAAAAGACGGGAAAATTCATGCTAGGATAGACAAGGATTCTACTAGGAAAGAGTTTTTTTTAAGCGAATTATTGATTTTCTTGGTTCCATGGGAGGTGGAGTAGATGAATTCTTTTAAGATAGCCATTATTAATTTTAAACGTAATATAAGGACCTACGGTTTGTATCTTATGGCGATGATTTTTCTGTAGCTACTTATTATAATTTTGTATCTATGCGATATAATCCTCAATTTTTAGAGGCTAAAGAAATATCAGCTTATATTGAAGGTTCATCTATGACTGCTTCTATACTTATGATAATATTTTTAATATTTTTCATAGTGTATTCTAGTAATTTTTTTCTTGAACCAAAGAAAAAGAGAGATAGGCGTATATGCTTTCATGGGAATTGACAATTATAAAATAGCTTTTATATTTGCTTCAGAAGGATTACTGTTGGGAATAATGTCAGTCATTTGGACTAATATTGGAATTTTATTTAGTAAATTGTTCATGATGATGCTTGCAAAAGTAGCTCTATTGAACATAAGGATAGATTTCTTCGTATCCAAGAAAGCTATTCTTGAGACAATAATTCTTTATTCAATTATTTTAGGTATTACATTTTTAAAAGGATATTTAGATATTATTAGAACTAATTTAATAGATTTGATGAATTCATTAAAAGGAAGAAGAGCTTCCCAAAGTTAATTATTTTAAGGGAATAGTATCAATAATAATCATAGGAGTAGCTTATTATATTGCAATTAACTATGAAAGATTTGGATTTGGCACTGCACTTATGATTACAGTACTTCTCATCATATGGGGGGGTACCTATTGGCTATTTGGTTCTTTTTTTTCTCTATGATTATAAGATATTATATAAATAAAAAAAAGCTTTCTATATAATGGAACAAATATCATAAGCATTTCAAATATAGCTTTTAGAATAAAAGACAATTATAGAACTCTTACAGCAGTAGCAGTACTAGTGACAACTTGTATAACTTCTTTTGGTACTGTAAGTTCTCTAAAATATTATGTAGATGAAAATCACAAAATAGAGGTTCCTTATACTGTTTCTTATATTTCTGATAATCAAGAAGAAATAGCAAAGGTGGATGAAATTATTGAAAATTCAAATCATAAAGTGAAATTAAAGAGAAGGCAAATTTCTTGTACGCACCTGATCATGAGGTTGTAATAGTCAATCTATCAACTTTTAGAAATATAATATCGGACTTAAAAGTTAAAAATAGTGAAAATATAATATCAAAGTTTAATTTATCAAAAGATGAAGTAGGATATATAGAAAGACCAGGGGGGTTATGATGAGCATCATAGCAAAAGATGATATTGTTTTAAAGGGGGGGATAAAAAAATATAATATAAAAATTGATACCAAGGTTCCTTTTTTTTGGTAGGGGGGGAGTGCCTTTTCCTTGTTTAGTTGTTGATGATGATGAATATGAAATATTAAAATCTAATTTCAGTGAGAAACAGTTCAATGGAATCATACTCGACAATCCAGAAAACACGAAGGATTTAACATTTAAACTGGTAAAGGTATTATCAGAGGAATCATGGTTATATACTTACTTTGTAGCTGGGGGGGCAACATTTTATGATTTTACTGGAATAGTCTATTTCCTTGGTGCATTTTTGTTTCTAGTATTTGTATTTGCTACTGGAAGTATAATCTATTTTAAAATATTGAGTGAGTCTTTTGGAGACAAAAACAAATATGAAATACTTAAGAAACTAGGAACTACAGATCTAGAAATACACGAATCCATTTCAAAACAGATAGGTATGTTTTTTTATATTACCCCCCCTAGTGGTTGGCATAATTCATAGTATGGTGGCTATTTCCGTATTAAGCGATATTATGAAGTGCAACTTAATTAAACCTACAATCGTAAGCATAGGAGTATTTGCATTAATGTATGGTATATTTATGTATTCACTAGGAGGAAGTATATAGATATTGTATCAACAACATAAAACCATCCACATAAACTAACAAATGTTCTTTTTTTGTTTGACCTTCAAACAGAGAGAACTTTTTTTATTTTTTTGGTAAAATGTAGAATAAAGAGTTTCAATTATCTTGCAGTCAATCTTAATTATTTAAATAATATGATATAATATTATTATCAATAATCGGTGGTGAAAACAATGCGTATAGCTATTTGTGATGATGAAATTTTACAATTAGAACTACTTAAACATTATGTACAACAATGGGCAAAGGAAAAAGGAATTAATTGCAATATAGAATTATTCCAATCTGCTGAAGCGTTTCATTTTGAATGGCTAGAGGACTTTTCCTATGATATTATTCTCCTGGATATTCAAATGGCAGAGCTTAGTGGTATAGAACTGGCTAAGTTAATACGTGAAAAGATGAACATATACAAATTATATTTGTCACTGCCATACCAGATTATATAGGTGAAGGTTATGATGTAGATGCTATAAACTATTTAATAAAACCTATTAGTGAGGAAAAATTAAGAGAATGTTTAAATAAGGCTATAAATAAGAAAGAAATCCAGCCAAAATCTATTCTCATTGAAATAGATGGAGGAGTACATAGAATATATGAGGATTCTATAATGTATTTGGAGATTGAAGGTCATGAATTATTTATCCATCAAGAAGATAAAACTATTAGCATAAGAAAACCTTTAAGTGAAATGGAAGATCTTCTAACAATAGAAGAATTTATAAAGCCTCATAGATCTTATTTAGTAGCATTAAAATATATAAAATACATAGATTCAAAGAAAATTACTTTGAAAAACAGAACTACTATTCCCATAAGCCGAGGAAATTCAAAAGAAGTTCAGAGGAAATTTTTTTGATTATTTTAAGAGGGATGTAAAATGACTATTACTATTAGTTTATATACGCTTGTTTTGATAATTATCATCATTGGATTCATTCTTTATGTTTTATATAGAATTTCTTACCTAAAGTAGTAGATAGACGAATCTCAACATATCAAAATGAGTTATTAGAAAATCATATATCAGAAATAGATGAACTATATCATAAAATTAGGGGGGGCTGGAGACATGATTATCATAATCATATTCAAATTATGATTGCCTATTTAGAATTAGGAAAAACTGAAGAGATGATGAAGTATTTAAGGGATTTAGACAAAGATTTATCTACTATAGACCAGGTTATAAAAACTGGCAATATTATGGTGGATTCAATACTAAATACTAAGATTTCCATAGCAGAAAAAAATAATATTAAAGTGACTGCTGATGCAGTTGTTTCTGACAAAGTAGCTATTTCAGATATAGATTTATGTGTAATAATAGGAAATTTACTGGACAATGCCATAGAAGCCTCTATGACAGTAGAAAATGAAGAAGAAAGATTTATTAGGATATATATTGCAGAAAAAAATGGATCAATTTTATATTTATGTTTCCAATTCTTTTGAGGGGGGGAAAATTAAGAAAAAAAGGTAGTAAATATTTTACTACTAAAGATGAAAGACAACGGGGGGGCTATGGTATTATTAGAATAGATGGAATTGTAGAGAAAATCAAGGTATGATTAATAGGCAAAGTGAGAGGGATATTTTGCAACGGAGATAATATTGCCTTTGTCATATTAAAATGAGATAGTGGGGGGGACGGTTCTCACTATCTCATTTTGCATTTCACGATAAAAATCTTACATTCTGCGATAAATCCAAGTATAAATAATATATTCTACTATAATGGTAATTGAAAGGAGCTGAGAATATGGGGAAAAGCAAAACTAATAAATATTCTACATTACAAAACAGTATTTATATGTTAAAAACCATAAAAAAGTAATACCCCCCCTTGGATTTTGGCTAATGTTTTTAACTGTCCCTTTTGGGGTATTAGGGCATTATTTTTCAATTTATTTACCTAAGGTATTGATTTCAGGAATAGAAATGGGCTTAGAGCCTATACAAATCTTTAAAAATGTAGGCATAGTAGCACTACTTTTAGTAATTACTAAAACCACTGCAATAGTTATAGAATTTGCCCAATATGCTCTAGGAATAAATATGAGAACTTATTTTAGTATGGATTTATATTCCGAAAAATTAATGGATATAGATTATTCCTATTTAGTAGCAGAAAATGGAATGGAAGAACAGTCAAAGGTAATGGAAATTGTATTTGGAGGAGATGCTTCCCTTGCCCATAGATTTCATCAGCAAACAGGGGGGGAATTTTTAACTAGTATAGCAGGCATAATATTTTACGGTAGTTTGATTTCTAGTATAAACTTTTGGCTAATAATAGTCATTTTTATAGGTGCTATTGTTAATTTAATCTATGGAAAATACAATGCAAATTATAGACAAAAGAGTATTGAAAAAAAAGAAGTATGGATGCTAAAAGGCTTAATTATATCCAATCTAAAACAGGGGATTTTAGATCTGCAAAGGATATGAGATTGTTTGAAATGAAAGATTGGTTTATGGACAATTTCCATTATTATTTATCTAAATGGTCAAAGGAATATAAAAAAAAGAAAAGCAAATAAATGCTATAGGTGGCATGATTGATGCTTTAATAGTATTTCTTCGAGATGGGCTTTCTTATCTATTTCTAATAGGATTATTTTTTTTCAGAGGAAATTTCTATTTCAGATTTTGTATTATTATTTGGAGCTATTGTAGGATTTTCAGAATGGTTATCTAATATTGTAGTGCAAATTAATGATTATGTAGCCTATTCTTCTCAAATTAATATAATGAGGAACTTCTTTGAAAAAGAAGATGATTTAAATAGAGAAGAAAGTGAATATAAGCCTAATTTAAATAAGGCACCTAGAATTGAATTTATAAATGTATCTTTTAAATATGGAGAAGATGGAGATTATGTATTAAAGAATTTTAATTTTAAAATAGCACCAGGAGAAAAAAAATAGCTCTTGTGGGAGTAAATGGTGCAGGGAAGACCACTATTGTGTCTTTACTTATGAGATTATTAAAACCAACAGAGGGAGAAATATTAGTAGATGGAGTATCTCAAGATAAATACAATATATATGATTATTACTCCTTGTTTTCCACAGTATTTCAGGATATTTATATAATGCCAGATACAATTTTAAACAATATAACTTCAGGAGAAGAAAATCCTGATATGGAAAAGGCATATAAAGCTTTAAAAGATGTAGGACTATTAGATTTTGTAAATAATTTGCCAGAAAAAGAAAATACTTATTTAGTTAGAACTAGTAGAGATAATGCTATAGATTTATCAGGAGGTCAAAATCAAAGATTATTATTGGCAAGAGCACTATATAAAGATGGACCAATAAGCATTTTAGACGAGCCAACTGCACGCACTAGATCCTATAGCTGAATCTGAAATCTATGAAGAATACAATGAAATGACAGAAAATCAAAACCTGCCATATTTATATCTCATCGTCTAGCTTCTACTAAATTTTGTAATAGAATATTGTTTTTAGAAGATGGTGAAATAGTAGAGAAAGGTACACATGAAGAATTAATGGAGAAGAATGGAAAATATAGAGAAATGTTTGAAATTCAAAGCCATTATTATAGAGAAGATATGGAGGTGGCTGTATATGAATAAGGACAAAAATGTAATTCTTAAAGCATATAAATTTGTAATTTCACATGAAATAATGTATCTTTTACAAGTATATTAGGTGGAATATTTACAGCAATTCGCCCCCTTTGTTACAATTTATTATTCTAGAAAAATTATCAATGCCTTAATTTTAGGAAATGAAAGAGAATTGGTTTTAAAATATATTTTGTTGACAATTGGATTTAATTTAATTTTAAGTATATTAAAAAGTGTTTTAGATAATAGAGATGAATATTACCAAGCAAGACTTTACAGAAAATTAGAAATGGAAAAAAAATCAAAAGGTAATTGATTTAGATTATGAATTTATTGAAAAAGAAGATACTCAAAACATGGTGCAAAACATAGAAATGCTTGAAAATAATGGTAATCACAGTTTTCGTAGTCTAATGTATGCTACTTATATATTTAGCCATGGTTTAGTTACCATAATATTATCTATACTTTTATCCAAGGGAGTATTTATGGCAGAGGCTTCAATAGCTGGTATTAGTGGACGAAATGTTAATATTATATTTATGCTATTTATAATAATTATAAATACAATTTCTTTTATTGCATTGGCTAAAACCAATACTAGACTTTCCGAATATGTAATAGGATATTCCAATGATGTTTTTAGACTATATGCTGCTTATCAATTTTTATCTGTAGATTATAAATCAGGGAAAGATATTAGAATCTATGGTAAGAAATTACCACAAAAACATAATAAAGAAATGTCTGAAGGATTATCTGAAATGTACAAAGTAGTAGGTAAAATATTTGGGATTGGAAATGGAATTCCAAGTTTAATTAGTAATATCACTATAGGTGC
>JMBX01000381.1_pt1 | contig 11404 bp, 14 predicted proteins | sample 616521 | NCBI WGS metagenome assembly JMBX01 (sample SAMN02727906, study PRJNA239997) | anaerobic digester metagenome | biome: anaerobic digester; isolation source: mesophilic anaerobic digester inoculated with municipal waste water sludge... | place: Germany: Bielefeld University, CeBiTec ...
TTCTTCCTACAACCCAGTCAGATCTTCACTTGGGATTTGGAAATTCAACATAACGAATAAATTCAGATGTTTCATAATATTTTGGGTGAAGATGCCAAGTATCTTAGTGATGGAGAAGAGTTTGGAAGCCAGGAGTTATTCAACACCTTAAATAGCAGGTCAGCCTATACTGGTGAAGAGGGTGAAGGTGATTCCGAGTTGAAGTATCTTGAAATGATGCGGAAAATTAGAGATGAACAACCTGAGTTATTTAATAGGATAAAAAAACTGCCAAAAAAAGCACGATCTGGTTTTCACAAATCATCGATTCAAGATGATCAGTTAGTGACTTTTTTTTCGTATTGGAAACTAAAGAAGTTTTACATCAACAAAAGTGGAAGATCTTCTGAAATTACTTTCTTTGATGCTGTTAATGAATTGGAATGTAAGCCTGAGACAAAAAGAGCGAAGATACCTAACGAATACTACCACTTGTTGCAAACCAATAAAGTACGTTTTGAGCTCGATGTTACAATAGGTGATGAACCCATGAAAAGTAGTGGTGGTCGTTCAAATGCAAAATACATTGAGACAAGGTTGAAGGACAAGTATTTTAAAAATTATAAGGGTTTTACTGATTCCAATGATGAATTCCTGAATGGAGTTAGAGAGATGCTTGCACAAGGTACTATCGCCAAAAAGACTGCTCAACTGATCAAAAACGAGATGGAGAAAACGACCGATCCACTTCAGGTGTTGCATATCCTGGAGAAACACATTCGTTTTGTTGCGATTGAGGGATCACAAAATGCTGCAAAATTTCAAAACGTGAAGTCATCCTATCAGGATATTTAAACAAATAGCTATGGACAAGATAACCGCTCAACATCTAATTGAAAAAAAACGTTCAACGAATCTTTTAGTGAAAATCAGTTCACTCTTTTTACCAAAAACCTATTGAATGATTTAGAGCAAGGTGAAAAAGTAAGATCCTACTCCGGTAACTACATTTGGGACGATTTCAAAGAACATATCAACACCTACAAACGCATTGGCAAATACATCGATCCCAATGGCGAGGCTATGGACGTATTGATTGTTGAAGTAAAAAGCATTGCAAAACTGGAACGGGCAAGAACCGCACTCCGAAATTTTGTTATCAAGCACCTGAGTAGGTTCAGTAAGGATTATGCTTTGGTAGCTTTTTACAGCAAAGAAGATAGAGGTGCAGAATGGCGATTTTCATTCATTAAATTGGATTACCAATCGGTATTGGATGAAGAAAAAGGTAAAGTAAAAACAAGAACTGAGTTTACTCCTGCAAAGCGCTATTCATTTTGGTAGGACAAATACGAAAAAAAACCCATACCGCTAAAAATCAATTGTTACCTCTTCTGCAAAACATTTCCAACAACCCCCCACCATTGAAGAATTAGAAGCGGCCTTCAGCATTGAAAAGGTAACAGACGAATTCTTCAACCAATACAAAGACCTTTACATTAAACTGTATGAGCATCTTGAAAACGACAATAGAGTAAAAGCTGAGTTTGAAACGCAGGAATTAACAATGCCCGATTTACAAAAAAACTCCTGGGGGCAAATTGTGTTCCTCTACTTCTTACAGAAAAAGGTTGGTTGGGTGTAGCTCAGAATGCACGTTGGGGAACAGGAAAAAAAGCGATTTGTCCAGGAACTTTTTGAACTGGCACAAAGCGAGAAACTCAACTTCTTTAAAGACAAACTGCAATACCTGTTTTATGAAGCCTTGGCAAAAGAGCGTGATAATGTAAATTCTTACTACAAGCGCTTTGATTGTCGCATTCCATTTTTGAACGGTGGTTTGTTTGAAGCCGATTATAATTGGCGGGAAGCAAACATCAGCATTCCCGAAGACCTGTTCCGCAATGTAGAAAACAAATCGGGTGATGTAGGCACAGGTATTTTAGATGTATTTGACCGCTACAACTTTACCATCAAGGAAGATGAACCACTGGATAAGGAAGTAGCAGTTGATCCGGAAATGTTGGGGGGGAAAGTATTTGAAAACATGCTCGATATCACGGAGCGAAAAAGCAAAGGTGCTTTTTATACGCCCCGTGAAATTGTCCATTATATGTGTCAGGAAAGTTTGATCCATTATTTAGACATTTCCTTGAATAGCGGCACAAACAATTATCAGGAATTAGGTTCTAATCAAACCAAACTGTTTAGTGATGTCGAAACAAAGAACGGACAAGTATCAATTGAAATAGAGCACGATAAACAAATTCTTGTACCCCCCCAAAAAGATATTGAACTTTTTATTCGTAAAGGACACTTTGCTTTAGAAATGACGAACGGGTAGCCACCAAGGGCGAAACCAAAACCTATAAATACCGACTGCCCGAAAGCATTCGTAAGAATGCTGACCTTATTGACCAAGAACTGAGTAGCATAAAAATTTGTGATCCGGCCATTGGTTCGGGTGCTTTTCCTGTCGGATTGCTACACGAACTGGTAAACGCAATGTTGGTACTGAAACCACATTTAAGTTACAATTACCTAACCGATAAGTTGAATGGCTTTGGCTTTACACAACGTGAAAGCGTCAGTGATAGCCGCTACATTTACCGACTGAAACGCCACATCATACAAGAAAGCATTTATGGAGTGGATATTGACAGCTCTGCCATTGACATTGCCCGTTTGCGTTTATGGTTGAGTCTGGTGGTGGATGAAGACGATCTAGATCCGATCGAAACTTTACCTAATTTAGATTATAAAATTGTTTGTGGTAATTCCCTTATTGGTTTTCCTGATGGATGGAAAAGTCCTGCATTTGAGAAAATTGAATTTCTTAAAAGGGAATTTTACAATGAGACGGACGAGCTCAAGAAAAGAGAGTTAAAAGCTAATATCGAAGTTGAAATTAGAAACCGATTAGCAACATCGAAAAGAGTCTTTGGTTATCAAGTAGACTTTGACTTCAAACTCTTTTTCTCGGAAGTGTGGCGTGAAAAGGGTGGCTTTGATGTGGTAATTGGAAACCCGCCTTATTTGGGGGGGTATATCAAAAAGTGGAATTACAAAGACGCACTCAAAAATGAACTATGAAACATATGCAACCACTGGTGATTTGTATGTGCTTTTTATGAAAGTGGCTATAAGCTCTTAAAGCCAAGAGGTAACGTCAACCTCATTACATCCAACAAATGGATAAATGCATCTTATGGAACAAAGACAAGAAACTTTTTTGCAAAAACCAATCCAAAATTACTGATTGACTTTTCTAAAGTGAGGATATTTCCTAATGCTACCGTATTTGTAAATATTTTGATGCTCGAAAGAAGCAATGCAGATGGTATAGTAGATGCAGTAACAATTGAAGGCAATTATCTACCTACTGTACCACTTGAGAATTACATTACAATAAAAAAAAGGTAAGACTCTCTATTATAGGAGAAGAAGTTTGGAAAATAGGTTCTTCAAAGGAACTAGTTATAACTAAGGCAATTGAAGGGAAAGGATTAAAAATAAAAGATTGGGAAGGATTATTTTTTTATCGTGGAGTCACAACAGGCCTAAACAAAGCCTTTAATATTAGAAATGAAGAAGCAGCAGAGCTAATTAATAAGGACTCGCAGAGTTCTAAGCTTATATTCCCATTACTAAGGGGGAAAAGACATTAAAAGATGGAATTTCTCATACAAAGATTTAAGCATTATTTTTACCAAACAAGGATTAGATATCGCCCAATTTCCTATAATTGAAGAATATCTTAGAAAGTATTATGATGAGTTAGTTCCAAAGCAGAAATCAACTGATAAGAAAGGCCGAAAACCAGGCATTTACAAGTGGTTCGAAATTCAAGACAATACAGCATATTTTAATAATTTTCTGGAACCGAAAATCATTTGGATTGAAATATCCGATAGAGCTAATTATGCCTATGATGAAAACGGACATTTCTTGACTAATTCTGCTTACTTCCTTTCTGGAAAACACTTAAAATACCTAATCTCAGTCCTCAATTCATCAGTCGCTGATTACTACTTCTTTCAAATCACAGCCAAAATTGCGGGAGGAAGGAAGCGTTACACCAAACAATATGTTGAACAAATTCCAATTCCTTTTATACAAAAAGAGGAACAAATCCCATATGAAAAATTGGTGGATTATGTAATACTTGCGAAATCAAAGGCAGACGAAATTGTTTTTAATTTTGAATCCTTACTTGACGCACTTGTCTTTGAACTCTATTTCCCCGAAGAAATCAAAGCGGCAGGTAAAGAAATCCTAAAGCATTTGGGAGACCTGAAACCCATTACAGATGAAATGAGCGAAGAAAAGAAGCTGGCAATCATCCAAAGTGAATTGATAGATTAAGCCATCCATACCATCCAGTTCGCATTGCCATAGAAACACTGGATAGTGTAGAGGAGGTTAGAATTATTAGAGAGGCATTAAATTGAATATAAATACTCTTAATAATGAGAGTTCTTTTCAATTAATGTCGTCATAATGTTATGACTGAAACTAAAACACATTGAGAAACATACGAAAAACATATCTAATGAACTATTTCAAATCTATTGGCCAGGATGATCTCGTGCAAATGATTAAAAACACGAAGAGTGAGTTGTTTCTTTGTTTGCCTTCTTTCCACGAGGAAGTTGCAAAAGTAATATCCTGTTTATCTGATGAGAGTCTTCATAACAATAAAACTATCGGGATTCATTTACTTGTAGATTTTGATCCTCAGACTTTCAGGCAAGGGTATGGCGCAATAGATGCTGTCACTAACATAATAAAAAAAGAATGTCGAGGTTAAAACATTAAAAGATAACCGGATCTCTTTCATAATTTCTGATAACATAGGATTCTACCTTTTCATTGAGTCAAGGTCACAAATTCCAGCGGATAAGGAGACAATTAATGCAGTGAAGATTGATCCTATCAGTATGGTTAGAATAAAGAAGTTCTTTTTCACTAGCTCTGTGAACAATGATTTCAAAGATGAACTATCCAACGCAGTGATTGAAGAAGGATTGTTACTTAATAATGCAAATGAATTATTGAACGATCAAATAGCTCTGGTTGAGGATCTTTCGAGAGAACGTGTCAATGAAGTATTAGACGACTTGAAAAGGAATCCACCTCTCAATCCAGATTTCAAACGCATAGTTGAAATTTATTCTAACAAATTCCAGTATGTGAAACTTCAATTCGAAAGGGGGGGCAAATCTGAAAAACAGGAAAATCAAACTTCCATCCAAAGCTTTACCCATTGCTGATGCAAACCTGAAGAAACGTCTTGAAACAAAACTGAATTTATTCTCCCAGGTGAGTGAGAAAGATTCTTTTGCAGCATTGAATGAAATAAATGAACGATATACGATAATTCGTGGGAAGTATCTTAAAAAAAAGTAAAATCAAGAGTTGAGAGTCTGTTGAACAAGACTGATAAAGAGAACTTTATTGAAGAAATTGAAACTTTCAAGAAAAGTGTCAACGAGGCAAAGAAAGAAAATCTTACAGATATTGCAAATCGGATATTGGAAACTAAAGAACAACTGTTGAAAGATTTGGAGGATTTCTTTGTATCAAATCCTAAGTCCCTCTTTCAGGATGATGCAGATTTTGGGCTCAGGATGTTGTATATATCACACAAGTTGCAAAAAGGGCACAAGAAGTTGTGCATCGATTAAAGTGGCCGGAAGCACATGAACTGTTGAACGGATTTAAAGTAGATCTTCAGTTTAGTGATATTACTTTTGAGGATTTAAAGAGCAAAATGTTTGTTCAAGAACTCAAAGAGCATAATTTGATTGATGTTGCTGATGCAAACCAATTAGCCGAATTCAGTAAGGGGGGGTTAAAACTAATTAATCTATGAAGGAAACACAGAACAACGAATGGAAACAATCCTGGCATGATGATTATTTAAAATGTATCTGTGGTTTGCTAATGCACAGGGTGGTACTTTATATATTGGAAAAGATGATATAGGAAATGTTATACATGTTCCAAATGCACGTAAACTCCTGGAAGATATTCCCAATAAGGTGAGAGATCTGTTGGGGGGGTTGTTGGTTGATGTCAACTTGTATACTGAAAATAAGAATGATTACCTGGAAATTGTGGTAGAACCTTATCCATTTCCAATTAGTCTCAGGGGGGGAAGATATTATTATAGGTCTGGTAGTACAATGCAGGAATTGAAAGGTGACACTTTAACAAAGTTTCTCTTACAACGCCAAGGAAAGAAATGGGATGGAGTACCGGTACCAAATGTCTCCGTGGATGATCTGAAAGCTGATACTTTTGAATATTTCCGGATGAAAGCCACAAAGAGCAAACGTCTAGAGCAAGAAGATCTTGAGGGGTCAAATCAGGAATTGCTTGAGAGTTTGCAACTGTTTCTGGAGGATGAACAAATGTTGAAAAGAGCTGCAATTTTACTCTTCCATCCAAAACCTGAAAAGTATGTAACGGGGGGGTCTTTCATCAAAATTGGTTTTTTTCAAAGATGATGATGACCTCATCTTTCAGGATGAAGTCAAAGGTAATTTGATTGAGCAGGCAGAAAAAGCGTTTGATTTACTCAAAACGAAATATAGTCAGGCAATTATTTCATATAATGATGGGAGCAGAGAAGAGAAACTACCATTTCCAGAAGATGCTATTCGTGAAGCTCTTCATAATTGTATCGCTCATAAAGACTACAGTAGTGGGATTCCTATCCAGATTAGTGTTTATCCGGAGAAGATGGTTTTTTGGAATGAAGGACAGCTGCCTGAACATTGGACAATTGAGAAATTGACCCAGAAACATCCCTCAAAACCCTACAATCCGGATATTGCCAATACGCTCTTCAGGGCAGGGTATATTGAATCATGGGGGGGTAGAGGGACCATCAAGATTATTAATGCTTGTAAAGATCATAATATTGCACCGCCTCTTTTCAATTTCCCCCACCAGATTTCCAGTTGCAGTTAACCAAATATACCGATCATGGTCTCAAAGAGGAGGGTCTCAAAGAAGAGCAAATAAAAATTATCCTTTTTATCCAGGAAAATGGAAATATAACAAACTCACAGGTACAGTCTATTTGTGGTGTAAGCAAAGCCTCTGCTACAAGGTATTTAAATCATCTTGAAGGAAAATGGATCGAAAAACAGGGTACTACTGGTGTTGGCACAATCTATGTGTTACAAGTACATAATTTAGGAACGTAAATAAGATAAATGGGCTCATAATGGGCTCAAACTTCGCTATTTTCGTTTATGTAATTCTTTATATACATGACATACAGGTGAGTATAATTTGTTATAAGGTCTCACTAACGGCTCATATATTATTGACGAGAAAAAAAATTGGTTTAGATTTTTGTTGACTTTAAAAATATTCATAACGCTATGAAAAAAAGAAACAGACAGGATGGACGCACTTATTTTTATTGATACAAATATCTTTCTTGACTTTTATCGTATTAGAAATTCTGATGTATCTATCAAATATTTAGATATGATCAAAGAGAATATGGGAATAATTATTACAACCGGTCAGGTTGAAATGGAATTCAAAAAGAATAGACAAAACGTTCTTTCTGAATCACTCAGTGGCTTGAGTAAAATAAAAATGGAGAATTTTTCATTTCCTGCAATTATTTCTGATATGGATGCCGTCGAGAATGTTAAACAATCCAGAAAGGATATTGAAGACAATAGAGAAGCGATTAAAGCCAAGATTGAGGAGTTTTTATTGGATCCGATTAATAATGACATTGTATACAGTTCATTAGAATTATTGTTTTCAAATTCATCAAGCATAAACTTAAACAGAGATAATGAAGTCAGATACAAGATAAGGAAATTAGCCAAAAAGCGTTTTTTTGTTAGGGTTTCCACCTCGTAAAAAAAGATGACAATTCCATCGGAGACGCGATTAATTGGGAATGGATAGTTAAATGTGCTGTGTCCAGTGGAAAAGATATTATTTTGGTCTCAAGAGATTCTGATTTCGGATGTTCTTATAATGGGAAATATCATTTGAATGATTGGTTAAACAGGAATTTCAAGAAAGAGTAGGATCGGAAAGAAGTATTATTTTAATTGCGAATCTCGGAAAGCTTTTAAAATGGCCAATTTACCTGTAACAGAGGAAATGATAAAAGAAGAGGATTCTATCAATAAACCAAGGTTTGATACAACATTTCTGGATTTATACAACTCTTTCCATAAATCCGAATGGAATACCAATATTGAGGATATAAAACAATCTATCAACTATTTAAGTAAAATAATCAAAATTAATAACAAGAATATAGATTTATGAGAATCCCTATAAAATGTCCAGTTATTATGCATAAAACTGGACAATTGCATTATCTTTGCCACAGATAATATTGTATGAAAATAACAGATTATATATCATATACGATTGACAGGTTCCCGAAAGGATATGTGTTCACCTCATCCGATTTTACTGCAGAGGTGAACCAGAAGGAAGCCATCATCAAAGCATTGAACCGTATGGTGGCTGCCGGTAAGATTGCCAAGCTTTCCAAAGGCAAGTATTACAAGCCGGAAACCACGCCTTTCGGGACTTTGCAGCCCGACCGGTCACAGATGGTCAAAGATCTGCTGGAAGAGAATGGTAAAACGGTTGGCTACCTCACCGGTTACAGCATATACAACAGCCTGGGATTAACCACGCAGCTCAGCAATGTCATCCAGATTGGCAAGAATGTGGTCCGTCCTGCTTTCAAACGAGGCCAATACACCATCTCGTTCATAAAGCAAAACAACATCATCACCAAGGAGAACATTCCATTGCTGCAGATCCTGGATGCGATCCGCTACATCCAGAAGATTCCCGATACCACAATCAGCAAATCCGGCAAACGCCTCTCGGTTATTCTCAAGAATCTTTCCGATACTGAAAAATCTACACTGGTCCGACTTGCCTTGAAGTACCCACCTTCCGCCAGGGCATTACTGGGTACGCTACTCGACACTATTCAGGCTGATGCTGTTTCCCAGCCGCTTTACAATTCCTTGAATCCTATTACCAAATACAAGCTGCCGGGTCTTAAAGTTGTATTCCCGGTGGCCGATAAATGGAATTTCTCATGAATCTGCATCACGACTCACAACTCTTTTCTCAAACCCTGAGAGCGGCATCACAACATCTGATGATTAACCTCGGATTTGTGGAGAAGGATTATTGGATTACTTTGCTCCTGCGTAGATTGTCTGGCAGCAAGTACAGCGATGAGGCGGTTTTCAAAGGTGGAACATCTCTCTCCAAAGGATACTGGCTCATTGACCGCTTCTCGGAAGATGTCGACCTGGCAATTGTCAACACCACACATAAGACCGGCAATGAAATTAAAACGATCATTCGTCATCTCGAAAGGAGATAACAGGAGAGCTTACAGAATTTCAGGAGGAGGGAATCACAAGCAAAGGTTCCCGCTACAGGAAATCGCTTTTCAGGTACCCATCCATCCAGAAGAACGACCCCCCCAACAACCGGCTGATTGTTGAGATCAACTCATTCGCAAACCCTATCCCCCTTTCAGAAACGGATTATTCAAAGCATGCTGTTCGACTTTCTGGACCAAACGAATAATCAATTTTCATTGATGAACATCTGCTGCATCCCTTCGAGATCAATATCCTGAACAAGGAACAAACGCTCTTGGAGAAATTGGTGTCGCTCATTCGCTTTTCTCTGGACCAAGATCCAGTCCCATCTGTTTCATCCAAGATCAGGCATTTCTACGATTTGTATTTTCTTGCGAAGGATGATGATTGCTACCAGTGCATACAGTCAGACACATTTAAACAGCAATTTCTCACACTTTTGGAACACGACAAGATGATGTTCGATGAACCAACGGGGGGGTGGGGGGGCAACAGGGCGGTATCTGAATCACCCTTGATACACAATTTTGATTCCATATGGAGCAAATTAAAGGAACAGTACCAATCTGAATTATCCGCCCTGGCCTATCGTCCCATTCCCGATGAAAAGGATGTAGCTCAAATATTCATCCGACTATCTCAACGAATTGTGTGATTTTAATTACTTTTGGAAATGTATATTTACTATTATTTCAACGATAATTGATATTTGCGATCATTTCTATTCTTTCGTATCACTTAAAAATATAATCATATGTGTTTCACCATTCTGTCGAAAATAAAACAAAGGAGGCTATCCGAAAATACATAGATTCCAATAAGGGTGTACAGTGTGAAATAAACTTTGAAGACGATTATTTCCTTGTATCAGGCTTTGCTCACCCCAAATTACCTATTATCAAGCAGAGTAAAATCGAGCTTCAGAGTGGGGGGGTTGATACCTTCTTTTGCGTTTAACGAAGAGATGGCCAGCGATATCAGGGAAAAAACACTGAATGCCAGATCTGACACAATTCACGAGAAACCTTCTTATAAGTCATCCATAAAAAAAACAACGTGCCATATTGGTAGTGGATGGATTTTTTTGAGTGGCAGCATGTTGGTAACGCCAAAATACCATATTATATTTTTCCAAAAGACAATACGGCTTTCTACCTCGGATGCATTTACAATCAATGGACAAACAAGCTTACCGGAGAAATAGTTGATACCTTTTCCATCATCACAACGGATGCCAACCCGATGATGGAGGTGATCCACAATTCCAAAAAAAAGAATGCCACTGATCCTTTCAAAATCGGATACAAAAGAATGGATCAATCCCGAGACAGATATTGATAGAATAAATAACCTGATGAAGCCATTTCCTGAATCAGAAATGGATGCTTACCAGATTCCAAGACTGCGGGTAATTCTAAAGTCAATCGTAATTACCCTGGTATCAAAGATCGGTTGATAATCCGAATTTATTCTGAAGTGACTGTAATGTAAATTGATTTTACTTGGATAAAACACAAAGATCCAATGTAATTGTCAAATCAACTAGTTAATCCCCCCCCGGCAAAACAACCTTTACATATCAAATCCTTCAGAACAAATATTCATCTATTGTAATATCAAATTCCGCTGATCAAATCATTCGGTCACAAAGGCAAATGGGGAGGAGAGAGGTATTAAACATATTAGTACAAAGAAACATCGCCAAACTTTCAAACAGATAGACCTCTCAATCCCCCCCCATTTACCCCCCCTGTTCCCCCCCTTACCCGCAAAGGCTGTTTTTGCCTTACCGACAGTCGGATCCATCTACCCACTTATGTTCCTCTCAACATCCCCCCCGTTTGCCCGTATTGCACCGTAAGCCCTTTCATGCACCAGTCCAAATCCGCACCGTAATCCCTACTCCAAACTGTAACCCGATCATGAACCGGTCTCCCCCGTTTCCATCCATAGTGAGTTTTTCTCCGCCCCATCTCCACCCCCCGTCCTCCAGGTCCAAACGGAACAGGTTATAT
>JMBX01000382.1_pt1 | contig 11392 bp, 22 predicted proteins | sample 616521 | NCBI WGS metagenome assembly JMBX01 (sample SAMN02727906, study PRJNA239997) | anaerobic digester metagenome | biome: anaerobic digester; isolation source: mesophilic anaerobic digester inoculated with municipal waste water sludge... | place: Germany: Bielefeld University, CeBiTec ...
GCGTTTCAGAAGGTTTCCGTAAAGAAATGGAACTTGTTGGTGTTGGTTATCGTGTGACCAACAACGGGCAAATTCTGGAATTATCTCTTGGTTATACACACAGTATTTTTATGGAATTACCCAAAGAGATAAAGGTGGAGACCAAAATGGAGAGAAACAAGAATCCTCTTATTATTCTGGAATCTTGTGATAAACAACTACTCGGACAGGTATGTGCTAAAATCCGTTCGTTCCGCAAGCCGGAGCCTTACAAAGGTAAAGGTATTCGCTTCGTAGGTGAACAGGTACGTCGCAAGTCGGGTAAAACAGCAGGTAAATAATCTACGTAAACTGAAATCGCAATGTTAACAAAGAACGAAAGAAGATTAAAAATCAAAACTCGTGTACGCGGTAAAGTTCACGGCACTGCCGAGTGCCCCCCCGTCTTTCCGTATTCAGGAGCAATAAACAGATATATGCCCAGGTAATTGATGATAATAGCGGTACCACGCTGGCATCTGCATCATCTCTGAAACTGGAAGATAAACTTCCTAAAAAAAGAGATTGCCGCTAAGGTGGGACAGCTTATCGCAGAAAATGCCAAAGAAGCAGGAGTAGAAAAGGTAACGTTCGACAGAAACGGTTACTTGTATCATGGACGTATTAAAGAACTGGCTGATGCCGCCCGTAAAGGAGGGCTTAAATTTTAACGATTATGGCAGTAAAAAATAACAAGGTAAAATCAACAAACGATATCGAATTAAAAGACCGTTTAGTGGCTATTAATCGTACAACCAAAGTTACCAAGGGAGGCCGTACTTTCACATTCGCTGCAATGGTTGTTGTTGGAAACGAAGATGGTATCATTGGATGGGGGGGCTTAGGAAAAGCAGGTGAAGTTACAACCGCCATTGCCAAAGGTGTGGAAGCCGCTAAGAAGAATCTAATCAAGGTTCCCGTTTACAAGGGGACCATTCCGCACGAGCAGGTTGCCCGTTACGGCGGAGCGAGGTGTTTCTTAAACCAGCTTTTACCGGAACAGGTGTAAAGGCAGGAGGTGCTATGCGTGCCGTGCTTGAGAGCGTGGGGGGGATTACCGACGTGCTGGCTAAATCGAAAGGATCTTCCAACCCGCATAACCTTGTAAAAGCAACTATCGAGGCTTTGACTGAACTGAGAGACCCCCTTTACGGTAGCGCAAAACAGAGGTGTAAGTATAGAAAAAGTGTTTAACGGATAAAAAGGATGAAATCTGACATGGCTACAATAAAAATTAAACAGACAAAAAGTAGAATCGGAGCTCCTAAAGATCAGAAAAAGACGTTGGACGCTCTTGGACTTACAAAAATGAACCGTGTGGTGGAACACAAGGATACGCCTTCAGTGAGAGGCCTTATTCGCAAAGTGAACCATCTGGTAACGGTTGTGGAGTAAAAAGAATAATAAACGATAAAAAAAAGATACAAATATGGATTTATCGAATTTAAAACCGGCTGAAGGTTCAACCAAAACCCGGAAAAGAATCGGGCGAGGACCCGGATCGGGAAAAGGAGGCACTTCCACAAGAGGACATAAGGGACAGAAATCAAGATCAGGCTATTCAAAGAAGGTCGGTTTTGAAGGAGGACAGATGCCTTTGCAGCGTCGTGTCCCCCCCAAATTCGGATTTAAGCCACTGAAAGAGTTGAATATAAAGCCATTAATTTGGAGACATTGCAGGAACTGGTAGAATCACAGGGGTATACTAAAATTAATCCTGAAGTGCTGATGGATGCAGGCCTTATTGCCCGTAAACACTTGGTGAAAATTCTTGGCAGAGGCACATTAACAGCCAAACTTGAGGTTGAAGCTCACGCTTTTTCCAAGACAGCTGAAGAAGCTATAATCGCTGCAGGTGGAACAGCCGTAAAAATCTGAAGAAATGGGATTTGTACAGACATTAAAAATATATGGAAGATAGAAGATCTTAGAAAAAGACTTATTATCACCGTAGGTTTTGTTGCAATTTACCGGTTCGGATCATTTGTTGTTTTGCCGGGGGGATAAATCCGGAACAGCTTGTAGCGTTGCAGTCAAATGCCAGTACAGGCCTTCTTAGCCTTCTCGATATGTTTTCGGGAGGAGCATTTGCCAACGCATCAATTTTCGCACTAGGTATTATGCCTTACATATCGGCTTCCATCGTTATGCAGTTGTTGGGAATCGCCGTTCCCGCTTTTCAGAAGATGCAGCATGAGGGTGAAAGCGGCAGGACAAAAATTAATCAGTATACCCGCTATCTTACAGTGGCAATTCTGCTGATACAAGGGCCTGCCTATCTCTACGGAGCCGTAGGTAGAGCTATTCCTGGAGGTTTTTGGGATTGGATATTGCCATCAACAATCATTCTTGCAGGTGGAAGTATGTTTGTGTTGTGGCTTGGAGAGCGAATCACAGATAAAGGAATTGGTAACGGTATTTCGTTTATTATACTTATAGGTATCATTGCCCGTTTGCCACGCTCACTGGTTGCAGAGTACGACCGGTTGATCGATGCTCCTGGAGGGCTTATTCTTTTGTTGATAGAGTTGTTGTTCCTGGTAGCTGTTACAGCTGCTGCAATTATGCTTGTTCAGGGTGTGAGAAAGGTACCTGTACAATATGCAAAACGTATTGTTGGAAACAGACAGTATGGTGGTGTAAGACAGTATATCCCGCTGAAAGTTAACGCTGCTAACGTGATGCCGATAATCTTTGCACAGGCAATTATGTTTATCCCCATCACTATTGCACAGTTTCAGCAAAGAGGGAGGGGGGGGTTTCTGGGCGTCACTGATGAGTTATACCAGCTTCTGGTATAATCTGGTCTTTGCATTACTTATAATCGCCTTTACCTATTTTTACACTGCAATTACTGTAAACCCGGTGCAGATGGCTGAAGATTTGAAACGTAACAACGGTTTTATTCCTGGTGTGAAACCTGGAAAGAGAACGGCTGAGTATATTGACACAATTATGTCTAGAATAACTTTGCCGGGTTCGTTCTTTCTGGCAATAGTCGCTATATTACCTGCTTTTGCAGGATTAATGGGAATAAACTCTCAGTTTGCACATTTTTTTGGTGGTACTTCGCTTTTGATACTCGTAGGAGTGGTGTTGGATACGTTGCAACAGATTGAAAGCCACTTGTTAATGCGCCATTATGACGGTTTCCTAAAATCGGGAGCTAAGATTAAAGGCAGAACAGGCTCAATAGCTGCTTACTAAAGTTTTGGTGAATAGATGAATAGCAGAGTGATAATACTGAAAACAGACGAAGAGATCGAGTTCATGCGTGAAGCTAACCGCTTGGTGGGTATGACGCTAGGAGAACTTTCAAAGCACATCAGGCCGGGAATAACAACCTTGCAGCTTGATAAGATCGCAGAAGAGTTTATCAGGGATCACGGTGCAGTTCCCACTTTTTTTTAGGATACGGCGGTTTCCCAAATTCTATCTGTACTTCGGTGAACGAAAATGTGGTACACGGCATTCCCAACAACAAACCACTGTTTGAAGGTGATGTGATCTCAATTGATTGCGGTACCAAAAAGGGAGGTTTTTGCGGTGACTCGGCCTACACTTTTTGCGTAGGAGAGGTTAACGAGAGCGTGAAGAGACTGTTGAATGTTACCATTGATGCTCTCTACAAAGGCATTGAACAGGCAAAGGAAGGCAATAGAATTGGTGATATCGGTTCAACAATACAGGCATACTGCGAATCTAATGGATATTCTGTAGTTCGCGAGCTGGTAGGACATGGTATTGGCAGACAGATGCACGAACCTCCGGAAGTGCCGAACTACGGCAGGCGGGGGGGTACAGGCCAGCTAATTAAGAATGGCATGTGTATTGCAATTGAACCGATGATAAATATGGGTAGCAAAAATGTTGTTTTCGAAAAAGACGGATGGACAGTTAGAACCAAAGATCGAAAGCCATCGGCTCATTTTGAGCACACAATTGCTATCCGTAACGGAAGCGCTGATATTTTATCAACATTTGAATTTATTTAGTAACCACATTACATGCAGCAATAATCAGAAGACAAGCTTGCTTGAACCATGTTGTTGCTGGAAATTGTAAAAGTTACTGAAAACAACAACTAAAAAAGGAGTAACTATTAATGGCTAAACAAGCAGCAATAGAACAAGATGGAACTATTATAGAAGCATTATCCAATGCAATGTTTCGTGTAGAACTTGAAAACGGACATGAGATAACCGCCCATATTTCCGGAAAGATGCGTATGCACTATATACGTATCTTACCCGGGGGGGACAGAGTGAGAGTGGAAATGTCGCCTTACGATCTTTCAAAAGGAAGAATTTCGTTCAGATACAAATAATTTAATTAACGACTTATAGATGTCAGTGTCAAAACTGGCAGATATCAGATAAAAATATACTATCATATGAAAGTAAGAGCATCTTTAAAAAAAACGTACGGCCGACTGCAAAATAGTAAGAAGAAAAGGGCGTTTGTACATTATCAATAAAAAGAATCCCAAGTTTAAACAACGTCAGGGATAGCATAAGTATTTATTGTAATCAAAAAATAAATAAACATATATGGCTATAAGAATTGTAGGTGTTGATTTACCGCAGAACAAGAGAGGCGAAGTGGCGCTCACATATATCTACGGCATCGGTCGCAGTGCAGCTAACTCTATTTTAACAAAAGCTGAAGTTGATAGAGATGTAAAAGTAAAAGACTGGACTGACGATCAGGCAGCCCGTATTCGTGAGATCATCTCCAACGAATACAAAGTAGAGGGGGGGATCTTCGTTCAGAAGTACAATTGAATATAAAACGATTGATGGATATCGGTTGCTACCGTGGCATCCGTCACCGTATAGGATTACCCGTGCGCGGACAAAGTACAAAAAAATAATGCACGTACGCGTAAGAAGAAAGAAAACCAGTTGCTAACAAGAAAAAAGCTACTAAATAATAGACAGGTAACATGGCAAAAAGAACAGTTGCAGCAAAAAAGAGAAATGTAAAAGTGAGCGCTGTCGGACAGGCACACATCTCATCATCATTTAACAACATCATCGTTTCGTTAACCAATGAAGACGGAGAAGTGATCAGCTGGTCCTCCGCCGGGAAAATGGGATTTAGAAGTTCCAAAAAAAATACTCCCTATGCGGCGCAAATGGTTGCTCAGGATTGTGCAAAGGTAGCATATGACCTGGGATTGCGTAAGGTGAAGGCTTACGTTAAAGGTCCCGGAAACGGTCGTGAGTCAGCTATCAGAACCATTCATGGATCGGGTATCGAAGTAACGGAGATAGTAGACGTTACTCCTCTACCTCACAATGGTTGCCGCCCGCCTAAAGCAAGAAAAGTTTAATCAATAATTCATTTAAGTTTCATTCCACTTGAAACTTGAGCTGTGATTGATTACAATATAACTTCTCTGTAATCGCGGCTGCACAGTTTAGGCTTCAGTAAAAAAAGTTTAATTTGTAAAATGGCAAGATATACTGGTCCAAAAACAAAAATCGCCCGTAAATTCGGCGAACCTATTTTCGGCCCCGACAAGGTCCTTTCCAAAAAGAACTATCCCCCGGGACAACACGGAAATTCTCGCAGGAGAAAAACATCGGAATATGGTATTCAGCTGCGTGAGAAACAACGTGCTAAATATACGTACGGAGTTCTCGAAAACAGTTTCGCCTTACATTTGACAGAGCTGTACGTAGCCGCGGAATTACCGGTGAGGTATTGTTACAGTTGCTGGAATCGCGTTTGGATAATGTAGTTTATCGTCTGGGTATTGCACCTACAAGGGCTGCAGCACGTCAGCTTGTAACTCACCGTCATATTGTAGTGAACGGACAGGTTGTGAACATCCCTTCCTACACTGTAAAACCGGGTGAAGTTATCGGTGTAAGAGAAAAATCAAAATCAATGGAGGTGATTGTGAACGCTCTATCCGGTTTTAATCATAGCAAATACCCCTGGCTGGAGTGGGATAAGGCTACTATGAGCGGTAAACTCCTGCATATTCCGGAGAGAGCAGACATTCCAGAAAATATTAAAGAACAACTCATCGTAGAATTATATTCTAAACAATAATTTCATGGCAATATTAGCATTCCAAAACCCGATAAAGTAATCATGTTACAGGAGAACACTTTCTCCGGTAAATTCGAATTCCGCCCGCTGGAACCCGGATACGGCATTACTATAGGCAATGCCTTGCGCCGTATACTGCTATCCTCACTGGAAGGATTCGCTATTACATCGGTTAAGATAGAGGGTGTGGAGCATGAGTTTGCTTCTATCCCGGGTGTTATTGAAGATGTAACAGGTATTATTCTTAATCTGAAGAAGATACGGTTCAAAAGGATAGTTGAAGAGTTTGAGACGGAAAAAGTAAGCATCGCTATTTCGGGAACGGATGTGTTTAAAGCCGGAGATATTGGTAAATTACTGACCGGTTTCGAAGTCTTAAACCCAGAACAGGAGATTTGTCGAATGAATAAGAAGGCAGAATTACGCCTTGAGCTCACAATTAACAAGGGGGGGCGCGGTTATGTACCTGCCGATGAAAATCGTGAACTAATTTCAACAGACGATGTGCAGACCATTGCAATTGACTCCATTTACACTCCGATCCGAAATGTAAGATATGAGATAGAAGACTATCGCATTGAGCAAAAGACGGACTACGAAAAACTGGTTATTGAGATTACTACTGATGGATCCATTCATCCAAAGGAGGCGTTGAAAGAGGCAGCTAAAATACTTATTCAGCACTTTGTACTTTTCTCTGACGATAATAAAATCATGCTTGAGACATCCGATTCCGAAAGTATTGAGGAGTTTGATGAAGAGGTGCTTCATATGCGTCAGCTTCTTAAACGCAAGCTGTCTGATCTTAACCTGTCGGTAAGGGCACTCAACTGCTTGAAAGCCGCAGATGTAGAGACGCTTGGACAGCTGGTTGTACACAATAAGAATGATCTTCTTAAATTTCGTAACTTTGGAAAGAAATCTCTTACCGAACTTGAAGAGCTCCTTGAAGGGCTGAATCTGACGTTTGGTATGGATACATCGAAATATAAATTAGATAAAGACTAACAACTGCAATGAGACATAATAAGAAAAATAATCATTTAGGGCGTAAAACAGCGCATAGGGGAGCGATGTTATCCAATATGGCTACCTCGCTCATCATGCATAAACGCATCTTTACAACTGTTCCCAAGGCAAAAGAATTGAGAAAATTCGTGGAGCCTATCATTACAAAGAGCAAGGAGGATACCACTAATTCCAGACGTGAGGTTTTCAGCAAGCTGCGTAGCAAATATGCCGTTACGGAACTTTTTCAGACTGTATCGCAAAAAGTAGCTGATCGTCCCGGTGGCTATACACGCATTATTAAAACAGGTTACCGTTTGGGTGATAATGCAGCCATGTGCTTTATTGAACTTGTTGATTTCAACGAAAATATGTTGGGCGACGGCAAAGCCAAGAAGACAAGAACACGCCGCTCACGCAGAAAATCAGCAGGAGAGGGCACTACAACAACCGTTGCGGAAACTCCAAAAGTGAAGGATGATGCTAAGGAAGCTAAAGACAAAAAAAGCAGAAAAAAACTGAAAAAGCCAAAGAGGCAGCTGTAAAAGAAACAAAAGGTTGAAAATGTTCAGCCTGCTGAAGTAGCTGATAAAGTGGATGAAGTAAAAGAAGATGTTTCTGAAAAGAAGCTGCCAAAGATATTGAGCCTGACGTTAAGGACGAAGGGGGAAACAAGTGATTCATCTTCGGAAACAAGCGTTTAGTTTTATGATAAACACTGTGGGTGCATCGTCATCATGACGGAGATCTAAAACCTCAGTCGATGGTGTATTTGCAGTGAAGCTGTGATTTTTAAAATGTTAAACATTAAAGGAAGCGCCGCGAGTGATTCGTAGCGCTTCCTTATTTTCTGCAACTTTTGGTAATTTTAAATGTTATACCTGAAATAAGTCAGGTTAAAGTATGGAAATATTCACTTTCTTATAACTGGATCAATAGCTCCCCTGCTTAATAATGCTGATTTTATTGAGTAAAAAAAAGAGAATTATGAAGAAGATTGTTGTTGCAGGATGCGGTTTTGGTGGATTACAACTTGTCCGGCATTTGGATAAGGGGGGGCTATTCGATATATTAATCATTGATAAGATAAACCATCATCAGTTTCCCCCCCGCTTTTTATCAGGTAGCAGCATCGCAGATTGAACCGTCCACCATTTCGTTTCCCATCAGAAAAATATTTCAAAAGAGAAGAGACGTACGTATTCGTCTGGCACAGGTCTATTCGGTAAATGATTCTGAGAAATATATTGATACCTCAATCGGTAGGTTCGGTTACGATTACCTTGTTATTGCTACCGGTAGTACCACTAATTTTTATGGTAACGGACAGATAGAGAATAATGCATTGGTGCTAAAATCCACCTATCAGTCAATCAATGTAAGAAATGTTATTCTTAACAATTTCGAAAAATTGCTCTATGCTGTGAATAAAGAGGGATTGTACAATATAATCATTGTGGGAGGTGGTGCCACAGGTGTTGAACTTGCCGGTGCTTTTGCCGAAATGACGAAGGATATACTTCCAAAAGACTATCCAAACATTGATCCCGGAAAAGTTAACGTATATCTGCTTGAAGGAGGGAAGCATACTCTTGCTGCCATGAGCCCTTTTGCCCAGAAATACTCCGAAAGTTATCTACGTTCAATGGGTGTGATAGTGAAGACAGGCGCCATTGTTCAAAATTACGATGGAGAGGTGCTCACACTTCAGAGTGGAGAGGTTATTCCTGCCAGAAACGTAATCTGGTCGGCCGGTGTTAAGGGAAATGCCATTGGGGGGGGTATTCCGGAAGGTGCGGTATTGCAAAACGGGCGAATTAAGGTAAACCGCATAAATATGGTAGAGGGGGGGATGCACAATGTCTTCGCTATCGGTGATGTGTCATATATGGAGACTGAACGTTATCCGCGAGGACATCCGCAACTTGCTAACGTGGCTATCGGGCAGGGTAAGAATCTGGCACGTAACCTGCAAAGGATGGAAAATAGAATAAAGCCGCTGAGGCAATATGAGTACCGCAACCTGGGCACCATGGCTACTGTAGGTCGTAACAAAGCGGTGGTGGACCTCCCGTTCGTGAGGTTCAAAGGTCGTTTTGCCTGGTTCGTTTGGATGTTTTTCCACCTTATGCTTATCCTCAGCGTCCGCAATAAACTCATTGTTTTTATAAACTGGGCGTGGAATTATTTTACCAGGAATAATTCGCTGAGGCTTATCCTCAAAGATAGCGATTAAGGCTGTATAGCCCCCCCACCGTTCCATCCCGTCGTAAAATAAGGTTGCTATTGCAAGGTACCTCGTGATCAAGGGAGCAAACTACTCCTCCCATACAAGGTAGGCGGACACCAACCAGTGATTGAGTTTGTTATCGGAAATGGCGGTGGACTCGGGGATGCTGATGGAAAGGATATGGCTCCCGCCTTTGAGGCAGGGTAAGTTCACCTCAACCGGAGGTACGTCACTCCCGGGACACCAGTTACTGCGTGAAAGGTCAGACGAGGCCAGTGGCTCCTCGATCTCTTTTTCTGCGCGCTTGCCGTCGTGACTGATGTAAGCCATTGATCGTTTTTGAAGCCACACACCCGAGGTGGGGGGGCTGAAGCGTCTGAACGAAGCGCAGTCGGTACGCCAGGGCGTGAAGCGGAGCACCTCGTTGCCGTCGATCGTTAGGATGTTTTCCTGCGGATGAAACTCGTCTCCCCCTGAGTGGCCGCCATGGCCGGTGGCGATATACTTCAGCCGTACATTCTTCACATGAGCCGGGAGGGTGAAGGGTATCTCCACATTACGCCGGGAAAAGATGTCGGGATGCTTCTGACCTACATAGTAGTTTGTGTTTATAAGTGGCTCAACATGAATGTTTGGTTTCTTGTCGCCTTTAATATTGCTCTCGGTAAGGGAGAGTTCTGCATTTACTTTATAGCCCTCTTTGTCCATGTATCGATATAAATCCCTGCATATGCTTCACCTTCAAGCAGTGGAAGCAGATCGGTGATATCCTGGGTCCATGATACCTCCTTTGCCCAGCCATCAACGTATACAGGGCGGCGGCGTGAAGAGACAGAGTCTTCATTACTGCTGAAATAGCCCACTCCGAATGGTGTCATAAAACGCATCAACTCTACAGTAGGCAGATAATCTTTACCTTGTACTATGCCTGTTAGGTCCTCAAACCGGGTTGTGTCTTGCTGAGGGTAAGAGGCTCTGCCGGACGCAATGTCCAGCATCGATATTTTTGAATTTTGTGGAATAACAAAGCAGGAACCCGATTTATCCCATGGGTCGCCATTGGAAACCAGTGTGATTTTATTTCAGCTTTCGTATAATGTTTAAATTTCGGGACAGTTAACTTTTCAGCACAATACGTCCGTTACCAAGGTATATGAGTCCATCTTTTTCAATTACTCCGTCGGGATAGTCGGAAGGTTGAAGAGTATTGGAGTGTCCCGGAACATATTTATGGTCACGGCTTTTTTTGTGCGTTGTGCCGAAAGTGTGCATGCGACGACAAAAAGATCAGTATGAATGTTAGTTTTTTTCATAATTTCGCTTAACTTTTGTTTGTTATGTATATTTTGCGTAAATATACAAAAATCTATTATATTTGTGGAGACAACACGATAAACATGATTATTATATGCGTATAAAAGATATCATCCAGGCAATAGAAAATCTTGCCCCCCCTCTGCCGTTACAGGAAGAGTATGATAACAGCGGGTTGCAGGTTGGTGATCCCGGCAGGGAGGCATCAGGAGCTCTTCTGGCTATAGATGTGACAGAAAATGTGATTGACGAAGCTGTGGCGCTGGAATGTAATCTTATTATTTCGCATCACCCATTGGCTTTCAGGCCATTTAAATCGATTACAGGAAAAAAAACTATGTGGAACGATGTATCGTGCAGGCGATTAAAAACGATATCGTGATCTATGCAGCTCATACCAATCTTGATAACGCACAGGGCGGAGTTAACTTTAAACTGGCCGAGATGCTGGAACTTCAAAATGTGAAGGTGCTGAATCCGATGGAGCACGCATTGCTTAAAGTTGTTACAACTGTTCCGGTGCAGCATGCAGAAAGCGTGAGAAACGCGCTGTTTAATGCCGGGGGGGCAGGGCACATAGGAAACTATGACAGCTGCAGCTACAACTTATCTGGTGAAGGTACATTCAGAGCAAGGCCGGGAGCCAATCCCAATATCGGAGAAATTAATCAACTGCATTTTGAACCGGAAGTAAGAATAGAAACAGTGATACCTGTCATGAAAAAAGAAGAGGTGTTGCGTGCATTATTGGCGGTTCAT
>JMBX01000383.1_pt1 | contig 11380 bp, 14 predicted proteins | sample 616521 | NCBI WGS metagenome assembly JMBX01 (sample SAMN02727906, study PRJNA239997) | anaerobic digester metagenome | biome: anaerobic digester; isolation source: mesophilic anaerobic digester inoculated with municipal waste water sludge... | place: Germany: Bielefeld University, CeBiTec ...
TATTTTCAAATCCCTAACTAAAGTCACAGGATTACAGGATACATACACAAATGCTTCTGGTTTAAAGTCTATAATCTTGTTTATAGCTTTTGTATGAATTCCATCTCTAGGAGGATCTATAACTATTAAATCTGGTTTTTCATCTAAATCATCTACTGCTTTTAGTACATCTCCTGCTATAAACTCTAGATTTATAAGCTTATTTAATTTAGCATTCTCCTTAGCCTTTTCTACTGCTTCTACTACTATTTCAATTCCTATTACCTTTTTGCCACTGGAGCCATTATTTGCCCAATAGTGCCAGTGCCTGAATATAAGTCAAATACTATTTTATCATCTATATCCCCCCCTGCGAATTCCCGTACTATGGAATATAGCTTTTCTGCTCCAAAGGTATTAGTCTGGAAAAATGAAAATGGAGATATTTGAAATTTAAGTCCCAATATTTCTTCTACTATATAATCTCGTCCATACAACACTTCCATTGTATCAGCTTTTACAACATCACCTAAACCATCATTTATAGTGTGAAGTATCCCTTTAACTTCGCCTAAATATTCAGCTTTATTTTCAAGAATTTTACTTATAAAGCCTTCCTTATCTAAATTATCTTGACTAGTAGTTACTAAGTTAACCAGTATCTCTCCAGTAGATAAGGATTTTCTAATTACTAAATGTCTTAAAAATCCTTCATGGGACCTTTTGTTATAGTAAGCTGTTTTTAATTCTTGAAAATATCTTGTTACTATTTGCCTTATTAATGTAAAATCCTTATCTATAATATTACAACCATCTACTGCTACTACTTCATAATATTTTCCTTTCTTATGAAGCCCTAAGGCCAATGGGCCATCTTTTTCTTCATCTCCAAAGGTGTATTCCATTTTATTTCTATAGGCTTTTATATTATCGCTTTTTTTCTATACCTAAAAAAATTGACACCCTCTAATCCTGCTTTTTTTAAACAACTTTAATATTTGTTCTTCCTTTAATTTTAACTCTTGTTCATAAGTAAGTGTTTGATAAATACATCCACCACAGACTCCATGGTGAGGACATCCTTTGTTTATTTCTAAAGGAGAGTTTTCTAAAACTTCTAGAATTCTACCTTCTATATAATCTTTCTTCTTCTACCTAAAAGAACTTTTACCCTCTGCCCTTTTATTCCTCCCTTTACTATAATAGTTTTATCTTCATATTTACCTATGGATTTATTTGGAAAAACCATATCTATTATTTCAATTTCTATTATTTTCTTTTTTTTCTTCTTGCCATTTTTCTCACTCCTTCTCGAATATTATACCAGTATTTTAAGAAAATAATAAGAGATTTATACCCAAATAAAAATGGTTGCAAATAGTTAAAACTATTTACAACCATTTCTATTTATTTTATTATTCTTCAATAACTAATTCTGTTGACATATTAGCTGAATTCTTAATTGTATCTGCTACAGGACAAGTATTTTCAACAAACTCAACGAATTCCTCTAGTTTTTCTTTTGGTGAATCTGATTTAATGTAGACTTTAGCCCTTATATTTTGAACCCCTGGTCTTACATCGGAAAGTCCTTGGAAACCATCTGTATCAAGATCGCCTTCTAATTCAACTCTATACTCTTGGATATCTACTCCCTTAGCTTTTGCAAAGCATCTTGCAACTATAGCTTGACATGCTCCTAATGCACATAATGTAGCCTCTACAGGATTCATACCTTTGTCACTTCCACCTAAAGCCTCTGGCTCATCAAAAACTACCCTATGATCCCTTGCAGAACACTCAACCTTCATTCCTTCTGTAAGTTTTGATACTGCCTTAAAAGTTGTTAATGCCATTTTTATATCCTCCTTTTATTTGATCGTATTAAATAATGCATCTTTAAAACATTCACTTAATGTTGGATGAGGATGCACACATTTAGCTACCTGTTCTACTGTTAATCCTGCATAAATAGCAAGTGCAGCTTCACCAATTAATGCAGAGGCTTCTGGTCCCATAATATGGACACCTAGTATCTTTCCCTCTTCATCTGCTATTACCTTTACAAACCCATCTGTCTTGCCCATTGCAAGTGCCATACCATTTGCCATAAAATGAGCTCTTCCTATTTGTACCTTTATTCCTTTTTCTTCAGCTTCTTCTTCAGTAATTCCTGCATAAGCTATTTCAGGATCTGCAAAAATACATGCTGGTACACTCTTATAATCCACAGTATAATCTCTACCTATTATATTATCTACAGCAGCCATAGCCTCATATTCTGCAACATGAGCAAGCATCATTCCTCCAGTTACATCACCTATGGCATAAACGCCATCTTTATTAGTTTTCATAAATTTATCTACTTTTATCCCTTTTTCATCATACTTAATATCTGTATCTTCAAGACCATATCCATTAACTATAGGAACCATACTAGAAGCTAATATTAATCTATCGCATTTTATCTCTTGAGGTCCTTTTTGCTATCTCCATATACTATTATGGAATTATCATCTTGCTTTTCTACCTTTTCTATGGAAAAGTAGTCAATAGTCTTTATCTTTTCTTTTCTAATTATAGACTTGATTTTTCTTTTTTATGTCCTTGTCACAACTTCTTAAAATTTGGTCTGAATGCTTTAATATAGTCACTTCTTTTCCAAGGGCTTTTAGCATAAATGCAAATTCTATAGCAATAACACCAGCACCAGCTATTGCTACAGATTTTACTTTATCACTGTTCCATAGTTCTTCTCTATTAACACCATAATCACCACTGATTATTTCATCTATATCATTATTTTCAAAATCTATATCTCTACATTTTGAACCTACAGCTATTATTAAATTTTTGCCACTTACTTCCTCTGTATCTTGTCCAATCTTTACCTTAACTTTTTTTATATCATCTACTTCCGCTATAGTTCCTTCTCCAAATATTACATCTACATTATTAAGCTTCATTAAATGAGATATTCCACCTCTTAAGGTTTCTACTACTTGATTCTTTTTATCCCACATATCTTCTATATTTCCATGTCTACCGATTATATCGCTATAATAAGCTTTAGTAGGAATACATCCCCCCCTATTTAGACACATACCACCAAGATGTTCCTTTTCTATAAGCACAGTCTTAAGTCCAGCCTTACCTGCTAACTCCGCTGCCTTATATCCGCCTGGTCCTCCTCCTAAAATAATAACATCATACATAGTATAACCACCTTATCCAATTTAATTTTCACAAAATCCATTATATTCTTCATCACTAAGTAGTTCTTTAGTTTCCTCCATATCACTTAACTTTATTTTTAAAATATAATTACCTTGACACTCATCATTTAAAATATCAGGATCATCTAGTATATCTTCATTACACTCCAGGATTGTTCCCGTTACTGGAGACTCAAATTCACTTTGTGTTTTTGCAAATTCCATTTCAAACAAAGTATCTCCTTTATTTATAGAATCTCCTTCTTCTGGCATGTCTACAAAAATAATTTTACCCATTTTATCTTTTTTTATACTGGGTTAATCCTACTTCTGCAATATCTCCCTCTACATTTAACCATATATGTTCCTTTGAAAAAAAGCATCTATAATCCCTCCAAAATTAGTATTTACTATTCTCTTTGTTAATATTATAACGTAATAGAATATAAATTAAAGGGCCTTGATGACTTTTTATTTATCATATTTTTACAATCTATTTATTCCCAAGCTTAGTATAAACATTAACCCAATTTTAATACCTTTAAACCAATTGTTTTCTATTATTGAAAAATCCCCTATAAGCCATATAACACGCAATAAAAGAGGATATAGATGTAGTTGACAACAACATAAATGTAACCATAAGCTGATATTTAATAGCCTCTAAAGGAGATGTTCCTGCTAAAATCAGCCCTGTCATCATTCCAGGAAGAGATACTATACCTAATACCTTTGCTGAATCAATAGTAGGTACCATACCAGTTCTTATGGAATCACGGATAATTTCTATTGAAGATGGCAATATATCAGCTCCTAAGGATAACTTAGTTTCTACTTCCTCTCTTTTATTCTCAAAGTTCGATTTCATATTTTTAAAGCATAATCCTAATGCTACCATTGCATTTCCAATAATCATACCACTTACAGGAACAACTTGATATGGTTTATATTCTATTGACTTTGAAACTAAAAGTATAAACAAAGTTGCTAATGTCCCTGTTAAAATGGAAACAAAAGATATAATCAGGCTATTTTTAATTCCTTCTCCCCTTTTAGCAGCATTTAATGAAGCATTAAAAATCATAAGTAATAATAACAAAGTTGTAAAAACAGGACTATCTAATCCAAAGATATATTCCAGTACATATCCTACAGCTACTAGCTGAATTATAGCCCTAATTACACTAATGATTATTTCTTTTTCAAGCTTTAGCTTTTGTGTATAAGAAAAGAAAATAGTCACTATTACTAAAGAAGATGCCATAAACAAAGAAAGAATACTTATTGAATTTGACCCACTCATCTTAACACCTCCAATGATTTTATTTTCCCAGTTTCTAATGTAAGAAGCTTATTTGCATATCTTCGACTTTGTTCTAAATCGTGAGTTACCCATAAAATAGTTATGCCTTCCTTATTTAGAGATTCTATAATTCCTTCAACAATTTTAGTATTATATACATCAAGGGCTGAGGTGATTTCATCTAAAAGCAATACTTCAGGCCTTAAAAGTAAACTTCTAATTAGTGCTATTCTCTGTTTTTCTCCTCCTGAAAGATTTTTTTATCTCTTGATTTAAAATATCTACATCCATTTGAAATCTTAAAAACAACTCATTAACCCTTTCATTATCTATTTTAAATTTCTTATGAAATAAGGAAATTCAATATTTTCCCTAACCTTGTCTCCAAAAAGATAGGGTGTTTGAAAACAGTAGGAGATATTTTTCTTAATTCAATAGGATTATATTCATATATATCTTTACCATTAATCCTTATGTTCCCATATGTTGGACTAATTAAATGGCTAATTAACTTAAGGAGTGTACTTTTTCCACTACCTGATGAACCTATAATTGAAATAAAGTCCCCTTTTCTACATTAAAAGAAATGTTTTCTAGTATAGTTTTTCCATCACTATGAAAAGATACATCTTCCAACTCAATAATTGACAATTTTATTCCATCTCCTTTACTATATTTTATATATTTAAAATATTTTTGTCTAATATTTCTAAAATTACCCATAATAAAGATATCATAAGCATAAAAGGTGATTATAGTGAATCGTTTTGAAACAACTTATGATAAAGTATTAGAAAAAGTTTTGGTTTTTATAAATCCAATTAAAAAAATCCATTATTAAAACCCAATGTCAAGTACATAAAGCTATCAATATTAGTGCTTTAAAGATTTTAAAAAAATGACAAATATATAAAGGAATATTATGTTTTCAATAAATATATTGAAGATTTGAACGAAGGAGCAGTATGGGCAGATCAAGACTTCAAAAGTTCAAATCACTTCTTTAATCCCTATGAAAAAAAGAGGACTATATGGAAGAAAAAAATGCTATGGATTTAGGATTAGATTATTATGAAAAGTCATCAAAATTATGGGAGTCTAAAAAAATATAAGGAATCTTTGTTTTATTTTGGTGCAACTCTACATATTATCCAAGATATGACTATTCCACAACATGCCAATATTCGTCTCTTAGATAATCATAGACAATATGAAACATATATTAAAAGTACATATAAATATGTAAAAGATTTTCAAGTGGAAAGAGGTGCTCATATATTAGATTCCATTGAAGACTATATTATCTTTAACGCACGAGTGACCATGAGAATCTATAAAAACTTTAAATCTATTTCCAATGAAAGGGAAAGGTTCTATAAAATAGCTAAATGTGGATTACCCTTAGCTAAAAAAAACCACTGCAGGTGCAATGGTTTTATTTTATAATGAAATATTAGTGAAAACAATCTAAGTTAAAGCTGCCAAAATTGTTTTAATCTATGATTTAATTCCCCCCCATTACTTCTTATAATTTTATAATGAGACCATTCATTTGGGAATAGTTTTTTTATATCTATATGTTGTAAACCTATCATCTATTAATAATACAGAACCTTTATCTTCTTCTGAGCGTATAACTCTGCCTGCTGACTGAAGTACCTTGTTTATTCCTGGGTAGGTATAAGCATAATCAAAACCCTTATTTTCATGATGATCAAATAATCCTTAATAATATTTCTTTCAAAACATATCTGTGGTAGCCCTACTCCAATAATTATAGCCCCTATTAATTTATCTCCTACAAGATCTATTCCCTCAGAAAATATTCCTCCCATAACTGCAAAAGCAATTAAATTATCCTCTTTATTAAAATTATTTAAAAACTCTTCCCTATTTTTTCCTTCATATTTCCTTCCTGAGTTATAATGTTTAAATCTGGATTACTATCTATTAATAATTCATAGATTTTTGTCATATATATATAAGATGGAAAAAAATATAAAGTAATTTCCCTCTTTAGAAGAAATAAAAGTTTCAATAGTATCTACTATATTTTCATAGGTTTTTTTTCCCTATCCCTATATCTAGTTGAAATATCATCCCTTATTATAAGACATAGATTTTCCCTAGGAAATGGAGAACTAAGTTTAATATAATAATCATCCTTATTTCCTCCAAGTAAATCCATATGATAATCTAAGGGGGTTAGTGTGGCAGAAAAAAAATATAGAAGCTCTACCTCTTTTTAATGCTTCACCAAGCAAAAAAAGAAGAATCTACACAATATAATTTAAGAATCATATCCCTATCAATAACTTCAATGGAAGTAATATAATGCTCATCATATAATTCTGACATCTTCATATATGTAATCATGTTAAAATATAGTTCTATAACTTTTTCATATTCAGAATGGTCTTTTTTCCTCAATTAACCAAGGTTCCATTAAAGTTACTAATCTTTTCATTGGATAATATAAATCTGTAATCTCCTCTTGCTGATAATAATTATCCTTAATTTCATAATCCTTTTTTTATTTTATTCATTATTGTATTTATCTTATTAAAATTCTTATAAATAGCTGAATAATCCTCTTTAAATATATCTCTCAAATCTAAAAAAATCAGCCTTATTTATTTCACAAGAAAACATCTCCCTAGATCTATCAACTAAGTTATGCGCTTCATCTATTAAAAAAAACCATAATTATTACTTAATCCTTCAAAAAAATCTTTTAAGATACACTTGGGGGGGATCAAACACATAATTATAATCACATATAATTACATCAGCCCATAAACTCATATCCAATGAAAATTCAAAGGGACAAACATGATGCTTTTCTGCATAATCAATAATTATCTCCCTAGTAATCATATCTTCATTTTCAAATATATCCATAATGGCATCATTTACCCTGTTAAAATGCCCCTTAGCATAGGAGCAATCCTTTGGATTGCATTTTACTTCATGGTTTAAACATATTTTATCTTTGGCAGTAATAACTAAGGTCTTCATCTTAAGTCCCTTATTCATCATTATCACCATGGAATCAATAGGCACCTTTCTAGTAATAGTCTTTGCCGTTAAGTAAAATATTTTAGATATATGTCCCTCTCCAATGGATTTATAGCGGGAAACAATGTAGACATGGTCTTACCTATACCTGTAGGAGCTTGGACAAATAGATTCTTTCTTTCAACTATAGTCTTATAAGCAGCCACTGCCAACTCCCTTTGTCCCTTTCTATAGCTTTCAAAGGGAAATTCCAAGTTTATTATACTTTTATCTCTAGTCTCACCCCCCCAATAAAATGTAAGATTTGCCCATTGAATATATTTATCCACTATATTTAAAAGAAATCTTCTAATTCTCCCATCTTAAATCTCTTTTTAAATATCTTTATTTCTTCACTTTCGATATGAAAATAGCTTAATTGGATATAAATACTAGTTAATTCATTTTGTAAAGCGTAAATATAAGCGTAGCATTTAGCTTGAGCCCAGTGGAGATGATTAAAATCCTCTTCAATTGTTTCAAGATCCTTTGTAGTACTTTTGATTTCATCGATTATAATTTCTTCAGGCAGCTTAAAAATTCCATCTGCTCTACCTTCTACTTCCAAAGAATAATCATTATATGAAAAAGAATGCTTAAGGGTTACTTCAGGGCTATATTCATTACCATAGGATTTTTGGACCTTTTGGTGAGCCAGTGTCCCTTCCAGAGCCCTAGAAGTAGACATAAAACTATTGTCTATATCACCTGATCTTAAAACAAATTCTATTAAATTTCTAACTGATATCCTAATTGTTTTATCCATTTTTATCATCCTTGTATATATATATTATCAATTATACCAAATCTTTTCCTCTATTGAAATAAACACAAAATTTAATATTTTTTTTGAGAACAGTTTAACCGTTGATATCTTGGGAATACTAAGGATAATTTTGTCCAAATGAGTAGGCATCCCATTTGCAATGAATTTTACTTATGATATAGTTAAAATGTTAAAACTTCAAAGAACAAATGAATTGCGTCGCTGAGTTCTTAATTTAAGAAGCGGGGGGGAACCAATTAACTGGGGGGGTGAATCAAATTTTCGAAGGGCTACCCTTTAGTCCTAACCCGTCAGCTAACCTCGTAAGCGCTTTAAGGGGGGGAGTCATATTGTGCTAATAATTAGACTATGGAACTCCATAGTTTTTTTGTATTTTTTTTAGTATTAAAAATGTGTGCTCCTTGAATATGTTGTGATTTTACAATTGATGCTTTTCATTTAGTAAAAGTACTAAATATTAAAGGATGGTGTTAAAAATGAAGAAGTTAACAAGTATTATAGTGCTAGTAGGAATTATTTCATTGATTTTGGTAGGATGTGCAGGTGGCGATTCAACAAGCGATGGCCCTTATGCTGGTGTAGAAATCAAATTTGCCGATGCTGGATGGGATAGTATTAGATTCCACAATGCTGTTGCTGGAACAATTGCACAGGAACTTTGGGGGGGTTACTCATGGAGCGAAGTTAGCGGATCAACTCCTGTAACACACCAAGGTATAATTTCTGGCGAAATTGACGTTCATATGGAAGTTTGGACTGACAATATTCCACCTTATGAAGAAGACTTAGCAGCAGGAAAATTGCATGAATTAAGTACAAATTTTGATGACAATTTCCAAGGAGTATATGTTCCTAGATATGTAATAGAAGGTGACGAAGAAAGAGGTATAGAAGCTAGTGCCCCCCCAGATTTACAATATATTTGGGAGTTAAAGGACTATCCTGATGTATTCCCAGATGATGAAAATCCAGGTATGGGTAGAATGTATGGTGCTATACCAGGCTGGGAAGTAGATCAAATATTACACAATAAATTTATGCATTATGGATTAGACGAAAATTTCAATTATTTTAGACCTGGTTCAGATGCTGCATTAGCTACTGCTATAACATCAGCATATGAAAGAGGAGAGCCTATCGCTGCATATTACTGGGAGCCAACTTGGTTATTGGGTATGTATGATATGGTTTTATTAGATGATGAACCTCATAACCCTGATAATTATTTAGAAGGTGCATCAGCATTACCTGCAGTGAATGTAACCATTGCAGTAAGTAACAATTTTGAAGAACAAGGAAATGAGGAATTTATAGCTTTCTTAAGTAATTATGAAACATCAAGTGCATTAACTTCAGAAGGACTTGCTCATATGCAAGAAACAGGAGCTGACTATGTGGAGACAGCTAAATGGTTCTTATCAGAACACAGTGAATTATTAGATCAGTGGTTAGAGTCAGAAGATGCTCAAGCAATGAAAGACTTTTTAAATAAATAGGGGGGAAATAAAATGGATTGGTTATATGATTTTCCCTTTAAAATATCTATAAATTATAAGGCTATTGATTCGACTGTTACAGGTTGGAGTATTAAATTTGATGCTTTCTTTAGTATAATAAAAGGTTTTTTTTACAAAACTTAGTTACTTCAATTAATGAATTACTAGATTTTATACCATGGTCTGTATTGGTTCTTCTAGTAGTGGTAATCTCTTGGAAAGTATCTAGAAAGATTAGAAAAGGAATATTATATGGTGCTCTCCTATCTTTAATTGGTGCTGTTGGTCTATGGAGTTTAATGATTGAAACATTATCCATAATCATTGCATCTGTAATTATTTCATTGGTATTGGGTTTCCCTATTGGAATACTTTTATCTACAAGTGATAGAGTGGATCGTATCATGCGCCCAATTTTAGATACTATGCAGACTATGCCTGTATTTGTTTATCTAATTCCAGCAATGGTATTCTTTGGGCTAGGTAAACCACCAGCAGTTATTGCTACAACAGTATATGCCATAGTTCCAATGATACGACTTACCAATCATGGAATTAGACAAATCAATAAGGAAGTTGTGGAAGCATCCTTAGCATTTGGATCCACTAAAATACAATCCTTGGTAAAAGTACAAATTCCACAAGCCCTACCAACAATAATGACAGGAGTGAACCAAACACTGATGATGGCAATGTCAATGGTGGTTACCACATCAATGATAGGTGCCTCAGGCCTAGGTATGGAAGTCTTAATTGCTGTAAATAGAGTAGAAATGGGCAGGGGCTTGGTATCTGGATCTGCAGTAGTTATTATTGCCATTATATTAGACAGAATTACCCAAGGATTAATTCATAGTAGTGAGGTGGAATCAGATGGAGAATAATAATATATTAAGCGTAAAAAAAATTTATCTAAACTTTATGGTGTCGAAAAATCTAAAGCAATTAAACTAAAAAAAAGTTAGGTAAGGATAAGGATGCTATATATAAACAAACTGGAGTAACAGTTGCTCTTTGGGATGTAAATTTAGAAATTAAAAGGGGGGGCGAAATATTCGTTATCATAGGTTTGTCTGGTTCAGGTAAATCTACATTGGTAAGATGTTTTAATATGCTTAATAAGCCAACTTCAGGTAATATTTTCTATGAAGGAGAAGATATCGGTAAATTTGGTAAAGAAAAGTTAAATGACTATAGAAGAAATAAAATTTCAATGGTATTTCAGCAATTTGGACTAATGTCACATAGAAACGTAATAGGGAATGTAGAATATGGTCTTGAAGTAAAAGGAGTACCAAAGGAAGAACGACGAGCTAAAGCTAAAGAAATGATCGATATGGTTGGACTAGAAGGACATGATAATGAACTAATTACCAGTCTTTCAGGTGGTATGAAACAAAGGGTTGGTATAGCTAGAGCCTTGGCTAATGATCCAGAGATTCTTTTAATGGATGAGCCATTTTCAGCTTTAGATCCATTGGTTAGAAAAGATATGCAGTTTGAATTGTTAACTATACAAAGAAAACTTGATAAAACAATTGTA
>JMBX01000384.1_pt1 | contig 11364 bp, 17 predicted proteins | sample 616521 | NCBI WGS metagenome assembly JMBX01 (sample SAMN02727906, study PRJNA239997) | anaerobic digester metagenome | biome: anaerobic digester; isolation source: mesophilic anaerobic digester inoculated with municipal waste water sludge... | place: Germany: Bielefeld University, CeBiTec ...
TTGCTACTGAGAGGATAGCATGAGAAGATAATAATAAGAGCCGGTAGGATATATTGGATATTTATCTTCGGTTTCATTGATCGATTCGTTCTCTTGGTGGTTTTTTTTGATCTTTCTTATATTTGATATACTTCTCCATTCTCAGGTAGATGTAAGTCTCCCAGATCAGGTTGATAATATAAAAAAAAGATGAATATAATAGCAAAATTGCGGATATTCTCCTTATGTACCATCCAGTAGATAAGAATTACAGCAAATGAGACGAATATCTTGATCATACGCATCAGCATGTACACATTTACAATGTTGGCAGGCTTGTCGAGCGGTGTTTTACTGAACCGGAGGATAAAGATGATCCCCCCAGAAGATAGAAAAATAGGGGAATGATAAAATAGCCCCCTGACCATCATCACCGGAAAAACAGCTTAATGATTATCCATATGCCGAACCCTGTGATGAGCAGCATTGCTGTGTGGAAATGAGAAATATTTAGTCAGTTTTGCATATTCAGGAAAATTTATTTTCCTTTATCTTATCAATACATACGGTAATAACGTTATTGCTTACCTCTACAAACCATCTACTACCTCCATGGCGCGATTGTGCCCTTCGGCAGTAAAGGAGAGCATACCCTTTGTGAGCGACGAAATAATGGGGGCGTGGTTCCTGAGCACCTGGAACGATCCCATTGTGCCGGGAAGGGTGACCGAATCGGCCTCGCCACTATAGAAAGTGCCATTGGGAGTTATAATTTCGAGCCTCATTACTTTTCAGTTTTTGCCATTTTGCTCTGTTCCATTAACTTGTTGCCCTTCTCTATGGCATCATCAATGGTGCCTACATTCATAAAAGCTGCTTCCGGATAGCTGTCGAGCTTGCCGTCGAGAATCATCTTGAAACCCTTGACTGTATCTTCTACGGAGACCATTACGCCGGGCTGGCCGGTGTACTGTTCCGCCATATGAAAGGGTTGTGAGAGGAACCGCTGCACCTTGCGGGCACGGTTGACCGTCAGTCGGTCTTCGTCTGATAGCTCTTCCATTCCAAGAATTGAGATAATGTCTTGCAGCTCTTTGTATCGCTGTAATATCTGTTTCACACGCATCGCGGTGTTGTAGTGCTCTTCACCAAGGACGTGCGGATCGAGTATTCGTGATGATGACTCCAGGGGGGGTCGACAGCGGGATAGATACCCAGTGATGCAATTTTGCGGCTGAGCACCGTGGAGGCGTCGAGATAACTGAAGGTGGTGGCCGGAGCCGGGTCGGTGAGGTCGTCGGCGGGCACGTAAACAGCCTGGACCGATGTGATGGATCCCTGCCTGGTGGAGGCGATGCGCTCCTGCAGTGCACCCATCTCGGAGGCTAGGGTAGGCTGGTACCCAACTGCTGAAGGCATGCGCCCCCAGCAGGGCCGACACCTCCGATCCTGCCTGGACGAAACGGAAAATATTGTCGATAAAGAGGAGGGTGTCGCTTCCTTTTCCGCCGCTGTCCCTGAACGACTCGGCGACTGCCAGGCCGGTGAGGGCGACGGAGGCGCGGGCGCCCGGCGGCTCGTTCATCTGGCCGAATACCAGTGTTGCCTGCGACTTCTTAACCTCTTCATAGTCCACTTTCGATAGGTCCCAATGACCGGCCTCCATACTCTTTTTGAACTCCTCTCCATATCTTATCACACCCGATTCAATCATCTCCCGCAGGAGGTCGTTCCTTCACGGGTACGCTCACCCACGCCGGCAAAGACCGAGAAGCCGCTATGCCCTTGGCAATGTTGTTGATAAGCTCCATGATGATGACTGTCTTGCCCACGCCGGCTCCCCCCGAAGAGGCCTATCTTGCCCCCTTTGAGGTATGGCTGCAGCAGGTCGATAACCTTGATGCCAGTGACAAGCACCTCCTCGGTAGTGGAGAGCTCTTCGAATTTGGGAGCCTCCCTGTGGATAGGGTACTGATTTTCGCGGCTCAGCCTGGAGAGCCCGTCGATAGGCCTCCCTATAACGTTGAGTAACCTCCCCCTTATCTGATCGCCTATGGGGGACACTTATTGGGCGTCCCAATGCTTTTACAGGAAGCCCGCGGCTTAGCCCGTCGGTACTTTCCATTGCTACGGTGCGAACAATATTCTCACCGATATGCTGTTGTGCTTCCAGGAATACCTCCTCGAGCCCGGGCCTTTCTACGGTCAGTGCTTCGTGAATGGCAGGCAATCTGATCTCCTGTGATTCAGAAAGTTCAAACTGAACATCCACCACAGGTCCTATGATTTGTGAAATGTGTCCTATCAATTCGGGCATAATATACAAAAAGTGATAAATTGGGCAGCTTTTGGCCAGCCTCTTACAAAGATACAAAAATTAAAGAAGGAACAGGCTAATTAAATATTATTAAGTAGTTACGGCTGTTAAAATCTGCAGGCTGGAGGTACTTTTCATGAGTAGAGCCACAAGCGAGACTTGAACTCGCGACCCACGCGTTACGAATGCGTTACTCTACCAACTGAGCTATTGTGGCTTGATTTGAGAGTGCAAAAGTAAAAAAATTATGATACGAGCTAACTCTTTTTCATTTTTTTTACTCTTTTCAAAAGAAAACGGGTGGCAGTAACGCCACCCGTTTTACAAAATGATTTTATGAACTCTTAATTTATTAATTTTTTTCTCTTCTGCCTTGACATGGCTTTTCAGCATAACCCTGTAAGCTACGGGAGAGGCAACGAAGAGACTGGTGACAGTACCTACAACCACTCCTATAAGCATTGCGAAGACGAAGCTTCTTACTGCATCGCCTCCGAAGAACAAGATACAGATGATTACGAGGATGGTACTCAAGCCCGTGTTGATGGTACGTGCCAGTGTAGCGTTCATTGAGTCGTTGAACAGATCTAACAGTCCACGCTTGGGATAGAGATGCATATATTCACGCACACGGTCGAACACCACCACCTTGTCGTTGATAGAGTAACCCACAATGGTAAGGATAGCCGCCACGAAGGTCTGATCGAGCTCCATGGAGAAGGGCATTATCTTCCATAGGAGCGAATAAAGGCCTATAACCGAGAAGGCATCGATAGCAAGTGCCGCAACTGTACCAAGGGAGAATCCCATGTTGCGGAAACGAAACAGGATATAGAGCCCCATGCATATGAGCGCTATGAAGAGTGCCAGGAAGGCATTTTTTATCATATCTTCGGCAATGCTCGGACCCACCTTCTGAGAACTCTGAATATGATCGTCGATACTCTTGCCGGGAGTCATGAATTCATTAAGCCCTTCGGCTAATAGCCCGCGCAGCTCTTCCTCAACGGTTGATCCATCGGAGTCTATCATATAGTTGGTGGAGATACGCACCTGGTTGCTGGAACCAATGGTTATTACACGAACGGACTCGCCGAAGTAGGGTGTAAGTGCATCCTGCACCTCGCCCGTGCGGACAGGCTGGTCGAATCGAACAATATAGTTGCGCCCTCCGGTAAAGTCGATACCCACATTCATCTTCAGGGTGAAGAATGAGATGATGCTGACAGCAACAAATGCACCTATTATAATAAGTATAAGCTTACTGTTGCGTATAAAGTTGAAATTGTACTCCTTGAAGATTGCTTTCGAAAATAGAGTATTAAAAGTAAGATTCTGCCATTTGCCTTTGCCTAAGCGGGTTTCGTACACCATTCGGGTTAGGAATACTGCTGTGAGGAAAGAGGCGGTTATACCTATGATAAGGGTTATGGCAAATCCTCTGATGGCACCAACGCCGAATATTGCAAGTATGATACCGGTGATGATGGTTGTCAGGTTAGAGTCGAGGATGGCCGAGAAAGCATTCTTGTAACCATCTTCAAGTGCCCTCCGGAGTGTTTTCCCCCCGCTGCCATCTCCTCCTTTATGCGCTCGTTGATTAGCACGTTGGCATCGACTGCCATGGCGAGGGAGAGGATCATACCGGCAATACCTGGCAGTGTGAGTACCGCCTGGAATGCAGCAAGTGCCCCCCCAAGAGTAAAGAAGAAGTTAAGGAGCAGTGCACTGTTTATTACAGTGCCGGGGATAAATCCGTATAGTAAGCAGGTGAAGAGAAACAGTACGGCAAGTGCGATGATAAACGACACCAGCCCATCGCGGATAGCTTCCTGTCCGAGAGAAGGGCCAACAACATCTTCCTGTACTATGCGTACTCCTGCCTGCATCTTGCCCGATTTGAGCACGTTCTCAAGGTCCTGGGCCTCCTGAGGAGTGAAGTTCCCGGTGATTGATGAACGCCCTCCGTCGATACGGCTGTTAACAGTTGGCGCAGAATATACAAAACCATCAAGTACGATAGCGATGGATTTGCCGATTTCGGCTCCGGTGATGGTGGACCAGCGGCTGGCTCCGGCGGAGTTCATGCTCATGCTCACCTCCCAGGCAGAACCATGCTGGCCCTGGTCGGCGCGGGCATTGGTTACCACGTCGCCTTCAAGCGCGGGGCCTCGTTTACTGCCATCACCTTTAAGAGCGAACAGCTGGAAATAGGTCTCACGCTGATCGATGGGCTTGAAACCCCCCCATTTGAATTTTACATCGGCGGGGAATATATCTTTGTAGCGCGTTAGTAGGAAGTTGACCTCTGCGGTGTCGAGCTTTGAAACGCTTCCGACTATAGGCCCTGAAGCACCGCTCATGGCGAAGTAGGGCTCATTGAAGTACTCTATGAAGCTTTTGTTTATGACTATCTCTTCACCTTCGCCCGTCACCTCGGCAAGAAGTGAATCGGTAAGGGCAAATGAGACTTCGGCTGCTTCTTCTGCCTTGGCTGCAACGGTATCACCGGGTGCTGTTTCGCTGCCGTCACCGTCTGCTTTTGCCGAACGCTTTGCTGCGGCATACTCGCCCGACCTGGCGTTCATCTCGTTGAAATAGGAGCCTAGCTCGTTAACGTTGTAGGTCTTCCAAAATTCGAGGTTGGCACTACCCTGCAGCAGGTTGCGCACACGTTCCGGCTCCGTAATTCCGGGAAGTTCCACAAGAATTCTTTCGGCACGGTCTAACCGCTGTATGTTTGGTGCAACCACCCCCCGAAACGGTCGATACGCGTAGCAAGCACGTTGAAAGAGTTATTGGCAACGCTGACAAGCTCCTTGCGTAGTTCCGATATCACCTGGTCGTTTGTGGCAGAGGGGGGGCTTACCCTGTCACCCATGGTGATGCTGTAGATATTGGCCAGCTTGCCGTCAGGTGCTATCCTTTCGTAATTCTGACGGAACAGTGAGATGAAGTCTGAAGAGCTGCCGCGCCTGTTTTGCACAATAGTCTCTTTCAGTGCCTGATTAAACAGGGGGGGTCATCGGTGTTTGCCAGCGAAGAGAGCACTTGTGCTGCATCGATCTCGAGAACAACGTTCATCCCTCCCTTGAGGTCGAGTCCCAGTCCGATCTCTTTTCACGAACCTGTTTGAGTGTGTAGTTTAGGTAAACCTTTTCGGTGGATAATGAATCAAGATACTGACTCTTGAGGGCTAAGTTTCCATTGGCGTATTGATCCGCTTTCTTGCTGTACTGCCTTCCCACCAGGGTGAAGGAGAGATAGAACAGACAGATAGCAGTAAGGATAATACTGAAAACTTTAATAAATCCTTTGTTTTGCATTTCAATATTACTTTTTGTTTACAATTTGTTATTTTGCAGGCTGGTAACCGTTATTCACGAGTTAAAAATAGAGGCATAATACGAGCTTCCTTGTTTTAAGCGTGCAAATATACGTTTTTTTTATCTTTTAAGAACAATATCACCGGATTATTTTCAATGAACTAATCCGGTGACATGGATATTTGTTGGTGAGTAATTATTACTCTACAAATCCCCCCCTGTTTTGAGCAGATAGACTGGATTGGGTTCAGCGCCGCGGTATTTTTTTGTATAGCACCATCGGATCATCGGAGTTACCTTTTGACAACACATTTTCGCGGAATGAGGTAGCTGTTGCCTTGTCGAAAACACCTTTCTCCACGAACGGCTGGAATGCATCGGCATCAAGCACTTCTGCCCATAGATAAGCGTAGTACCCTGCTGAGTAGCCACCGCTGAAGATATGAGAGAAATAGGTGCTGCGGTAGCGCGGGATAATCTCTTTGATAAGCCCGATCTTCTCCATCGATTTTGTTTCAAAGCTGCGCACATCGAACTCCCTCTTTTCGCTTTGAGTGTGGTAATCCATATCGAGCAGAGCTGCAGCAACAAACTCGGTTGTTATGAAACCCATGTTGAATTTTGAAGCGGCGTCGATCCTGGCAATCAGCTCATCGGGAATCACCTCGCCTGTCTGATAATGCCTGGCATATAGTTTGAGTACTTCGGGATGGAATGCCCAGTGCTCCATGATCTGTGAAGGGAGCTCTACGAAGTCGCGAGGAACGCTGGTACCCGAAACCCCCCCGGCATAGGTTACGTTGGATAGCATGCCATGAAGTGCGTGGCCAAATTCATGGAAAAGTGTCTCCACCTCGTCGAGTGTAAGCAGCGAAGGTGTTGATTCTGTGGGGCGTGTAAAGTTGCCCACGTTATAAACTAAAGGCCTTATGTTTTTCCGTCGAGCACCTGTTGACCGCGGAAGCTGCTCATCCATGCGCCGGCATTCTTGCCTGCACGCGGGAAATAGTCGGTATAGAAAACCGAAACGTGTGATCCGTCGGCATCGAGCACCTCATACGCTTCCACCTCGGGGTTATATACGGGGGACATTTTCCAGCTTTCTAAAACTCAGCCCGTAGAGCCTGTTGGCTACTTCAAACACCCCCCCTTCACGTACGTTTTCCATCTTGAAGTAGGGCTTGATCTCCTCTTCGTTAAGTGAATATTTCTGCTGGCGCAGTTTTTCGGTGTAGTACCACCAGTCCCACGACTCCAGCTTAAAGTTTCCGCCTTCCGCATCAATGAGTGCCTGCAGCTCTGCAGCCTCTTTCTTTACTTGCGGAAGTGCGTAGTCCCACACTTCGTTAAGCAGCTTGTAAACATTAGCCGGAGTTTTAGCCATGTTCTCCTCCAGAATAAAATCGGCATGTGTTTTGTAGCCAAGCATTTGTGCTTTCTCGATGCGTAGGTTGACAATATCGTTGATGATCCTTTGTTGTCGTTCTCATTATCGTTGTCGCCACGGTTATACATGGCTTTATAAAGCTTCTCGCGCAGATCGCGTTTCTCTGAATATTGCAAAAAAAAGGCAGCCAGCTGGGTTTCTGCAGCCCGAAGGCCCATTTCCCCTCTTCACCTGCAGCCTTGGCTGCTTCGGCCGCAGCGGCAATCACTCCTTCGGGAAGGCCTGCAAGATCATCCTTGTTGTCGATAACAAGCTTAAAATTGTTTGTCTCGTTAAGCAGGTTATTCCCGAAATTAAGTGTAAGTGCAGAGAGCTCTTTGTTGATCTCCCGCAGCCTTGTCTTTTCGGCTTCACCCAGCATGATGCCGGAGCGTACGAAATCTTTGTAATAGTTATCTAATAACCGGTACTGTTCGGTAGTGAGGTTCATGCCTGTTGTATCGTCGTGAAGCGTTTTTATACGGTCGAAAAGCTTTCCGTTCAGGTAGATATTGTCGTTATGCTCTGACAGAAGAGGAGAAAGCTCTTCAGCCAGCGCCTGAATGGAATCGTTTGTTTCGGCGCTTTTTAATCCGTAGAACAGTCGAGAGACGCGTGTCAGCATTTTTCCGCTGTTGTCTAATGCTGCGATGGTGTTTTCAAAAGTGGGCGCCTCCTGGTTACCGGCGATGGCGTCAATCTCTCCGGATTGCTCTTCCATCCCTTTAAGAAAGGCCGGTTTGTAATCACTAAAAGTAATCTTATCGAACGGAGGCATACCGAACTGTGTGTCATATTCGGTAAAGAAAATGCTTCCGGCTTCACCTGAGCTTTTGCTGCTCTTGGTGTTGGTGCAGGAAAGTAGTGTCATAAATGCTAATGAAATGAATAATAACTTTTTCATTCGAGTACTAATTATTTATAAATTAAACGATTGGGAATTTCTATCGGTCGATTTTCTTAAATAACAACAAAGATACGTTTTTTTTGCTAAAATAATGAAATTCATTCATTGATTGTTTTTATTCGATATATAATATAAAAAACGGTGATACCGTAGCCCGATGTGGAGGGTATATTCCTTATCGGGTCGGCCGTCGTAGTTGGTGCTGTTTTTTTATTTTATTTTTATAACAAATAAATTGCTACCTTTGCCACGTTTTAGGAAATATCCTTTTTTTATTCTGTAAAGCTTCAACGACATGTTTCAGGAAGGTGCCTTCATGTGACATCGTTATGAAAAAAATGCCTGCAATAGAAGCTGTACATAATCGTAATAATTCAATACAATATTTATGGATAACTTATCACTATTCGTAGTGATCTTTCTTACCGGAGTCACACTGGTAGCAGCCAGCATTACTATTGCCCGGCTGCTCTGCCCAAGCTCTGTCAATTTTCAGAAGGGCGAGCCTTATGAGTGCGGATTACCTACGCATGGTACATCATGGATGCAGTTCAGGGTGGGATACTACCTCTATGCTATTCTTTTTCTGATGTTCGATGTGGAGACAATATTCCTTCTTCCGTGGTCGACGGTAGTCAGGGAATTAGGGGGGGTGCCCGGCCTGGTTAATATTCTTTTATTTATCGTGATATTAGGACTGGGCCTTGCCTACGCCTGGAGAAAGGGGGGGTGCTGAAATGGAACTGAAAGATATAAAGATCAAGGACTTTCCTTCAGGCGAGTTCAAGGATAATGAGACACTGCAGGTATATATTGACCGGCTGAATGAGGCTAATGTAAATGTGGTGACAGGCAAGCTTGACGAGATGGTCAACTGGGGGGGGAGGAGCAACTCGCTCTGGCCTCTTGTTTTTGCCACAAGTTGCTGCGGCATTGAGTTTATGGCTGCCGCTGCTGCTCATTACGACCTGGCACGCTTTGGCATGGAGGTGACGCGCAACAGTCCCCCGCCAGGCTGATCTGATGATTGTTGCGGGGGGGACAATAGTGAATAAGATGGCGCCACTGCTGCGGCGTGTATATGACCAGATGGCCGAACCGAAGTATGTTGTAGCCATGGGATCGTGCGCCATCTCGGGAGGCCCTTTTGTGAACTCCTATAATGTTGTGAACGGCGCAGACAAGGTTATTCCGGTGGATGTCTATATCCCCGGCTGCCCTCCACGTCCCGAGTCGCTTTCTACGGGCTGCTCCAGCTGCAGCGCAAGGTGAAGGTTGAGAGGTTCTTCGGCAACAAACGTATCGTCCGTCCCTATAACCCCCCCGATATGCTGAGGGACCCGGAAACGGGTGAGGCCATAGACCCGGGGAATGAATTTGAAGCCTGTCCCGGTGAAATTGGTGAATGCAGGTAGCTGGACATTGCCTGTCGATCACCGCAAATTACCCACTGAACTTTATTAGCTGTGTATGCATTGATTTATTTTTCTGAAGTTCAATAACCAAGATGCTTGTTTTATGATAGTAGATTTAAAAGAGGTTGTTAAAGAGGTTGTGCTCTCTGCTGCAGGCAATGCTGTGATAGAAGAGAAGGAGAGGCTGACCGTGACTGTTGAGCCGGGCCTTTTGCACCCTCTGATAAAAGCCCTCTGCACCTGCGAAAGGATCCCTTTCGATTACCTTATAAGCCTTACCGGCATGGATTGGAACGATAGGCTTGGTGTTATATACCAGCTTTCATCGTCAAAAAGCCCGGGAAATGAGATTGTTGTAATAACCTCAGTGGGCGACCGGAATAATCCGTTGCTTTACTCTGTGACGGATATCTATAATGCGGCTCACCTCAACGAGCGAGAGGTGTATGCAATGTTTGGCATACGCTTTATTAACAACCCTGATATGCGCCGTTTCTTGTTGCCGGACGACTGGAAAGGGTTCCCTCTGCGCAAGGACTATGACGGTGATCCTGCGCTTAATCCCGTTACGATTGCCAGCAGGGAATTTTCGGATACCGCTCCCGGTATTACTGAAGATGCTGCTGGGAACCTGGTGGAGAGCACAACGCCCGTTTTGATGATGATGACTACATTGTCAACATCGGTCCGCAGCACCTTCAACGCACGGCGTGATGCACTTCCGCACGGCCCTGGACGGGGGGGAGATAGTAAAGAAGATAGATATTCACAGTGGCTATATCCACAGGGGGGGAATAGAGAAGCTTTGCGAAAGTATGGCATATCCCCAGATCCTGCATTTTACCGACCGTCTTGATTATCTCTCTGCAAATATAAACCGACATGCCCTCTGCATGTGCGTGGAGAAAGCTGCCGGCATTGAAGTGCCGCCGCGGGCTCAGTATATACGTGTTATCATGGATGAGCTGAACCGCATAAGCTCACACCTGCTGGCGTTTGCTACGCACTGTAACGACCTGGGGCAACTACCGCTTTTATCTACGGGATGCGCGAGCGGGAACATGTTCTGGATATTTTCGACAAGGCCTGCGGAGGGCGGCTGATAATCAACCAGAACGTGATAGGCGGGGGGTGATGTTCGATATCTATGATGATTTCTGCAAAGATGTAAATGCTTTTATTCCATATATGAGGGAGAAGCTGAAGGAGTATGATGATTTTTCTCGCATAACGTTATTGCCCTCAACCGCATGGTGAAGGTGGGAGTTCTTAGCCTGGAGGATGCTATAAGCTATGGTGTTACCGGTCCAGCCGGGCGTGGTTCCGGCTGGTCGTGCGATGTGCGCAGGCATAAACCTACTCACTGTACGACAGGGTTGAGTTTAAAGAGGTTATACGCACCGGGGGGCGACTCGTATGCCCGCTATATGAACCGCTTGGAAGAGATAGAGGAGTCGCTTCATATAATAGAGCAGCTGATAGATAATATACCCGCAGGAGCGGTCCAGACACCGGTGAAGCCTATCGTCCGCCTGCCGGAAGGGCGCTATTTCCAGAGTGTGGAGACAGGAAAGGGGGGGAGTTCGGCGTGCTTATAGAGAGTGACGGCGGCAAATTCCTTACAGGGTGAAGTTCCGTTCGCCCTCGCTTGCCGCGGTATCGGTGATGCCGCTCATATGCAAGGGTGAGCTTCTCTCCGACTTCATAGGCATAGGTGGCTCGATGGATTACGTGATACCGGATATCGACAGGTAGCTTATCTGTTGAACAAGGAATAAAATGAAACCCCTGTCACAGTAATATCAGGATAATGATATAGAGAGGCAGGTCAAATTATATATAAGGAAAATGCAAAATTGAAGTATGGAATATAGTCAACCATTAGAACTGGACGGTTTGATTTCTGAAATCCACATATTTATTAGTGGCAACCTGCCGCCGGTGTGGGCAACGCTGACTGAAGGATCATTGTTCTTGCAGCACTTCTCATATCG
>JMBX01000385.1_pt1 | contig 11322 bp, 19 predicted proteins | sample 616521 | NCBI WGS metagenome assembly JMBX01 (sample SAMN02727906, study PRJNA239997) | anaerobic digester metagenome | biome: anaerobic digester; isolation source: mesophilic anaerobic digester inoculated with municipal waste water sludge... | place: Germany: Bielefeld University, CeBiTec ...
CTTCGGTAATTTTTTTTAAAATAGTTCTTATAATCCGCTGAATATCAATAGGATATGGCACTTTTTTTGAGGATCTTGCATAAATCATTGACTGTCAGTATTATAAATGAAGTTTTAACGAAGCATTATAACTTGGCTACACCACATTTATTTCAATTCCGTCTTCGCGACTTGTCGATCCTGAGAAATATAAAGAGTAGTATGGTAAATCCCCCAAAGTGATGAACCGCCATAACTGAAGAATGGCAATGGAATACCAATAACAGGCATAATGCCTATTACCATGCCGATATTTACCATGATGTGAAATATGAAAACACCTGTAACGCCATAACCATAAACACGCCCAAAAATGGTTGTCTGCCGTTCAGCAAGGTAGAGCAAACGAAGTACAAAGCCAGCAGCATTAAAATGATGACGGCTGAACCTACAAACCATGCTCCTCGCCGATTGTGCAGAAAATAAAATCGGTATCCTGCTCAGGTACATATTTGAGCTTTGTTTGTGTTCCGTTAAGATAACCTTTTCCCATTAGTCCTCCCGACCCGATGGCAATTTTGGACTGTCCCACGTGGTAACCCGCTCCACTAAGATCCTGCTCCATGCCAAGTGTGACTTTTATACGCATCTGCTGGTGCGGCTGAAGCACATTGTAGAACACATATTCCGCCGACTCGAGAAATGCAAAAGAACCGATCAAAAAGAAAAAAAATATAGATATATGTCTTCTTCCAGTAGCGGAAAAATAGCAGCAGCAGGTAAAGGGCAGTTAACGAAAGGGCTATGATGCAACAATGCCCAATCAATTTTCACAGAAAAAAATGAAACTATAAAGGCAGCCATAAATGTTGAGGCAGCTATGAGCAGAATAATAAAGGCTACTTTATGCCGTTTCATATAATTCCACACCATTGCGGCTGAGAATATAATAATAAGAAGGATGGTAACAAATTCCCCCCCGTGGAGATGACCCCCCCTATAAAGGTATCTGAAAACCTTATTCCAAGAATAAAGTAAACAATGGCAGCTATCCCCCCATGAAAAGGAATCCTCCCGGAAGCCCCCCCTCCCTGTATAAAACAAGTATAAAGCTTAGGTATACCAGAGCAGTACCGGTTTCGCTCTGAGCTACGACCAATAACGCCGGCAACAGTATGATGCAGCTCACCAGCAGAATATTTTTGCGCTCCATAAGACGGAAGCCGTATGTATTGAATACTTTTGCCAGAGACAGAGCAATGATAAACTTCATGAACTCCGCCGGCTGCAGGCGTATGGGGGGGCCGATGATAAGCCAAGAGCGTGATCCGTTAATATCTTGCGCGACCAGCAGGGTAACCAGCAACAATCCTATACCGATGAGATAAAATACAAAAGCATATGTCTCATAAAAGCCCACGTCGATCTTCAGCAGGGCAAAAGCAAGTAGCAGCGATGAGCCTATCCAGATAAGCTGCATTCCAGCCCTGGTAGACAGGTCGAACATAGCAGTAGCACTCTCCAGATCGAAACTGGCAGCGTAGATGTTGAGCCATCCGAACACAACAAATATAAGGTAAATATGACAGTGATTCTATCCACTTTCCCCCCCTTTTCCTCTATATCTTTGCTACCCTTATAGATCATTTTCTTTAAAGTTATCTGTTGCCTGAAGGCAGACTTCTTGTATATACATATGGCAAGATTTCACGGTTAATAATTGATGTCTCAAGCCATTTGTCGCTTTCGGGAATTTCGCCCCCCCGGAAAAACTTCTGCAACATCAACCTCGCTACCGGTACAGCGTTGGTTGCACCAAATCGTCCGTTCTCAACTACCACCGCTATTGCTACCTGAGGATCATCCTTGGGAGCAAAACCCATGAAGAGTGAGTGGTCGTCGCCATGAGGGTTTTCAGCTGTACCGGTTTTGCCACAGACCTCCACAAGAGGTTCAAGGTAGATACCCCCCCTGCAGGTACCTTTGGTCACCGCATCCGCCATCCCCCCTCTACCGTAACTTCAAAATGTGCCCTGCTTATACCTGAATCGTGCCTGGTAGTGTATGCCGGTTCCAGCACAGCTCCTTTCCGTTGCTTTACTACGTGTGGTGTATAAAAATAGCCTCTGTTGGCAATCATTGCTCCGAAATTGGCTATCTGCAATGGCGTGGCAAGTATCTCACCCTGTCCTATAGCGATAGAGATGATATTGTGCGCGTTCCAGCGTTCTGTTTTAAACACCTTTGAATAGAATTTGCTGTTCGGAATAAATCCTCTCTTTTCCGAAGGCAGATCGATTCCCAGAGGGTATCCGAACCCCATATCCACCATATGATCGCGCCATACATCGAAGGCCGACTGTACGTTTGCGTATTTCGCCCTGTTGCTAAGCATACCGTTCAATCCGTAGCAAAAGAAAGAGTTGCAGGAGGTAGTGAGAGCATACTGGACAGACAGAGGCGAGGCATGTCCGTGACATCCGGGGGGGCGCCCTCCCAAAGGCGGGTAGCCTCCGAAGCATGAATAACGGGTCTCGGTGTTGATAATACCCTCTTCCAAAAAGATAAGCCCCTGAGTAGGCTTGAACGTTGAACCCGGCGGGTAGGTCCCCGCAATGGCTCTGTTGAAAAGCGGCTTAAACGGATTATTTTCCAGCTGCCGGTAGTTGGCGCTGAAGCTTTTTCCTGTCAAGAGAATTGGGTCATATGTAGGTGCCGAAACCATGCAGAGTACCTCACCTGTTTTGGGCTCAATCATCACTATACTGCCCACTTTGTTATGCATCAGCTGCTCACCGTAAGCTTGCAGTTCCAGATCAATAGCCAGTGTAAGGTCCTTTCCCGACCGTGCCGCTTTGTCGTACTTGCCGCCCTCATAGTGTCCCTGGACCCTTCCGTGTGCATCGCGAAGCAGTATCTCCACACCCTTTTCGCCCCCCGCAGATCCTCTTCGTGCGACAGCTCAATTCCCGACTTCCCTACATAGTCGCCTCTAACGTAATAGGGATCGGCGGCCATTTTATTTTTATCCACCTCTGCTATATAGCCAAGGATAAGTCCCATATTGGGGGGGTAGTTATATTGTCGCTCCGTACGGCTCTGGATATAGACACCTGGGAATTTGTACAGTTTCTCCTGCAGCAGGCCGTACTCCTCCAAATCGAGCTGCGACATGAAAAGCTGTGGTGTATATGATGAGTATCCGGGGTTCTTTCGTCGATCTCGCATCTCAGCATCCATAGAATGAAAGCGGTCTATATTGATATTCAACGTATTGCAGAAATCAAGAGTATCGAACTGCTTCATTTCACGTACAACCATCATCACATCATATGTAGGTTTGTTGTACACAAGTAACTTGCCGTTTCGATCGTAAATGGCTCCCCCTGGCAGGATAAAGCTCCCTTCGAAGGAAGGCGTTGCTTTCGGCATATTCACGGTACTTCGGGCTAAGCAACTGCAGGATGAACAGTTGTCCCAGATATATCAGCGCTATTATCACCACCACAGCGGCAATAGTATAGCGACGTTTTGACAGAGGGTTAAGATTGTTCACCAGGCCTTTTCCTAAACATTAAACTATCCAAAGCAATAATGAGCAGTATTGATGCCACCGATGATGAGAGTATCCGAAGCAGCGTTCCTGCTAAATTAAAGAGTGTAAACGACTCAATAAGGAAGATGAGTGAAAGGTGCAGTAGTACCATGAAGACGGTAAATCGTATGAAAGGCCCTGCAGTAGTGTAGATGCCGGGAACAAACTCGTCGTATTCCTCTTTCTCAAAAAGAGATCCATGATATTTTTCTGAAAGCTGCGACGATGGTGGTTGCTGCAGCATTTATACCGGGGGTATTAAGAAAAATATCGATAATCAGCCCTAACAGGAAACCTGATATAATAACAAAGAATTTGTTTCTGCCCATTGGAAGTTTCAACAGGAAGTAAATATATAAAACCGGTGTAGTTATGCCAAACAGGCTTATCCTGTTCAACAGGAGAACCTGTAAAAGGATAAGCATAACAAACAGTACTATTTCATATATCGTCCTAACTTTCATAAGTTATAGAATCATGCAGGGTTCTTTTGTAAAATGTATCTTTGAGAGCGGTGATAACTCCCCCAGCTCGTTGTATCTGTCAAGTTGCTATTGCAGAAATGTTTTTATATAGCTTATTGTAATAATGTTTCTTCGAGAGCTTTCTGCTCCTCGTGATACAAATCGTTTATTACAAGCACATCTTGCAATGTATAGAAATTGGTTGCCAGCCTAATATTGAACACGTTGAAGTTGTCGTCTCCCGATTCGCCTATACTACTCACGAAGCCGATGATAAGATTTTTCGGAAATATTCGTGAAAAACTTGTCAGCACTGTATCTCCTTCCCGGTAAATCTCATGTTTGGGTAACTCACGGAGTTGAGCATGTCGAACATTCTTTCCATCCCATGAGATGGAACCATAATTTTCGGAGTTCTTCATTTTTGCACTAAGGCGGAATTTAGGATTTATGACAGGTATAACAACCGAAAAATTCCGTGAAACATTGGAAACAACACCTACCACGCCACTCTGCGAGATAACACCCATATCGGGTTTGATACCGTGTGCGGTGCCCTTGTTCAGCGTAATAAAGTTATTGACCCCCGAAAAGCTGAGGTTCACCACCTCGGCTGGAATAAAGTCAAACTGAGACGGAGCTATACTATCGCTGATGAAAGCGTTAACCTCTGTAAGGCCATTACTCACCATTCTGTTTATATTCCTTTTAGGTATATATTTCATACTCCAGCCCCCCCGCGTTGCGTGCCAGCAAAAGCTGATTGCTCTTTTTAGATGAAAGAACGAAGTTAGATTTGAAGAAGCGGTGAAGCACCAACCGGAGATGCTGTTGGCAGAGGTTAGATATACACTCCGCTGGTAAGAATTATGCGTAAAAACGAGATAAAAGCTGAATGCAATCAGGAGGATTGCAACCAGCCGGTGACTATTTTTAATGATGAAGTTAAAGAGATTACGCATGCATACCAGACCATTGTATATAAATATGTGTCCAATAGCTTAAAGCTATAGTCCATCGTGGATTAACGCATTAAAAAGAGAATTTATCAATATTCCTCAGCGCAATGCTTGTACCCTTTGCCACCATGTGAAGAGGGTCGTCCACCACCCTGAATTGGATACCGATTTTTCGGTAAGTCTTCTATCCAATCCCCCCCTCAGCAGCGAACCACCACCTGTAAGGTAGATACCATTGCGAACGATATCAGCATACAGTTCCGGGGGGAGTCTGTTCAAGTGCACTGAGAACGGCTGAGTCAACTTTCGATACAGACTTCTCAATGCAGTGTGCTACCTCCTGATAGGAGACAGGCACATCCATTGGCAGTGATGTCATTCTGTTTGGCCCGTGAACGATAAATCTTCCGGTGGATTATCAAGTTCGGTAAGTACTGAGCCTACATTTATCTTGATCTGTTCCGCAGTGCGGTCGCCAACTTTAATGTTGTGCTGGCGTCCCATATAATCCTGTATATCTTCGGTAAAATCGTCACCTGCAATCTTTATGGATTTATTGGAAACTATACCTCCAAGCGAGATGACAGCTATCTCGGTTGTTCCCCCGCCTATATCAACAATCATGTTCCTTCGGGAGCTTCTACATCGAGCCCGATACCCAGTGCAGCTGCCATCGGCTCAAAATCATGTACACATCGCGTCCTCCGGCATGTTCGGCCGAGTCGCGAACGGCACGTATCTCCACCTCTGTGCTTCCGGAAGGGATACAGATAACCACCCGAAGCGAGGGATTAAAGAGCCAACCTTTATTTTTATTTGCCATCTTTATCATACCCCCCTTATCATCTGTTCAGCAGCGTCAAAGTCAGCAATTACTCCGTCACGCAGGGGCCTTACCGTACGAATATTTTCATGTGTCTTACCATGCATCTGTCTCGCTTTTCACCCAATGCAATCATTTTGTCGGTTTTGCGATCCAGTGCTACAATGGAGGGTTCGTCAAGTAAAATCTTTCCCGCGTTGTTCACAATAACAGAATTGGCCGTTCCCAAATCCATTGCCAGCTCCTGTGTAAATGAAAATAAACCCATAATATATCTGTTTAAGCTATTGGTTGCAGCTGTATTGTTTAATCTCTTTATTAATGCTTGAAATGTCTGATCCCGGTCTTGACCATTGAAATGCCATTTTTATTGCAGTATGCCACTGACTCTGCATCACGAATTGATCCTCCGGGCTGGATAACGGCTGTGATACCAGCCTTGTGTGCTATCTCCACACAGTCGGGAAATGGGAAGAAAGCATCGCTTGACATTACCGCCCCATGCAGATCGAAATGAAACGTGCCGGCTTTCTCGATAGCCTGTTTCAGAGCGTCAACCCTTGATGTCTGCCCGGTACCGCTGGCAATAAGCTGTTTATCCTTTGCCAGGACAATAGCGTTGGATTTAGTATGTTTTACCAGAATATTGGCAAACAGCAGATCGTCAGCCTCTTTTGCGGAAGGAGCCGTTTCAGTCATCACCTCCAAATTGTCAGCAGTATGCACAATTGTATCTTTTTCCTGCACCAGCGCCCCCCATTGAGTACTGAGCGGTATTGCATTTTCTGAGCAGCTTTCTCTGCCGATTTAAGCACCAAAATTATACGATTTTTCTTTTGAAACAAAATATCCAGTGCATCTTTATCATATCCAGGTGCTATGATAACTTCAAAGAATATCTCATTGATAGCTTCCGCAGCCTCTTTATCGACCTGCCTGTTGGTCACTACAACACCTCCAAAAGCGGAAACCGGGTCGGCAGCCAAAGCTGCCTTCCATGCCTCCTTTACGGTTGGCCGGCAAGCCATGCCGCAGGCATTGTTATGTTTAAGTATGGCTAATGCAGTTTCGTTGAAATCGGAAATCAGGGAGATAGCAGCATCTATATCGAGTAGATTGTTATATGATATCTCCTTGCCATGCAACTGTTCGAAGATCTCATCAAAGTCGCCATAAAATATCCCTGCTGATGCGGGTTTCCCCCCCGTAACGGAGCTGCATTGCATCGTCTTGGGTTATACGCAGCGCAGAGTGGTTCCCTCTGTCGAAATAGTTAAAAATTGCCGAATCGTATTCTGAAGATACTTTGAATGCTTCTCCAGCAAACCGCCGCCGGTCTTCACAATCTGTAACTCCATTTTTCTCTTTCAGCAGGTTAAGCAGCGGTTTATATTGATGTTTTGATGCTACGATGAGAACGTCCTTGTAGTTTTTGCTGCACCGCGTATAAGTGAGATTCCTCCTATATCGATCTTCTCAATTATCTCTTCCTCAGAGCCTCCCGCTGCAACCGTTTCCTTGAATGGATAGAGGTCAACTATCACCAGGTCGATTGAAGGTATGTCATAAGATTTCACCTGTTTCCTGTCTGATTCATTATCGCGCCGGTAGAGTATGCCTCCAAAAATTTTAGGATGCAGGGTTTTACTCTTCCGCCCAGTATAGAGGGGGGGTAGTCCGCTTACATCTTCCACAGTTTTACATTCATAACCCAATGATTGGATAAATTCCTGCGTTCCGCCGGTTGATATAACTTGATCCGTAAATTGTTTAGTTGCTGAAGTATCTCTTCCAATCCCTCTTTATGATATACAGAGATGAGAGCTGTTTGAATTGTTTTTGACATTTTCTGCCTTATTGACACGTTATTTTTGAAATGAGTACAAAGGTAATAAAATCTCTCTCTCTTTCCCGAGATTTGAGACATTAGTTTTGTGAAAATATGAGAAAATAGGGCTCCCTCGGGATTCACTCTAGTCTCAATGCAGGAAAACTTATTAGCAGTCCTTTTATTTCTTTTGGACCTGCCGGAATAAGCTGCAGAGTTATCTCTTTTATTCTTGAAATATTATCTGAAGAAGAGCAGGGTGAATATTCTTTTGTAAGGCCTTCGGTCGCGGGTTTAAGTTTTATTGTCAGCTGAAGGTCATCAGCTTTCCGTATTTGTAATTTTGCCTTTCCCCCCCGTTTTGGCCTTCAACATTATCGTTCCAGATACTTGAGATGGTCTCTTTTGCATTTCTTACAACCTGTGAGCGTTGAATAAACCTCTCCGTTATTCCGGCGAGTCTGCCAGCCGATTCCTTTGCAAAAGCAGATATAAAATCATTAAGCCCGTTAAGCATTTCCTCCTCCTTCTCTGCTGCATCTTCCAGCTGATCTTCGTTGCCGCAGTAATGTGCAAGAATCATCTCAATCCCCGGTTCAGACAGGTTAGACATTATCATACCGGTCAATGCCGTTGCATCGGGGGGATGGTAATGAATGATCTTGTCCACCCCGGCAGATAACCGGCAAAAGAGTGGTGATATTCGTTTACAAACCCGGTTAACACCTCTCTGAGCCCGCGCTCAACCGACATAAGGGCATGAGACTTAAAATCTGTTCCATCGGGAAGAGGATAGTTAATCCCTTCAATATGTTTTGTTTCAATATGAAGCGAGTCCCCATTCTTCTCTACAATCCTGTAGGGACAAGGATATGTAACTACAGATCCGGTTTCCACTTCGTACAAAATGTTGCCGTCGGGACTTTCAACCATTGAAATATCTGATGAGTGAAAGTGTCCCGTGAACAATATGTTTATTCCATATTCAATAAATTTCTTCTGCACATCTTTGAAGTTATCCACCATATAGGGCGCAGCAAAGTATCCCTGATGTGCAAAGTGTTCCACAACGTTGTGATGTATCATTACAAGCACCTGCTTACCAAGTAATTGAGCGACCTGCATCTCGGTACGCAGCCATGCCATAGTTTCGGGCTTAATGGCGCCGTGAGTAATACAGTAGTCGTCTTCATCACCTTTGGCAATGAATCTGTTGTCGTAGTACCTGCATGCGTCAATGCACAAAACTCTTAATCCATTTACCGGCTCACTTACGTAGCTCAAAGAGTGCTCATCGCGACTGACAGCTCTGCCGTAACCATAATCTTTATAAATTGCTGCAAAATCATCAGCCGAGATTGTCGCTTCCTTGCTGACTGTATCGCCACGAAAACTTACAGCGTTGGGGTTGTTTATATCATGATTTCCTGGAACGACCAGCACCTTTATCCCTTTTTCACGTAAGGGACTGAGCAGCTCTGCCACCCCCCCGAGGTGGCTTGCCAGTTCCCCATCCTTTGTCAAATCTCCCGGTATAAGAACAATATCGGGGGGGTTTCTGACAGAAGATATTGCACAGCCTGCTTAAGTATGGCATCACTCTCAAGAATCATTTTCCTGTCTCCGTTGAGATAGTCATCCAGAGCTTTCCCTTTCAACAATCAGTGACGGATGGCTGTAGTGCAGGTCGGAAATAACTCCAATTCTTACTTTTTGTGCGATTAAAGGAGTGTTGAATGCAAAAAGGAGTAATGTAACAACATTTATGAAAAAAATACCGCGTATCTGATCATAGCGTGATCTTATCATGTAATTTTTTATTTTAACTGAATTGACACCTTGTCTCAGGCTAATGATTTACAAAATATTATACCGGTACAGGCCTCCCTGGTTAAGCTGATTAGTAGTTTAACTCGGCCCCATTTCGGTAACAGTTGTCCGCACCGGACTCCCTGGTTAAACTGATTAGAATTTTAACCTGCCAAAATGTTAAATAACACACTATTAGTTGCTGCTGAAAACTAACAACGCAAACAGACAGCAACAGCACTGTTAATATTGATTCGGGTGTGCATAACAATTTCCCCCGAAGTTGAATTAGATCAGCAACATTCCTTTTAAAAATTATACGGGAGTGTCACATCACGCGACACTCCCGTATGTAAGCTCTTTCTTCCTAAAAACGGAAAACCTTATCTCACTTCCCAACCCAAAGCGCTGGCACCTAGAACGGCTGCATCGCTTTCTTTGAGATCGGAAAACATTAATTTAACCTTATTCCTGAAGATGGCAAGAAGGTTTTTCTCCATACTTTCACGTATAGGGTTCATGATAAGGTCGCCTGCTTTGGAAAGTCCACCAAACAGAATTATCGCTTCCGGGCTGGAGAATGCCACAAAATCGGCAAAAGCCTCGCCCAGCATCTCTCCAGTGAAATTAAATATTTCTTTAGCCATATTGTCACCTGCAATTGCTGCGTCAAACACATCTTTTGATGTGATGTCTTCGGGTGGAATATTACGGAGACGGGTTGGCACATCGGGCCTCATCTCAAGATATTCACGTGCTGTACGCGCCATTCCTGTGGCAGAAGTGTAAGCTTCGAGACACCCTGATCGGCCACAACCGCAAAGACGGCCGTTGTTACGGCGAACGATAACATGTCCAAGCTCTCCTGCAAAACCGTCGTGCCCGTAAACCAGCTGTCCGTTAACCACTATACCGCTCCCGACACCGGTTCCGAGAGTTATCACAATAAAATCTTTCATTCCCCGGGCAGCTCCATAGGTCATTTCGCCTATAGCTGCGGCATTGGCATCATTTGTAAGAGCTACCGGTATGCCTATCCTGTCTTCCAGCATTTGAGCAAAAGGAATTACTCCTTTCCATGGGAGATTGGGTGCAAACTCTATACTCCCGGTAAAATAGTTGCCGTTAGGAGTACCTGCCCCCCCAATTCCCTTAATCTGGTCTTTGGTGGCTGTCTCATTAATAATGTCGTTAATAAGAACAGTAAGCTCGTCAAGATAGTTCTCGACCTCAGAATGTTTGGCAGTTTTAATACTCCCGTTCATTAAGATCTGTCCCCCCCTTTTATCTACAATGCCGACAACGGTGTTGGTACCACCTACGTCTATACCTATTACATAGGGTTTATCCATGATTTGTTATTTATTAAAAGTTAGTCAATGGTGATTGCAAAATATTATACCCGCAAATATAGGAATTTTTCGTTAAAGGTTTTCATTACTGAGTATTTATTTCTTTTTAATAATTCATTAAGCTTTCCCTTATGTTACAATTGCAAATGAATAGTGTAACTGAAATTGCCACCTATTCATCACTTAACAAAAAAAGTTGAATATTTATAAATATGATTGTTATCCATTTCGGTTTATTTGTTTTATATTTGCAATTTAAAATTTACATTTATCGGATATTGCCCAATATTAACATCAATTTTCAGAATACTACGAAACAATATTAACAATAAGACAATACAGACAAACTGAGTCATGAACGAGATTAAATTTTATTTTGGGGGGGAGAACATCCCTTTGGAACTACACAAGGTGCGAGTGGTGCAAAAGTTACATCTGGTGCCTATTGAAAGGAGACTGGAAGCCTTAAAGGAAGGGGGGATTCAACACTTTCAGGCTAAGCACAAAGATGTA
>JMBX01000386.1_pt1 | contig 11296 bp, 18 predicted proteins | sample 616521 | NCBI WGS metagenome assembly JMBX01 (sample SAMN02727906, study PRJNA239997) | anaerobic digester metagenome | biome: anaerobic digester; isolation source: mesophilic anaerobic digester inoculated with municipal waste water sludge... | place: Germany: Bielefeld University, CeBiTec ...
TACCTGCATTGAGCCAGTTTCGCTGCTTTTGTTGAGTTCTTTGCCAGCGTGTACACCGGTGAGTTTGACCACATAGCCGATGACGTCTTTCTCGCTGTAATCCAAAACCTGACCGACAACGTAAATCGACGTTTCGCATTTTCGTTTGGGAAGTACATCGTGTGTGCCAGTTGACTGCTGTTGCGAATGATGAAAGGGTAGTTTTCGGCAGTTGGGCTCGCGCTTGGGCTGGGACTGGGGGGGCTGGGCGTTTTGCTTCGTGTGGGTGTTTGGCTTGCCCTTGGGGGGGTCAGACTGGCAGTGGGGGGGCTGGGGGGGTCGGTGTGAACAGGCGCTGTGGAGGTCTTGATGGCTTGGGTTTGTTGCTTAGTGGGGGGGTTGGTCGCAACATGACTGGCAAGTCCGATGTAGCCCTGGGTTATGGTGGGTTTTGGCTGGGCGAGTGGGCGATTGTTTTTTTATTAGAAAGACCGCGACCGCAATCGCAATGGCAAAGATGACGCAAAGCAGGATGATACCCAAGGCGTTTTTGGGCGGGGGGGTTCTTTGGGGGGGGCTTTGTAGCCGGCCTTGGGCACCGCCATCGGTTTGAATGGTTTGGGCTTGGGTGACTGAGCGTATTGCGGTCTGCGCGCGTTCACGGAATGAGTATCTCGATTTCTGCCTGTTCTCTGGCGGTGTTCAGCCAGGCTTGCAGGGCTTTGTTCTGTAGCATCACCCTTGCATCGGTTGTGAGGGGGGGTGGGCGTCTTCGTGGGCGATGATGTAAAGGATATGATAACCGAGTTCGGTTTGGATAATTTGCGAGGTGGCACCAACTGGCAGGCTAAAGGCGGCTTCTTCAATTTCTGGGAAAAGCAAAAAGCCACGCGGGAACCAACCGAGTTCGCCACCGGATTCGGGACTGTAGCGCCAGGCGATTTGCTCAAATCTGTGCCACCTGCCAGGCTGCGCTCGGCGTTGATGGCGTCGCCTGATAGATGGTGAAAATCTGTCGGGCGCGGACTTGTTCAGCGGTATCGGGTACCTGCGCGATAATTTGGTCGCGTTGCCAGGCGGCTTCGGCAGCCAAACGCAAGGACTGACGGAGACTTTCGGGCGTGTGCTGATTATTTTGCATCCAGGTGCTCAAAGCGTCTTGACCGCCTATTTCGTTGCTCAGGCTCTGGATTTTTTTCGTCCAGGGCCTGGTCGCTGAGTGTGAAGCCGTTTTGATGGGCAGCATTGACTAATAGCTGTTGTTCGATAAGAAAGTTCAGTACAGTTTCGCGCATTTCTGCATCGCTGGGGATTGCATCGGTTTCAGCAAATGATGCCCGGTAAGATGCCAGTTCGCGTTCGTATTCGCTCAGCAAAATGCCCGCGCCATCAACTTTAGCGGCAAGCGGCAACTGGGGGGGAGGCAAATCGGTGGGCGTGATTTCTGGGCTGGGTTCAAAAACCGGCGCGACTGTATTGATGACCGGCGTTGGCAACGCGGGTGGGTCAGCCAAAGGCTCGCAAGCTACCACCAGCCCCCCCACAATGCCAAGCAGGACGCAAAGAACCACGATATATCGTTTAAACATGTCTGTATTATACCTTCAATAAGGAATTATAAAATCGCAGTTAGGCAAAATCGATGATGATACAGAACACAAAGCACTGTGACAGAGACTAAGCTGGACCTTATATGCTCAGGCTTGCCATTCTCGGGTACAATTTAGAGCATGAAAACCTTGCGTTTTTGTGGTTTGGTTTTGTTCTTTGTCTTGGTGTCGCTATCAATGCTGGTGGCTTGTAAACCCAAAGTGCCAGATCTGCCATTTGGGCAAAACGAGCCAACTTTCAGCCATGATGAACTCTTGCAAACCGCAGCCATGCAGCTTACTTATTCATATCATGAAACACAGTTTCATCTGCCCACATCCACGCCCACACCGATGTTCACTGCCACGCATACCCCCCCGTTGCCTACATTTATCGCCACGATTGCCCGTACACCAACGGCTGAAATCAGCCCGACAGACGAAAAGCGTGTAACCGTGCGGGAATGGGCGTGCCGTTTGATGTGACTGTGCCAGATGGCACCATTTTTTTATGCTGGCGAAACTTTTACCAAAACCTGGCGCGTGGTCAATTCGGGTTCCTGTAAATGGACCCGACTTTATAAACTGGTTTTTTACTCGCAAAACGCGATGGGCGCGCAGTACGAACGCTTTCTTGAAGGCGAGGTCTTGCCCGGACAGGCCATTGACCTAAGCGTTTTGATGACCGCGCCAGGCAAACCCGGCACCTATCAGGGCAATTGGATGCTCCAGGCACCTGATGGCACCTTGTTCGGCTTAGGCATGAACGCCGACACGCCTTTTTACGTGCGCATCATCGTCATCGATGACCCGACGCCAACCCCCAACTGAGGACTTGACCATTACACCAGAAGCAAGCCCGACACCATAATTCACTAAAAGGATGATACTATGACCCTTAACACACTCGCTGACCCCCCGAAAACATGCTTTCTTACATTAATCGCTTGCCCGATGATCTCGAACTTGCCTGGCAGCTGGGCAATACGCTCCCATTGGCTGATTTGCCAAAACCCAAAGCCATTGTGATTTGTGGCATGGGTGGCTCGGCGATTGGAGGCGATTTGTTTGGCGCTTATATGCGCGAAATCGCGGATGTGCCCGTTTATTCGCATCGCGATTATGGATTGCCAGCGTGGGCGAAAGGAAAAGGTGTTTTGGTGATATGCTCATCTCACTCGGGCAATACCGAAGAAACGCTGGATAGCTTCAAGACCGCGCGCGAAAGGGGGTTGCTCCTTGCTGACCATCAGCACCGGTGGCAAGTTGCGCGAAAGGGCACTTGAAGCAGGCGTGAGTGCCTGGACTTTTGAACATGACGGTCAACCACGTACCGCCCTGGCCTATTCCTTTGGTATATTGCTTGGTCTGGCAAACCGATTGGGCCTGGTGACCGGCCAGGAAAGCGCAATAGAAGAAAGCGCGCGAGTAATGCGAGAGTGGCGCGCGGTTTATAGTGTTATTGAAGAAAACAAGCTAATCCGTGTGAAGAATTTGCGATCCGCTTGCTTGATAAAAACGTGATCATCTTTGGCGCAGGGGGGCTATGGAAGTGATTGCCCGACGTTGGAAAGCACAGATTGCTGAACTTGCCAAAGCTTTGGCATCGTTTGAGGCCATCCCTGAGATGAACCATAATACACTGGCGGGCTTATTGTTCCCCGAAAGCCTGGTTGAGAATACTGCGGCAGTCTTTTGAGCGCGAAACGGACCATCCCCCGCAATCAACTACGTGTGGAGGCAAGCATTGAGCTCTTTGCTGAAAGCGGTGTTGAAGTGCTGGAAGTTTTGCCAAGGGTGAAAGCCGATTGGCGCAGATGTGGAGCCTAATCCAGTTTGGCGACTATGTGGCGTATTACCTGGCGCTGGCCTATGGCATTGACCCCCCCACGCCCGTTACGATTCTGACACAACTCAAGCAAAAGCTGGCGAAGGCCTAGCTCTTTTCCCCCCCATAGTTGAGTCAAGCCTTGCCAGGATTTGCTTAGCTAAACCGTTTGATTGTCAGAATTTGAAAATGATTTTTGTCTGCTAAAAAGTGACTTAAAGCCAGCATCACGTCCAGGATTGCCAAAGGCACACCGAAAATCGCGCCAATCAAGGTCATGCTAAGCAGGACGCCAACGACGATCAGCACGATACCCAGGATAAAACCGAGTAAACGGCCGGTAACCTTCAAAATCCAGATGACCAATTGCATCAGGGCATAGAAGGGCCATAACAGTAAAGGGACTCTTCGATTTGTTTCCATTGTTTCTCCTTTAGAAGTCTTGAACGATGACTTCTGACCTTAGTATAGGGTGGGAATCTAAGTGCTACCTTAGATAATATAGGGAATTGGGCATTTTTGCAATTGATTTTGGTGTTATATGAGAGAGATGTTATGAAAGTGTAAAACCTTTCTGATTTATGGATATTATCTCTCAATTTCTGTAAATAAACCTCTTAGGAAGCGAATATTCGCTATAAGTCCGTAGTGCTTGAGTTATAATTGGAACTAAGACTATTGAAGTCAGGAGATATACCTAATGGCAAGTAAAGATAAAGCTCAAAAGGAAGATCGTAAAAAGTCAAAGATGACTATCAAGGAAAACGTAAAGCCAAAGACGAAAAGAAAATCCGGCAACGTTAGTGTTACAAAATAATAGCCAATATCATGTTTTAACTGGAGTGAAGTCTTGTGCAACCAATCATTGTCGAATGCATTAATAAAGTAGCTGTGGCCATGAGGTTGCATATATTCAAAGCCCTTTTAAACTGATTAAGAAATAACTATGTATAGGAGAAAACATGGAACAAAAATGTCTCAATTGCGGTCAAATGAACCCAAGCAATCAAAACTTCTGCACCAACTGCGGAAATGCACTCACTCCGCCTGAAGCACCAGCTTCAGATCCTGCGGATGGCTTCACATCTGTAACACCACCTCCAGCATATCAAGCTCCCGCACCTCAACAGTGGCAACAAGCCCAAACGCCACCGCCTGCTGGCGAGTGGCAAAGTCCAGCTCCTGGTGCTTACCAGCCGGGTTACCCACAATACCCGCCGTATCAGCAAGCTCCTCACTATGCCCCCCCAGTAAGGCCAAAGCTGAATTTGAAGAATCAAAGGGCCTCTTTGTTAGCATGATTAATGCTCATAAAGCAGATGCTGATTCTGCTAAAACAGACGGCGAAATTGCGCGAAGGAAGTATCCCGCGCTCAAACTTTTCATGACGCTGATGCGCATTCTCGCGTGGATTCTCGGTATTGGCATTCTGCTAACAGGGTTAATTGGTTTCTTTGCCAATCTTGGCAGTCGAACATGGTGGATCGGTTTGATTATGTTGCCTGTCGTGGTTTTGGTCGCATTTTTGACCTTTTCAATGTGTTACGCGGGCATTGATTTTATCCGCCTGTTAATTAACACCGAAGACAACACCCGTCGTTCGGCGAATAAATAAGAAGGAAAAATCGGGCTTGCGAGATTTAAAGTCGCAAGCCTGAGTAATAAAAGAGAAAAAGAGTACGTCATGAAAAAAAGAAACTAAAAGATTTTTTTCTTATTGTTGTGTTGCTTGTTTTTATTGCTACACTGTTTCAAACCAGTTCCGCATTGGCGGAAGACATCCCCGAAGTAAATGTAATCAGTCCGTATTACACAGAAGTTTATAGCACGCTCAGTGATGGCACCCCCAATTGTGGGAAGCATCATCAATGGACCCTCAAAGCCACTTCCTGAATACGAACAGGAAAGACTTGAATCTTTCCGTACCGCGGACAACGTGCAAGGCTTGATACAAAACTTCCCATCTTACGATTGGAATTTTGGTTGTTCTGCGGTCAGCCAGGCGATGATTAGCGCTTATCAAGATCGAACCGGATATCCTAACTTGTACACAGGCCCTGCAAACGGTGGCGTTGCGCCGATCACCGATACTTCCTGGCCACGGTGGACTGATAACTATGGCGATTCATATCCCAGCAACCCCATCGTCGCCTCGCGCATTGGCACCGATGGCCGCACCATTAAAGGCTCAATTGAGGACTATTGGGTCCAGGTCAACAGTACCGCTCAGGATCCTTACCTTACCGGTGGCTGGACACAACATAGCTACGGTGAAGCTGTCGGCGACTATATGCGCACTAGTCAATCGGCGGTTGGTAACCCCGATGGCGCTACTACCTTCTACACATTCAGAGAAAATCCAGGTCGGCTGACTTGTCAAACTATGGAAAATGAAGGTGTTGATAATGACGGTACTGTAGGACGAAAAACTATTACCAAAGCCGGGGTTATGCGGTTACAGAGTGTTATAACCAGCGCACCGACAATTCGATTGCTGGTGGTTTCTCACTCGCTCAATTTAAACAAGAAATTGATGCGGGTCGTCCGGTTTTCATTAACCTTGAGGGACACTCCATAGTTGGTTATGGCTATGATGGCAGCACGATTTATATTCGCGATACCTGGGAATCCAATCCCGACGTCCGACCGACAATGCAGTGGGGGGTGGGGGGGAGTATCACGGGATGGTGATGCAGTCTGTAAGCATCGTGAAAGTTAGTTCTGGGTCAACCCCGAGTAGCACACGCGCATCATTCCCAATGATTTTTAAAGCGGACACTACACCGCCACCATCACAACCAATAAAAAAATGGTGATTTCGAGATGGGTAAAGCCTATTGGACTGAGTATTCATCTGGCGGATATGAATTGATCCAAATACCGCCCGCTAATATGCCACAACCCACGAGTGGCAGCTACTTGGTATGGTTAGGTGGTGCTGCAAACGAGACTTCCCGTATAAGCCAAAGTTTTACCGTCCCAGCAAACCTTACAAAACTAAAGTTCAATTTTGGATAGCGTCCCAAGATGTTTGCGGGTACGATAAATTAAGAATACGCGCTTCGGGAACTGTGGTTGGAAGTTTGAACTTGTGTGAAGAGAATAACACAAACGGTTGGGTGGTAGGATATCTTTCTTTGGCAGACTATGCCAACCAATCCATCACACTAGAGTTTGAAGTGACCACGGATGGGTCCCTTAACAGCAACTTCTTCATGGATGATGTCCGCATGGCTCCTCCCACACTGAATAACGACCCAGTCCTGCCACAATTTGAGCCAATAGGTGACAGCATATACCAAATGAAACAGAAGTAAGCGGTTTATAAGCAAATAAGGACAAGACTGCCAGTACGGTTTATAAGTCCGAAGTCTGACAGTCTTTTTATTCTCGAAAATCGCTGCTTTTGTTCCACACTCGTTACGGAACATGGTACAATTCCGTTTGCTGAAAATGCTTGCAGTATTGAGATACCGTTTATCTTCGGGCTATTTTCAACACGGTTTTGCGAATTATCGCTAAAAGGTGTTTTTGCACCTTGACAAGACCGCCATTTATTAGGTAAAATATCAAGCCTTGATATCTGGAAGGACACGGGCCTGTAGCGCAGTTGGGAGCGCGCTTCAATCGCACTGAAGAGGTCGAGGGTTCGAATCCCTCCAGGTCCACTGTGAGATTATAGACTTTCTGTTTCAAATGGAAAGCACAGTTAACAAAAAAAATATGGGCCCATGGCGCAGTTGGGAGCGCGTCTCAATGGCATTGAGAAGGTCGAGAGTTCGAATCTCTCTGGGTCCACTCAAAACGAACATACGAACTTTATTTGCAAGACTTGCATCTCATAGCCGTACACAGGTTTTAGAGACTGCCCCCCCAAAAGCATGGCAACAGTCTATTTTGTTTTGTTCTTTTTCATACTTATAAAAATGTTTTCAGAATGTGGATGAGAATTTATTATCCGTTTCAAATCGCTTGATTTTTAAAATAGGTGGTGTTATAATGCGAGTTCGTGCCTGGGAAGGCATTTGTTTATTATGTGAGTAAGTAAAGGGAAGTACGATGAACCATACAGAATTATTAAAATCCGTCGAAGCCGAAAAGAATCCGAACATTCCGACTCTTTTCCCCGGCGATAATGTGAGTGTTCACATGAAAATTAAAGAAGGCGACCGCGAACGTATCCAGGAATTTAAGGGCGTTGTGCTCTATACCCGCGGACGTGGCAATGATGCCTCCTTCACCGTACGACGCGTTGCCAGCAACGGTATCGGCGTTGAACGTACCTTTTTGTACCATTCACCCCGCATTGCCAAGGTGGTGGTGGAGCGACACAACAAAGTTCGCCGCGCGCGCTTGTATTTCCTGCGCGAACGCACTGGCAAGAGTGCCCGACTTAAACAACGCTTCTAAATTTGTTTTATATCAACAGCAAAAAGCCTGTTCTGGTCAAAATTTGTTCCAGAGCGGGGGGTCTTTTTGCTACATTGAGAGGGTTTTTTTTCCACTCAATATTAACAAAAACTTAATTAAAGACGCAATAGTATATTGATTAAACCCAAACACCCTATTCATAGTATAATTAACGACCGGCGTTTTAGAGCGTTAAGCTATCTAAGCGCGTTTTATGTTAATACTCAGTATTAACCAAATAAGCATGAGGATTTAGTCTATGCCAAGTTCATACCTTACCCGTCAGGGCTACGAAAAATCTGAACAGGAACTGGAGTTTCTACGTACCGAAAAGCGCAAACAGGTCGCTGCCCGTTTGCAAGATGCCATGGAAGATGGTGAGCTTATTGAAAATGCGGAATACGAAGACGCTAAGAACGAGCAAGCCTTTGTTGAAGGACGCATCAAAGAGCTTGAAATTCTGCTTTCGAACGCTTACATTATCGACGACAATGACAATCCCGAGGGAACTGTTGACGTCGGTTCCACTGTGACAATCTTAATAGAAGGTGATGATGAACCCGTAACCTATATGATTGTCGGTGCGGCTGAAGCAAACCCGCGCGAAAATCGCATCTCTAATGTTTCACCTATCGGCCATGCGCTGCTTGGTAAACAGGTTGGCGATAAAGTTAAAGTGGAATCACCAGGTGGTGCGTTTTACGTTGAGATTTTAGGAAGTAAATAAGACAAAAACATAACGTCCCACCCAAAAACAGGTGGGGGGGCTATTTTATACGATACAGATACTTTGAAAAGAGGATTAATAAATGCTGCTTGACGACTTTTCTGAATTAGAAAATACCCGCCTTGAAAAAATCCATCGCATGCGCGATGAAGGCATCGAACCTTACCCAACCCGATCTGCTAAATCGATGAACAATGCTGATGCTGTAAAGGCATTTGAAACTGCCGAAGCTGAAGGAAAGGCCGAAGTGCCTGATGTTGTCCTGGCCGGGCGTATTCGTGCCATTCGTAATATGGGTAAACTTTGTTTCACGCATATTGAGGACAGCAGCGGAAAATTCAACTTTCTTGCGTATCAACGAACTCGGCGAAGAAAAACTCAACAGCTTCGTTCGTGATTTTGACCTTGGCGATTTTATTGAGGCTTCCGGCGCGCTTACACGCACGCGCGTGGTGAGATTACACTCATGGTGCACGACTTTAAGATGCTGGCCAAGGCGCTTTATCAGCTTCCGGCTGACAAAGACCAGGTTGTGGATGGCGAAACGGTACGCCATGCTGTGCTTAGCGACCCTGAAACCCGCTATCGCCAACGCTATGTTGACCTGGCGGTCAATCCGGATGTGCGCGAAATCTTCAAAGCACGCGCTAAAATCGTGGATACCGTGCGCACCTATCTGGACGAGCGCGATTATATTGAAGTGGAAACGCCGATTTTGCAACCCATCTATGGGGGGTGCCGCTGCCAGACCTTTTACCACTTACCATAACCAGCTGCATCAGGAACTCTTTTTACGCATCAGCTTTGAGCTGTATCTCAAACGTCTCATCGTCGGTGGCATGGACCGCGTTTACGAAATCGGGCGCGATTTTCGCAACGAGGGTGTTTCTTTCAAACACAACCCCCGAATTCACCCAGCTGGAGCTTTATGAGGCTTACACCGATTACCACGGCATGATGCGCATCGCTGAAGAAATGGTTTCGCGGTGCGCTTATGAACTGAACGGGCATTACATTATCAGCTACGACGGTAACGAAATCGACCTTACGCCACCCTGGAAACGCATCACCATTCGCCAGGGACTGATTGACTTCGCGGATATCGACATTAAAGATTACCCCCCCACCGTTGAGTCACTGGAAGCTTTGCTGAAAGAGCGCGACATTCCCTTCAAACCCGGTGTGCCACACGGCAAGCTGATCGGTTTGCTAATGGAAGAGTACATCGAACCACGCCTTATCCAGCCCACCTTCTTGTGTGATTACCCGCGCGACATCTCGCCACTGGCTAAGAACGTGCCGGGCGACCCCCCCAGCACCGTTGAACGCTTTGAGATTTTCATCGGTGGCGTTGAACTTGGCAATGCCTTTACTGAACTCAACGACCCGGTTGAACAGGAAAAACGCTTTTTGGAAATGGCAGATGCCTATGCCAAGGATGACGAAGAGCAACATCCGATGGACCATGATTTCGTGCGCGCGCTTGCCTATGGCATGCCACCCACCGGCGGAATGGGCATCGGCATTGACCGGCTGGTGATGATGCTCACCGGCAAAAACACCCTGCGGGAGGTTATTCTCTTCCCGCACTTACGCAAGATTGAGGACCAGTAGAAACTGACTGGCTTAAGTCTTGCAACAATTAAGTTGTGGACGAAAACACACTCATTGATCTTGCCAAAAAGGCGAGCTTGACGCTTTCAACCAGCTTGTCCTGAGTTATCAGGATATGGCGTTCAACCTTGCTTATCGCATTATGAATGATGATGCCGCGGCTGCTGACGCGACCCAGGAAGCGGTCATCTCGATGTATCGTCGCATTGATACCTTTCGGGGCGGGTCTTTTAAGGCCTGGTTTTGCGCATCGTCAGCAATCAGTGTTACGACAATCTGCGCTGGCAAAAACGCCGTCCCAGCGTCGCTTTGGAGCCCGAAACGGATGACGGCGAACGTTTTGACTCTCCCGCCTGGCTTGAAGATGACGCACCCAAGCCTGAAGACCAGCTTGAGCGTAGTGAGCTCGAGGCGGCTATCCAACACTGCATCAATGCCCTTCCGCCCAACTTTAAGACGGTCTTTTACACGTGGATGTAAACGGTGAAGACTATGAAACTGTGGCTGAAATCATTCAAAGTCCTGTCGGCACCGTAAAAAGTCGCCTGGCGCGCGCGCGACAAAGAATGCAAGGTTGTTTGCAAGGATTTCGGGAACTTTTACCCGAGATATTTCGTCTAAATAGCGAAGATGAAGATGACTAGATACCCGAAATTATCTCCGCGGGCGTTTGATGAACTCAGCGCTTATATTGATGGACAGTTGAAACCCCCCCAGGAAGCTCTGGCGTTTGAAAAAAAAGCTTTCCCGTTCCAGCAAATTGCAAGAAGCCCATCGCGAAGTCCTTGCCATGCGCAAGGCGACCCGCGCCTTGCCCCCCCAACGCAAAGCCCCCCCGCGCAACTTTATCCTTACCCGTGCCGAAGCAGCTGAAGCCAGGCGCGGACGGAATTTGAGTCGCGTTTTTGGTTTGGCTTTTAGCCTGTGTGCTGTCTTTTGGTCGTGCTGTTTGGTTATGATGGCTTGGCAAAGGCTTGTTTGCCATGAAAGCAGCCGCGCCAGAGATGGCTATGCCAGAGGAAATGCCACAGGCTTATGCTTTGCGTTCAGCGCCCGACCTTGCTGCAGAGTTGCCGGTAGAAATGCTTGATGAATCTGTTGAAGAGCCAGTGGAAGAACAAGCCACAGAAGAGGCGGTTTTGCTGACTT
>JMBX01000387.1_pt1 | contig 11285 bp, 18 predicted proteins | sample 616521 | NCBI WGS metagenome assembly JMBX01 (sample SAMN02727906, study PRJNA239997) | anaerobic digester metagenome | biome: anaerobic digester; isolation source: mesophilic anaerobic digester inoculated with municipal waste water sludge... | place: Germany: Bielefeld University, CeBiTec ...
GTTCCAAGAGCGTTTAATGTCATTACTGCCATTTGTCCTCTTAAAACTTTGTCAGCGTCTTTAACTTCTACATCTACTAATAATCCTAATTCTTTAGCAGTTTCTAAAGCTGCTTTCCATGCATCATGACCACTTGCTTCATATCCTAATGCTCTTAATAATACTAGAGCATATTCTTGAGCTGTTATAGCTTCTCTTGGAGCAAATGTACCATCGTCATTTCCTTCAAAGTATTTATTAGCTTCTGCCCATGCGAAGAAAGGTACATAATATGCATCTGTTCTTGCATCTGTCCATGAAGGACTTTCTTCTGAAGTTGGGAATTCTTTCGCAACTTCCTCTTCCTCTAATAATCTGCTTAATAATATTACTGCGTCACGTCTTTCTAGGTTTTCACCAAGCAATAAATCGCCTTCGTCGTCACCTAAAAGAACGCCTACTTTTTCTAGGAACGCGCCTGCTGCTTCTTCAACTGTTGGTTCAGCTGCGAATACTGCAGTGAAAGTTCCTAAAACCATCACTAATGCTAATGTTAATGATAGGATTCTTTTCATCTTTGTATAGCCTCCTTTAAAAATTTGTTTTTTTTGTTGCACTTTATAGCTGCAATTCAACTATAAATATTGCACTCTACAAAGTATTATAGCATCAACCCTATTTTGGGTCAACTACAATTACCAGTTTGTAACAAACTTGTAATATTGGTCCAAGTTGATTGCTATTTTCAATCTACTAATAGTATACCTGATTTTTGGAGAAAATACTATTACAGTTGTGTTACAAATTTGTTAAGGAATAGATTCTTCCCTTCAATCAGAATGACAAATATGATAGTAGTTCTAAAGCTGTCTTTAGTTGGCTGTCTTCTCCCTCTAGATTTTCTACTATTATATGTGGTGTGATTCCTTTACCATTTATTTTTCTCATCTTTGGAGAAAAGTATTCTGCCACTGTTAATTTGATTCCGTCCCCCCCTTTAGGTAGTGTAATTACTTCTTGAACTGTTCCTTTCCCAAAGGTAGGGGCCCCCCCTACTATTTTTCCTGCTTTTCTATCTTGAATTGCTCCTGCTAATATTTCTGATGCACTAGCTGAATTTTCGTTCACTAGGACTACTAGATTATACTTTACTTTGTCTAAATAAGAATTATAGGTTACTATGCCTTGGTTTTTATATTTAATATGGACTACTGGTCCTTTAGGCACCAATAAGTTGGCAATGTTTATGGCTTGATCTAGGTATCCTCCTGGATTATCCCTTAGATCTAGGACTGTTTTTTTTCTATATTATTCTTGTCCATATATCTTAAGGCTTCTGAAATATATTTATAGGATGTATTAGTAAATTGATCTAATTTTATATAACCTATGCCATCTATTACTTCATAATATACTGGATTCATCTGTATTTCTTTTCTTTGTATATTACGGATTTTTGTCACATTGCCACTTCTAATTCTCAAATTGACTACTGTGTCCTTTCTCCCTTAATTAACTTTGTAGCTTCATCTGCTGTCATTCCCCCCCTTGTGATTTTGCCATCAACTGTAGAAATTATATCTCCAGGTAATAGTCCTGCTTTTTCCGCTGGACTATTTTTTTTATAGGTCTTACTACCTTTATATACCCATTTTCTTCTGTTATATAAGCACCTATTCCAACAAAATTTCCATTTAATACTTCCTGTAGTTTAGAATACTCTTCCTTATTATAGTAGTCACTATGATTATCTAAATTATTAAATATATCTTTAATACTTCCCTTTAGATTCTCCTTTGGTATTCTATCTACATAGTTTTCTTCTACTATTTTTAAGATCTGATTATAATATTCTTTATCTATTCTTTCTATTTCAGCATATGTTTGTAAAGGTAAAGCTAGTACCATAATTCCTATTAATAAAGATATTATAAATTTGTTTAATCTACTCCTATACACCCTATATCACCCTTTCTTTAATGACAGTTAACAGTGAACAACTAATAGTGAATAGTGAAAAATACTAAAGGACCTATTTTACATTTTTATTAAATCACTGAGTTATCTATTTACTTAAATAGATAAAGCTATAAAAATAAGGACTGACTCTGAAAGATTTGCTATACTTTCTAGCGAAATTCAAAATCTGATTTGGGAACTAGGGTGCTTACTCACAATATTTATAAACTCCTCCATAGGAGTACTAGGACCTATTATAAATCTAGGGATTTCATATAAACTCATCTTTGGAACTACATAATCTGATTTCACTGTAAATCCAAGGGTATATCCTAGCTCTTGTACTGCTTCTATAGTGGTTTCATTATATTTACCAAAGGGATATGCTATGGCCGTTGCATTTAAAAGTTTTTTTTACTTTTTTTCTAAATCTTCTTTTATAGACTCTTTATCTAATACTTCCAACATAGTTTGTCCATTTTCTATAAAGTGAAAATCATAGGTATGGCAGCCATATTCAAATACATCTGAATATTCTTCTGCTTCTGGAAGATAAATCCTTTGAGTAGTGGCAGGATCATATTCTTCCTTTTCTCTTTTTTTTCACTATCTCCTATTACAAATATAGTACCTTTAAAACCATATTCCTTCATTACAGGATATGCATGTACTAAATTACTTAAATATCCATCGTCAAAGGTTATGACTACTGTTTTCTTTGGTAGTTTTTGTTCGCCTTTTATAAATCTTTCTAAATCCTTTAAGGTGGCTGTATAATAGTTGTTATCCTTTAGGTATTTCATTTGTGCTTGAAAGCTTTCCAAGGATACTACACTATCATTATTATTCCAACGATATCCCTCTAAATCGTCCTTAGGTAATATATGATGATATAATAGGACTGGGACTTGGTTTGCTTCTCCTTGTCTAACTATTCTTCCTAAAAAAATCTGCATATCTTTCCATTTCCTTTATCCTTTGTTCCAACTTTGCTTTATCATCATTTAATGCTTCATTTTTTATCTTTAATATCATATAGTCTTGTAGCAACGTCTTATAATCTTCTTCAGTATAGTTGGAGCTTGTAGCATAGGTTATATTATTTAGTGCTAGCATTACTAGTAAAGCGATTGCTGTAATTATTGTAATCCTTTTTTTGGCTTTTCATCTATTTTTCCCACTCCTTTAGAAAATCTGTTTTTAATATATAGTTGGATTTATCTATTTCTTCTATTACCCTTTGGGACTTTTCCTTTACTTCTTCTAAGTCTATAGTTTCCCTAGTATTTCTATTTATAGCTCTACTATGTTCAAAGATTCCATCCCTAGATATTTCAAAGAGTATATCATCATCTATAAAGGAGCCTTTTAACATATAGGTTTGAGGTGCTATATAGGTATAGCCTTGATAATTAGTTAAGTCTCTGCCAAATACTAGACCCTTCAGATTATCATATCCCATTATATTGGCTATAGTAGGATAAAAATCTATTTGACTTCCTAAGGTAGATATGATTTCCCCTATTTCTCCTCTAGGTATATGGATTATTAAAGGTATATGCATCATTTCATCAAAATCATATTCTCTACCTAATAACTCAGTCATTAAAGGAGCTTCCACTTCTTGAGCTGCGGATATGGCAAAGTGATCTCCATATAGGGCTATAACTGTGTCTTCGTATAGACCTTCTTTTCTAAGATTATCTATAAATTCCCCCCCTAAGGCCTTATCTGCATAATGAATAGATTGGAAATAATCACCTATCATATTGTCCCTATGTTCTTCTTTTATATCTAGTACATTATATTCCTCTGGCATTTTAAAGGGGGTATGACTAGATAAACTTATGATAAAGGCATAGAATGGATTTTCATCTATATTATCTAATTCCTTTAGATATTCTATGGTTTGAGCATAAAAGTCCTCGTCCCTTATCCCAAATCCTAGGACTTCTTCAAATTCATAGTCTTCTTCAGATACAAATCTTTGAAACCCTTGATTTACATAGGCTTTTTCCCTATTCCAAAACTCTTTTTCATATCCATGAAATACCCATGCAGTATATCCATTGTCCCTTAATAACCAAGGTAGACCATAAAAAGTGTTGTCTTCATATTTGGTATATGTTGGTTCCTCCATAGATGGATGTAGGCTATTATTGGATACAAATTCTGCATCAGATGTATTACCTCGTCCTAGTAGTTGATGATAGTTATCATAGTATAATGATGATTTATCATGAACTAATTTATTTAAGTTTGGAGTTATCTCTTGTCCATTGTATTGTAAATCTATAACAAAATCCTGCAATCCTTCTATTTGTAATACTATTAGATTTTTTTCCCTTACCTAATCCTGTGTGTTTTCCTTCCTTTAATCTAGCCCTTGATTTTAGCTCTTCTATATCTTCATCTCTTAAGATATTTTCTTCCTTTAATACTTTATTTTTACCTAATATTGTATCAGTTATATCTACTATATGATAGGTATATAGTTCTTGAGCCTTTACTGTGACTAAGTATCCTTTACTATTTAAGGATATCAATACTGCAAATAACATAATCCCTACAATAGTAGGAGCTATTTTCCTAATTTTTTTTATCTATTATGGTTCTATAGCCTGTCTTTTTCATTATATATGCAATAAAAGGTATATCCAATACTAAAATGGATATTTTTATATTTAATAAGACTCTTAAACTTTGCCCTACTGCCGTTAGTTGCTTAACTTGCTTAATGGCTAAAACATTAGGCAAAGAGTTAAAATGAGCATAATAAGCTGCATCAGCTAACATTATAACTGACACTATGGTATAAAATATTAGAGCCTTTTTACCCTTATCTTCTCCTTTAGATCTAAATATCAAAGATAGTATAAAAGTAGAGATTAAAGTACTTACTAATATTATAGCTATTCTATTGAATTGAACCTTTATTAAATAGGTAAATAGTATAAATTTTAATGTCAATAGTATTGATAAAAACATAATTACCTCCATCTTGTCAGCGAGCGACTTCTATAGCTTCTTCATTTTCCATATAAATATCTATACCCAACTCTTTTACTTTATTTACTAAATCTGTTTTTGTTCTTTCTTCATCTAGTATTATGCCAAATAACTGATGAACCTTTAAAAAGTCCAATATCTCATCATCTGTATAGTCTTCATCTACTATATTTAATAATATATTTTCATATCCATAGGATGTGATGAAATAATGTTCGCTAAATTTTTTTGATTTCCACTATATCTTCTGTTCTAGCCTTTGGATGTTGATACTTGATCTTTTCATATAGTTTTTCCTTATCTTCTTCCTTTGTTCTAAATAGTATATGGGTATCATTATATAATTCTTTCCAACTTGCTAAATCTTCCATAGTCATTTCTGTTTTTTTTCATTAGAACTATCCCAGTTATTAGTCAACACAACTTTTTCCTCAGAACCCATACTTATATCTACTGCCATGATTTTATGTCCTTGATTGTAATTTTCTACTAAGTCTTCTTCTGAATTAAATTTTATTTTTTTAATATATTCTTTATTCCTTATGGTGTTGTCCTGTATTTGTCCAAAGTCCAATTGTCCATTGTTTTCTATTAAATGTTTTATTATATCATGTTTTAGTATGAAGTTAGATTTGTTTATTTCTTCTATGGCCCTTTCATATATAGGTCTAAATTGTTGAATATCCAATTCTTCCTTTGTATTTATGTCCCTTGCCCTACTATGATCAAAGATTTCTGTTCTAGAGATTTCAAATATTATATTTTCATCTACAAAGGAGCCTTTTCTCATTATGGTTTGTGGTGTTACATTGGTGTATCCTTCATAATTGTTTAAATCTCGTCCAAATATTATACCCTTTGAATTGTCATACCCCCATTATATTTAATATAGTTGGGAAAAAGTCAATTTGGCTTCCTACCTTTGATATGGTCTCTCCCAATTCTTCTCCAGGTATATGGATTACTAAGGGGGGGATATTCATTATGTCGTCATAATCATATTTATGCCCTAGAAATCCTTCCATTATTTCATGAATCTCTACTGTTGTATTTTGAATTGCAAAGTGATCTCCATATAGTGCTATAACTGAATTGTCATATAATCCTTCTCTTTTAATTCTTCAATAAATTCCCCTATATACTTATCTGTATAATGTATGGATTGTAAGTAATTTCCAAGGATTGTATTTTTGTGACCTGCTTTTATATCCAATACATGATATTCCTCTGGCATATCAAAGGGGGTTGTGACTTGTTAAAGTAACTATAAAGGCATAAAATGGGTTTTCATCTATACTGTCCAGTTCCTTTAAATAGTCTATGGTTTGGTGGAAAAATCTTTATCTGTTATTCCTAATCCTATGGTTTCTTCAAATTCATAGTCTTCTTCTGATATAAATCTTTGAAATCCTTGATTTACATAGGCCTTGTCCCTATTCCAAAATTCTTTTTTTTATATCCGTGAAAAGCCCAAGGAGTATATCCATTGTCCCTTAATACCCAAGGTAATCCATAAAAGGTATTTTCTTCATATTGATCATATGTTGGTGTTTCCATAGATGGGTGCAAACTATTATTAGATACAAATTCTGCATCTGCTGTATTCCCCCCTACCTAATAATTGATAATAGTTGTCATAGTATAGGGATGAACTATCGTGGATTAGCTTGTTTATATTTGGAGTAATCTCTTGTCCATTGTAAACTAAATCTACTACAAAGGATTGTAAAGCTTCAACTTGGATGACTATAAGATTCCTTTCTTTACCTAATCCTGTAAAACGCCCTTCCTTTAGCCTTGCCCTTTCCTTTAATTCATCTAAATCTTCTTGGGTAAATATGGTATTACCTTCTAAAGTAGTAAGCTCTTCTTCCTTAGACAAAGCATCTTTTATATCTGTAAAATGGAAGGTATAGATTTCCTGTAATTTTATTGAGTTTATTTGTCCATTTATATTTATTATTGTAAATAGTGTTATGGTTATTATAAGTAAAGCTGATGGTACAGCTATTCTTGTTGTTTTATTAAATTCCCTTTCCATATCCTTATTGATTTTAAATATATAATATATTACAAAGGGTATATCTATTACAAAAAAAATAGATTCTTTAAGTTTAATAATGATTTAACGCTGTCACTTACATCTGTCAACTGTCCTGCTTGGCTTAACATCTTTACCGATGGCAAAGAATTAAAGTATGTATAATGTACAACATCTACTAACATTACCGCTGATATAAAAATATAGAATAAAGTTAGAATTATTTTTTTTGCTCTTTAGTTTACTCATTCCCACTGATGAAACTATAAATAGGGACACGCCTAAACTTATAAATAAAATAACCAGTGCATTATATTCTATATGGGTAGCCTTTATAAATAATAAGGTCTTTAGTGTAATTAGTATTGATAATATAGTCAAAATATCCCTTCTTTCTAATTGTGAAAATATATTCTTAGTTTACATCAATTGATAATGGTTTTCAAGTTTAAGGCTATGTATTTTTTTGGAAATAAAAAAAAGGCACCCCCCTAGTAGAGATGCCCCCCCTTTGATTATAGTTTTAATAGTTCTTCTATTCTTGTACTTCTGCTACTGCTGGTTCTACTGATTCTGGCTCTGGAATAGCTTCCATTTGTTGTTCCATAATGTCCATCATATTTAATGAATTATTTTCATTTACTTTAGGTATATTTACTCTTATGATTTTGTTGTTAATATTATAGTACTCAGATTTGAAATCAATACCTAATTTGATTATGCCTTGCATTTCTGTATCTTCTTCTAAAACTTCAGCTATTTTGCCTAAGTCAATTTTTAAGTCCATATTTCCTGCTTCATGAACTATATATCCTTTGTCATCGATTCCATATTCTACTACTATGCCTTTATCTCCTAAGATTTCTACGTCTTTGTATTTTTCCATAAATTCATTGAACTTTTCTTTCATTTCTGGAATTTGATTTTCAAATTCTTTAAATCCTTCTGCAATTTCTTTTTCCGCTGCTTCTCTTTCTTCTTCTGGAATCATACCCATACTCATAACTGCGTCCATATATTCTTTAAAGAATTCTAGGGTTTTTTTCGTCTTCTAAGCTATAATTTACTGCATATTTTACAAGTTCTTTTAAAGTAGCATCGTCTAATTTTACTTCATAGATTTCTAGTTTTTACCATTTACTACTTTATCATCTTTTGAGTAACTACTTTAAATCCTGGTTTAAAGTCTTTTTGAATTTCTTTCATAAATTCAGCTAATTTAGGTTGAAGCTCTTTGCTAAATTCCATTATTTCTGCAAAATTAAGTTCTACATCTTCAGCTTTCATCATTTCTCCTAGATCATATACTATATATTCTTTAGCTGGATCCTCTGGAGAAATAAAGCTCATTAGCATTTGAGGCATCTTGATTATTTCTACCATTTTTTGTTCATCTTCAGTAAGGTCCATATCTACCCATAGACCCATATCCATTGTCATGCCACCAAAGTCCATAATTGTGTTCATTTCTGCTTTAACTACTGTTTGTTCTTCATTTAATACTTGTCTTTGATGGGTTTTACCTTTGCATTGTTTAACATTGCACTTATTTGTTGTAACACCATTTGCTCTTCTTCTGAAAAGCCTTCTGTTTCAAAAGTAAATGTCATTTCCATATCAGTGTCTAAAGAAGTTATATCTTGCATTTTGTTAAAGGCATCATATAACTTTAATTCTCCTCCAACACAACCTGTTAGTCCTAGTGCTAGAGCTAGTATTAATGTCAATACTGTTAATTTTTTTTCTTCAATATACTCCCTCCCATTTCTTTTAATTGCATTATAATGTATATGCATTTATTATACTAAGTATATCAGGTTTAGTTCATGATTTACAAGGATTTGTCAAAAAAAGATTAATAAAAAAAATTGGCAACTTTTTCTTGCCAATTAATGTCTTCGTCTTGCAAAGTCTACAAATTTGAATTTATCTGGTCTATGTCTTGACTCTGTATATTGAAATAGGCTAGCATCACTTAAATAGGTATAGCTTTTGACTACTACTACCATATTAAAATCTTGGAGATCTAAATATCTCTTATCTTCTTTAGTTGCCCTTTCCACTATTATTTCTTTTTTTGCATAGTTGATATTAAGCTTTAATTCATTTTCTATATATTCATAAGTGGAATCTTCGCATATTTCATTAGTTAAGCCTTTAATATATTCATTATTGAAGTAGTCTTTATCTAAGATGATTTTTCTCCGTCTATTTCTCGTACTCTTATGACTTCCCAGACTAAATCTTTTTCTCCTAGTTGAAGTTTTTTTTCTTTATTTCTTTATTTGGTTTTTTTAAGTTCTAAATATTCCACTATGGTTCTAAAGCTATGGCCCAATTTTAGATATCTCTTTAAAACTTACTATTCCAGATACGGGAAAATCAAATTTGTTTATATCTAATACGAAGGAGCCTTTTCCCTTTGCTTTTTGGATATATCCATTTTCCTCCAATAGATCTAGAGACTTTCTTATGGTATCCCTTGATACTCCATATCTTTCCATTAGTTCGCTTTCTGAAGGAAGTTTTTCCCCCCCAGGGCTTATTTCTTCCTCTTCTATTGTCTTTACCAACTCATTATATATTTTCATATATTTTAATTCCATATTATTATCACCATTTTGATGATATCATTATTATTTTTATTTTACAAGATGGTATACTATGGATTCATAAGCTCTTAAGTGGATGTTTTTCATATCTTTTGAACTATCCTTGTAGTTGGAAATCAGTATATTTGTCTTATATTTATTTTGATCTACAAACTCCGATAAATCTACCTTCTTTTCTTTATCATAAAAATTACTGATTACTAAAAGCATCTCATCTTTGTATCTCCTTATATATGCAAAGATTGATTTGTCTTCTTCCAGTATAGGTTGATACTCACCATAGGCTATAATATCATATTCTTTTCTCAATTGGATTAACTTTTTATAATGATAAAATATGGAGTCTTTAGCTTCTAAGGCTTTTTTTTACATTTATGTCTTCATAATTATCATTAACCTTTATCCAAGGATTTCCCTTTGTAAATCCACCATTTATATCCTCATTCCATTGCATAGGAGTTCTAGAGTTGTCTCTAGATTTAGAGTTTAGTATTTTTATTATATCTTTTTCATTTATTCCCTTGTCTTTCAATATATTGTAATAGTTAATAGATTCCACATCCCTATAATCTTCTATACTTTGAAAATTAGGATTAGTCATTCCTATTTCTTCCCCCCCTTGATAAATATATGGGGGGGTGCCTTTCATCATATATAGGGTAGTGGCTAACATTTTAGCTGATTCCTTTAGATATTCTTTGTCATTGCCAAATCTGGATACTATTCTAGGTTGATCGTGATTAGACCAAAATAGAGCATTCCATCCATTTCCCTTATCCATACCTATTTGCCAACTATTTAGTATGTTTTTTTAATTCTATAAAATCAAAGTCCATTAGGGACCATTTTTCTCCATCTTTGTAGTCCACCTTTAAGTGGTGAAAGTTAAATACCATATCCAATTCTTTTTCCTTTGGGTTTGAATACTTTATACATTCCTCTATGGTAGTAGAAGACATTTCACCTACTGTGATTATATCTTCATGTTTTCCAAAGGTATTTTTATTTAATTCCTTTAAATATTCATGGACCTTTGGTCCATCGGTATAAAATCTCCGTCCATCTCCTATGTGGTCATCTTTAAATTCCCTTGGTTTTGATATTAAATTTATTACATCAAATCTAAAGCCTTTGACTCCTTTTTCTATCCAAAAGTTTACTATTTTATATATTTCATCCCTTAATTCAGGATTATCCCAATTTAAATCAGCTTGGGTCTTATCAAAGAGATGAAGATAATATTCATCGAATTCTTCTATATATTCCCAAACAGAACCTCCAAATTTAGATATCCAATTAGTAGGCGCCTTTCCATCCCTTGGAGATTTAAATATATAGTAGTCTTTGTATTTTGCTTCGCCTTTTAAGGCTTTTTTTTAAACCATTGATGTTCTGTTGAACTATGATTTAGTACCATATCTAACATTATTCCTATTTGATTTTCATCTGCTTTTTTTATTAAGTCTTCTAAATCCTCCATGGTTCCAAATTGAGGATCTATTTTTAAATAGTCTGCTACATCATATCCATTGTCATTTTGAGGAGAGACATAAAAGGGAGTAATCCAAATATAGTCTACTCCCAATTCTTTTAAATAGGGTATCTTTTCCATTATTCCCTTTAATTCCCCTATTCCATCTCCATTGGAGTCGTAAAATGATTTGGATATATTTGATATATTGTGC
>JMBX01000388.1_pt1 | contig 11270 bp, 16 predicted proteins | sample 616521 | NCBI WGS metagenome assembly JMBX01 (sample SAMN02727906, study PRJNA239997) | anaerobic digester metagenome | biome: anaerobic digester; isolation source: mesophilic anaerobic digester inoculated with municipal waste water sludge... | place: Germany: Bielefeld University, CeBiTec ...
GAAAGATTTTTTTTAACTATACCCCCAAGATTTAAAATTATTTTTACATTCAAGTGCAATTTACACATACTATAAAGCAGGTTTTTACATTGAAGTATTGTTTACAATGTATAATTATGATAATTTGTAGCTATCAATTATTTAAACAGTTTATTATAAAATTTAATGTTAAGTAAACACAAAATACAAACTTGTAAGATGTTGGAATACCAACATCTTCATTTTTTTGACACTTATTTTTGCTTTAGATACAATATAATTGACAAAAGTATAACAAGAATTAAATAGAATAGAAAATAATAATTTTATTTTGGAGGGATGGAATTGAATAAGGAGTTATGGGATAAATGTGTTGGATTTCATGGTCATCAATGTCCAGGATTGGCAATAGGATTTAGGGCAGCTGAAATAGCAAAGGCTAAAATGGGATTAAATTTTTCTCAAGATGAAGAGATTGTATGTATTACAGAAAATGATGCCTGTGGAGTGGATGCAGTGCAAGTTATAACTGGATGTACCATGGGAAAGGGAAATCTAATATTTAAAGATACTGGGAAAATGGCATTTACATTTATAAATAGAAAAAAAATGGGGATGCAATTAGATTAATGTTAAATCTCCATAATAGGGAGATGGAGAGAGATGAAAGACAGAGATATATATTAGAAGCTCCAGAAGAAAATGTGTTTAAAATAGAAAATATTCATATTAAATTACCAGAAAAGGCTAGATTATTTAATAATATAATTTGTGAAGAATGTAATGAAAGTACAGCAGAGCATAAAATAAGAATTCAAGAAGGAAGGAAACTCTGTTTAGATTGTTATGATGAATACACAAGAGGTTGGTAGTTTATGAGAAATAATAAAGTATATGAAGAATATATATTAAGAAAAAAAACTTGTTATTTTAGCATTAGGATTGGCAACAATTATTGCGTTCTTTTGGTCCATAAATAGCGGGGGGCAACTAATATGAAATTTGGAGAAACAGTTCGGGCTATATTTGGGCTAGGGAATAAAAAAAATCTAATTTTATAGTAAAAAAATATTCGCTTACCTAGGGTTATATCAGGGTTATTAGCAGGGGGGGCAGGCTTGTCTTTAGCAGGTTGCATTATGCAGAACAATCTCAAAAACCCTTTGGCCTCACCATCTACACTTGGTATATCAAATGCAGCTGCTTTTGGTGCCAATATTGCAATTATTTTACTTGGGGGGGCTGGCACTGTTGTCAGCACCGGTGTAGGGGGGGAAGTACAAATTTATAATCCATATATGGTTACGGTATGTGCAATGATTTTTTTCACTAATATCTACTTTTTTTAATAATAAGCTTATCGAAACTTGGAAAATTTTCTACGGAAAGCATTGTTTTAGCAGGGGGGGCTGCTTTAAGTTCTCTTTTTTTCGGCAGGTACTATGATTATACAATACTTTTCTCAGGATACTACAAAAGTAGCGGCAGTTATTTTCTGGACATTTGGTGACTTAGGAAGGGCATCCTGGAATGAAATATTTATAATGGCAATTTTAATACTAATCTCTACTATTTATTTTATATATCATAGATGGGATTATAATGCATTAGATACTGGGGGGATGACACAGCTAAAAGTCTTGGGGGGGTAGATGTAGAAAGAATAAGACTTGGTGGAATGTTTATGGCATCTATTATTACTGCTGTAACAGTATCTTTTTAGGAATAATAAGTTTTATAGGTTTAATTTCTCCACAAATTACAAGGAGACTAATAGGCAATGATAATAGGTATCTTATACCAGCTTCTGCTTTTATGGGATCCTTTTTATTACTTATGTCTGATACATTGGCGCGTACAATAATATCCCCCCCAGAGCTTTTACCAGTTGGTGCTATAACCTCATTTCTTGGGGCACCATTATTTTTATATTTTCTTATAAAGGGGGATATTGATAAATGATTTTATCTATTGAAAACTTACATTTTTCGTATCCTAAAAAAACATATTAAATAATATTAACTTTTCCTTAAAAGAGGGGGGGATTGTTTAGCAGTTTTAGGCACAAATGGTGTGGGAAAATCTACACTTTTAAAATGTTTAAATAAAATTTTAGAGCCTGAGTCAGGGCAAATATATTTAAATGGTGAGAATGTTTCAGAATTAAATGGATCATATATTGCTCAAAATATTGCATATGTACCACAAAGACATTCTTATTCTAGGAAAACTGTTTTTGATTCAGTATTACTTGGGAGAAAACCCTATATTAAATGGGATATAGAGAATAAAGATATTGAGATTGTAGAAAATGTTTTAAAGTTATTGGGATTAGAGGAATATTCCTTATCTTACACTAGCGAGTTAAGTGGTGGGGAATTACAAAAAGTTGTAATAGCCAGGGCATTGGCACAGGAACCAAAAATTTTATTAATGGATGAGCCAACTAGTAATTTAGATTTAAAAAAATCAAATAGAGGTACTTGAAATAATACAGGAAATTATTAAGGTTCAAAAGATTTCTGCTATTATCACCATGCATGATTTAAATTTAGCATTGCGGTTTGCCAATAAGTTTTTATTATTAAAAGATGGAGAAATATTTGATTTTGGAGATAGTACAATTATAAACCCACAATCAATTAAAGAAGTATATGATGTAGATGTAATTATCGAGAAATATTTGGGAATACCAGTAATTATTCCCGTTTAAAGGGGGGAGATATAAATGAAAAGAAAATTAAGTGTACTTTTAATCATGGTAATCTTGTTAACATCTATTCTGGTAGGATGTAATTCTACTAAAGCACCAAAGGAGGCAAATGATATAGAGGAAGGTTTAGGTAATGTGATAGATACGAATGAAGAAGGTATTAAAATAACAGATATGGCAGGACGTGAAATCACTTTAGAAAAACCTGCAGAAAAAGTTGTAGCTATAGGTTCTGCACTTAGAATTTATACCTACATAAATGGTACTGAAAAACTTGTAGGTGTAGAGAAAAAAACAACAAGATCCTGAAAGTGGCAGACCATATATAATGGCCAATACAGAATTGGCAGAGCTTCAAATTATAGGAGAAGGGTTTCCAGCTGAACCAGATCCTGAATTAATAATAGGGGTAGAACCAGATATTATTATTGCAGGGGATATTTTAGATATATCTGAAATTGAGGAATTAGAAAAGAAAATAGATATACCTATTATAGTTGTTACCATTGGTTCTTCTGCAGTTTTTGATGAGGATATGTATAAGTCATTAGAAATTATAGGAAAAGTCGTTGGAAAAGAAAATAGGGCAGAAGAAGTAATAAAATTTATGGAGGATTGTAAAAACGAATTATTGGATCTTACAAAAGATATTCCTGAAGAAGAAAAGCCTAGTGTATATATAGGTGGTCTTAGTTATAAAGGGGGGGCACATGGTATTGAAAGCACATCAGGTAATTCGCCAGTATTAAATACTATTGGTGCTAAAAATGTTGCTGATGAAATTGGGAAAACAGGCTCCGTAATGATTGATAAAGAAAAGTTAATAGAGTGGGATCCAGATCTATTAGTAATAGATGAAAATGGATTAGCTCTTGTTAAGGAAGATTATGAAAAATCCAGAATACTATAAGTCTTTATCTGCTGTGAAAACAATAAAATTTATGGGCAATTACCTTATGTCTCTTATTATAATAATATAGAAACTGCTATGGCAGATATATATTTTTTGGGAAAGATATTGTATCCAAAGGAATTTAAGGATATAGATCCAGTAGAAAAAGCTGATGAAATATATGAATTTATATTAGGAGTAAAATTATATGATGAAATGGCTAAGAAATTTGGTGGTTATATAGAAATAGACTTGGAAAAAGATTTTCAATAAAAACATTAGTGTTTAATATTAGTTAATAGTCATAGATAAAAGGGGGGGCAAATAATCCACATTAAATTTATGTTAAATATAATATTTATTTTACTTTCAGGTTAAATTGACAAGATATATTATAGAAATATTAAATATAGCCATATATATAGGTTTTATTAATATTAGTCTTGTAAACTATACTTGAAAGGTAAACTAGGCAAGTGTTGAATTTTCAACACTTGTCTTTTTTTTGACACATATTTCTATTTTAGATAGAATAATCATGACAGAATAATAACAAACTTAATATGACTATTTTATACTTTTAAATATGTAAATAATAATCTTTAGAGAAGGGTGGAAATAAAATATGAAGACCTTTAAAGTTTTAGAAATTAAGGAAAGTGTTTTGAAGACAATAATAGACAAGCAGAACTTCTAAGAGAAGAGCTTAAAAAGACAAAGTATTTTTATTAAATTTAATGTCTTCACCAGGTTCAGGAAAAACAACAACAGTTTTAAGAACTATCGAAGCATTAAAAGATGAAATGAATATTGGAATTTAGAGGCAGATATTGATTCAGATGTGGATGCCCAGGCAGTTTCTGTAACGGGCACAAAGGTTATCCAGTTGCATACTGGTGGTATGTGCCATTTAGATGCAGACATGACAAAACAGGGTTTAGAGGGGGGGTTGGGAACTGAAGGTATAGACTTGTAATATTAGAAAATGTAGGTAATTTAGTATGTCCTGCAGAATTTGATACTGGAGCAGTTAAAAATGCTATGATTTATCCATACCTGAGGGAGATGACAAACCTTTAAAATACCCATTAATGTTTGAAACAGTAGATGTATTATTAATTAATAAAATCGATACAATGGAATTTTGATTTTGATTTAAAAGCTGTTGAAGAAAGAGCTAAGAAATTAAATCCAGATATTAAGATTATTCCTATTTCAGCTAAAACAGGAGAAGGAATTGAAGAATGGGCTAATTGGTTGAGAAAAGAAGTTAAGGAATGGAATGGAAATTAATAAATAAATTTTAATTAGGGGGGGAATTACTGTGGGTAGCGATAAAGTATTGCAACTAGCTAATCGTATTGGTGGAAAAAAACATGGTTCCAAGTCTTCATACACCTATGAGGATCCAGAATATTTAATATTAGAACCAGTAGTAACAGATGAAATGGCAGAAGCTGGTCTTTGCCTAGAATTTAGAAATCCAAAATCAGCAAAGGAAGTTGCTCCACAATTAGGAAAATCTGTAGAAGAAACTGAAAAATTACTTTGGGCACTAGCCGAAACAGGAGCATGTTTTGTAGGGGGGGATCAAGAGGAAAGAGGAGTAGACAAGTATTGGCTTGAAACCTGGATACCTGGAGTTATGGAAATGATGGTAAATCACCCAACGAATCCAATAAAATATCCTCAAATAGCAGAAGCTTTTGAAGCCTATGGTAGAGTTAGGGGGCCACAAACAGCAGGTGTATTCCCAGTGGGAACAGGTCTAATGCGTGTAATACCAATAGAGATGGCTATAGATGGAGAAACTAGAAGGGCTTCTTATGAAGAAATTTCAAAATATTTAAATGAGGCAGAAGTATTTTCAGTATCCAATTGTTCCTGTCGTACAGCCAGGGAAATCATGGGAGAAGGCTGTGGACATTTAAAAGAAGATATGTGTATTCAATTAGACCATGCTGCTGAATATTATATAAGAACAGGTAGAGGTAGGCAAATAACTAGGGAAGAAGCCTTTGAAATAATCAAAGGGCAGAAGAAAATGGTTTAATGCATCAAATTCCAAATACAGATGGACCAGGAAAACTCACGCAATTTGTAATTGCTGTAGCTGTAGTTGTTTCTCCCTTAGAACTGCTACAATGTTTTTAAATAATGATATGGTTCGTTCAAATTATGTATCTCATGTAGATAGGGACAAATGCGTTGCTTGTGGAGAATGTGTTCAAGTTTGTCCAGTAAATGCTTTAAAACTAGGTCAAAAATTATGTGAAGAGAACCAAATTATTGAAGAAAGAATAGATTTACCTTCTAATACTAAGTGGGGGACCAGACAAGTGGAATCCAGATTATAGGACAAATAGAAAGACTGTTTTAGAAAGTGGAACTAGTCCATGTATAACTCAATGTCCAGCACACATACCTGTACAAGGCTATATTAAACTAGCATCACAAGGAAGATATACAGAAGCATTGGAATTAATTAAAAAAACAAAATCCATTCCCAGCAGTATGTGGAAGAATTTGTCCTAGAACTTGTGAATCTGCATGTACTAGAGGCAGTGTAGATGAGGCAGTAGCCATAGATGATATTAAGAAATTTATAGCTGAACAAGATTTAAATGCAGATAGACGTTTTGTACCTAAGAAAAGACATGATTATGGTAATAAAATTGCAATAGTAGGTGCAGGACCTTCTGGATTAGCCTGTGCATATTATTTAGCTATAGATGGATATAAAGTTACAGTATTTGAGAAACAAAATGCCCTTGGAGGAATGTTAACCCTTGGGATTCCTTCCTATAGATTAGAGAAAAATGTGGTAAATGCTGAAATAGATATATTGAAAGAATTAGGAGTAGAGTTTAAAACAGGTGTAGAAGTAGGAAAAGATATTAGCTTAGATGAATTGAGAAAAGAAGGTTATGAGGCATTTTATTTAGCTATAGGAGCACAATCTGGTAGAAAATTAGGTATTGAAGGAGAAGATGCTGAAGGAGTAATCTCTGGGGGGGTTGATTTTCTATTGGATATAAACTTAGGAAATGAAGTAGATGTAACAGGAGATGTAGTAGTAATAGGTGGAGGAAATGTTGCCATAGACGTTGCAAGAACTGCTACTAGGGCAGGTGCTAATACAGTAGAAATGTTCTGCCTTGAAAATAGAGAACAAATGCCAGCATTAGATGAAGAAATTCACGAGGCAATGTCAGAAGATATAGGCATAAATAATTCTTGGGGGGGCCTAAGGGTGTATTAACTGAAAATGGGAAAGTGGTAGGTATAGAATTCAAAAAAAATGTATATCTGTATTTGATGAAGAAGGAAGATTTAATCCTAAATTTGATGAAAATGAAATTAAAGTAGTCAAGGCAGATAAAATATTATTATCCATAGGTCAATCAATAGATTGGGGGGGCGGAATATTAGAAGGTTCAAAAGTAGAATTAAATAGAAACAATACTATTAATGTAGATCCATTTACATTACAATCAAATGAACCAGATATATTTGCAGGTGGAGATGCAGCTACTGGACCAAAATTTGCAATAGATGCCATAGCTTTAGGAAAAGAAGGGGGCAATTTCAATTCACCGTTATGTTCAACCAGGACAAGATTTAATACTAGGTAGAGATAAAAGGGAATTTAAAGCTTTTGATAAAGAGAATTTAGATTTAGCAGGTTTTGACAGAATGCCAAGGCAAAGAATACCTCAAGTAGATGGAAGCAAATCCAAAACATCCTTTGAAGATATGCGTGCCACACTAACTGAAGAACAAGTAAAACAAGAAACTGAACGTTGCTTAGGTTGTGGAGCTACTGTAGTAGACGAATATCTATGTATTGGATGTGGACAATGTACTACAAAATGTAAATTTGATGCCATATCCCTTGTTAGAAAATACGATGCAGTAGGTGTTGAATTTGATGAATTAAAACCAGTTATAGTTAAAAATGTAGTGGCTCGTAAAGGTAGAATGCTTACCCATAGCGTTAAAAAAACCTTTACTGGTAAAAAAATAATTTAGTTTTATGGGAACTGAGGTGAATATATATGCACGAATTAGGCATTATGATAAATGTAGTAGAAACTGTTGAAGACTTTGCCAAACAAAATGGAATAACTCAAATAGAAAAATTAGTGTTACAAATAGGAGAATTATCCTCTGTAATACCTAGATATGCTGAGGCTTGCTACCCTGCTGCTGTTGATGGAACCATGTTAGAGGAAACTAAATTAGAAATAGAGGTATTACCTGGTAACTGTCTATGTTCAAATTGTAAGCAAGTTTTTAATTTAATAAAAAGCAATAAAGTATGTCCCCATTGTCAAAGTGAGGAATGGGAATTAATTAGTGGTAGGGAATTTATGATTAAAGAAATTGTAGCTTGCTAGAATTATTCTATAAAGGGATTTCAAACAGGGGGGGCTATATTATAGCCTCTGTTTTTTTATTTTAAAATACTATTGACATAAATGCAGACTGACTTTATAATATAAAGTAACTTTATTAAATAAAGTTACTAAAATGAAAATCGGAGGTATTTAAATATGGGTTCTGTAAATGTGTTTGTGGTATTTTTAGAGGGATTATTGTCTCTATTTTCACCTTGTGTACTTTCAATTTTACCAGTATATTTAGCAATATTGTCTGGCAGCAGTGTGAAGGATTTAAGGGAAGGAGAAGTAGGTGTTAAAAATAGTCCAATTTTAAAGAATACAATACTATTTGTATTGGGAATATCTACTACCTTTTTTTATACTAGGAACTTCACTTAATGCATTAAGTCAATTTATTGCTGTTAATAAAAGTCTCTTAGGAAAAATTGGTGGAATTTTAATAATAATTATGGGGCTTTTTTTATGCCGGATATTTAAATCTTCCATTTCTTCAAAAGGAAAAGAAATTCAATATGGAAGTTCAGGAAATGAAGCCATTGACAGCCTATATATTAGGTTTTACCTTTAGTTTTGGTTGGACTCCATGTGTAGGGCCTATGTTGGCATCTGTAATTATTATGGCATCTAATACGGGGAGTATATTAGCAGGGAATTTTTTTAATACTTATATATACCCTAGGCTTTACATTGCCCTTTATAATTATTGCACTATTCTATGATAGACTATTTGAGCACTTAGACAATCTAAAACTTCATATGGATAAAATACAAAAAAAATAGGTGGTGCATTGTTAATAATTGTAGGTTTGGTTATGGCATTAGGTGGTACAGATAATATAATTGCACAAATAAAGAATATGGGGGGGAAACCAAGGGCTGAAATTAGTCAGGATGTAGAGCTAAATGCAAATATTCCTGAGGATGATACTATAATTATTGACGAAGACAATAATGTAGGAGATGAGGGTGAAGGGGGGGAGGAGGAAGAAAAAAATCCCTGCACCAGATTTTACCCTAGTAGACCAATATGGAGAAACCCATACTTTAAGTGATTATAAGGGGGGGAAAATAGTATTTCTAAATTTCTGGGCAACCTGGTGTCCACCCTGTAGAATGGAAATGCCTCATATAGAGGAAATTTATAATGAAAATAATTTAAATCAAGATGATGTGGTAATACTTGGGGGGTGGCTGGACCTAATATAGGTAGAGAGGGAGATAAGGACCATATAATTAAATTTTTAGAAGATGAAGGCTATACATTCCCAGTGGCTTTTGACGAAGAAGCCCAGACCCTAGCTAAATATTATATACAATCCTTTCCTAGTACCTTTATTATAGACAAAGAGGGAAATGTAAAATACTATGTACCTGGGGGGGCAATGGACAAGGAAACAATGGAAAACATAATAAACGACGCAAGATAATATTAATTGGAGTGATACTATGAAACCCACTTATGATTTAGACTGTAATTTGGCACGAACCCTTAATATACTTGGCGATAGATGGACTATGCTAGTTCTTCATAGAATTTATAAAGGTTTAAATACTTTTAAAGAATTAGAGGATTCTTTAGATTCAATCCCTACAAATATTCTTTCTGACAGATTAAAATTACTAACAGAAAATGGCCTAATTGCAAAAGAATTATATAGTGAACATCCACCAAGATATGAATATATAATTACAGAAAAGGGAGAAGATTTTAATCATGTGTTTAATTCTATGATTATTTGGGCAAATAAATATTTAGAGGACTGTAATAGGACCATAGTTCATAAAAATGCAATAATGAAATAAGTATTAAATATTATTGTGAAGAATGTAATGAATATTTTGGAGAAGAAGAATTAACTATATTGGAATACAAATAGCATAGGGGTAAAAGGCAAATGAAAAATAAATTAGAAAAAAATAAGTAATTATATTTTTTTTATACAGGTGTAATAGTGGCAGTATATGGGCTATATAAATCCTTTATTTCTACAAGAGGACTTCCCCCCCTGGGGTTTGTCCCATAGAGGATAATAGGCCAAAGATTTATTTAGCCTTAGTTCTATTATTAGCATCTGTCATAATATCTTTTATCAATGATAAAAAAAATATAAATAAGGGAGAGATTTGCATGAAAGAAATAAATGAAAATCAATTTAATGAGGAAGTATTAGAAAATGAATTACCTGTGCTGGTGGATTTTTGGGCACCTTGGTGTGGCCCTTGTAGAGCATTGGGACCAATTTTAGAAGAATTATCGGGAGAATACGAAGGAAAAATTAAATTTGTAAAAATCAATGTAGATGAAAATCCAGATATCTCAGGTAAATACAGAATAATGAGCATACCTACTGTGAAGATATTTAATGATGGAAAAATAGTAGAAGATATGATAGGTCTAAAAACCAAAGACCAATTAGAAAAAAATCTTAGATAAACATATATAATTTAAGGGCTTCGACATTAGTCGAGGCTTTTTTTATTTTTTTAAAAGCAGGAAAATATGTTATAATTAAAATATAGTCATTAGAAAGGAGTCTTTAAGTTGTTGCCTTTTAGCTTTATTCCAGGGTTTCGTACGGGGGGGAGCCTATGGAAAGGTTTAGTTGCAGTATTTTATTATATTGTTTCTATATATTATTTTATACATACTTGGGCTATGTTATTGTTTTTATTGTCTTTCCCCTTTATGTTTTTTTTCCCTTATGAATTTAACTGGTATATATAGTATAAATCAAAGTATGCTTATAAGTAGAAATATCTTTATAATATCTTCTATTTTTGTAATAATATCTGCCATAGGAGTTTTTCATTCCTTTTTTTTAATATAAAATCTTTTAAACGAAAAAGAAAAGAAATACCTATATCTAAAGAAGAACTAATAATTCATTTTTAAATATTGGACAGGCTGATTCAATACTAATCCGACAATCAGATAAAAATATCCTTATAGATGGAGGCTATAAAATAAGCGCTAGGCCTATATTGAGATATTTTAAAAATTAAATATAGAAAAACTAGATTATTTAATTGTAACTCATCCCCACAATGATCATATTGGTGGGCTTCCAAAAATTATAAATAAAATCTCCATAGAAAATGCAATAATAAATACAGAAAATCCATATAAGATAAAAAGAAATTATGAAATGCATAGGGATTTATTAAAATTACTAAAAGAAAAGAAGTAAATATAATTCATCCTAATCCAGGAGATAGTTATTATTTAGGAAATGGATATTTATATATTAGCACTATAGTTATGATTATAATAGAATTAACG
>JMBX01000389.1_pt1 | contig 11264 bp, 23 predicted proteins | sample 616521 | NCBI WGS metagenome assembly JMBX01 (sample SAMN02727906, study PRJNA239997) | anaerobic digester metagenome | biome: anaerobic digester; isolation source: mesophilic anaerobic digester inoculated with municipal waste water sludge... | place: Germany: Bielefeld University, CeBiTec ...
AAATCCTGGTTCATAGACTTTGAACCATTCCAAGATGGAGAATTTGTAGAAAGTGAATTAGGCATGATTCCTAAGGGATGGGAAGTGGTGAAATTAGAGGAGGTTTCAACAGTACAAAATGGATTCGCTTTTAAAAGTAAAGACTATGTATTTGCGGGATGTCCTGTAATTAGAACCTTAAACATTAATAATAATTTTGTAAATACTGAGAATCTAGAATATTTGCCTATTGAATTTTATGAAAGTGAAAAATATGAGAAATATAGTCTTGAAAAATTTGATACATTACTTGTAATGGTTGGGGGGGCAACTATAGGAAAAATAGGTATGATATTAGATAATAATATACCAGCACTACAAAATCAGAATATGTGGAGATTTAGGCCTTTGTTTGATAATATATCACCATTTTATATACATTATCAAGTTCATAAAATAAATAAAGAAGTATCTGGATGGGATTCTGGAAGTGCTAGAAGTTTTATAGAAAAGGAATTTTTCAAGACGCAAAAATTGCACTTCCTAAGAAGGAAATAATGGCAAGGTTTCACAATATAACTTCTAGAATGTTCGAAATAATAAATATAAATCAACAGCAAAACCAAACTCTATCCCAACTCCGAGACACCCTACTACCAAAACTAATAAGTGGAGAAATTAGAATCCCTTTAGAAGAATAATTAGGAGGTGTTAATATGAGTTTTACAGAGGAAATTTATGAAGGAGCCCTACTAGATGTAATACAAGAATTAGGCTATACCTATATTCCTGCTGAAAATATAAATAGAGAAACTTATAAAAACCCACTATATATGGAGGACCTATATGAATCCCTAATGAGGATAAATAAGGACCTACCTTTAGAAGTAATAGAATCAGCCATCTTTAATCTACAAAATATAGATGGAGGTAGTTTAGTAAAGAGAAATAGACAATTCATGGATTGGCTACAAAATGGCATGGAAGTTTCTTATATGTATAAGGGAGAAGAAAAAAACAAGCCTAGTCTATTTAATGGATTATGACAATATAGACAATAACTCCTTTGTAGTTATAAATCAATGGACAGTATCAGGCTTTGATCAAGCCAGAAGGCCAGATATTGTAATCTTTATTAATGGACTACCTCTTGTAGTTATGGAATTAAAATCTGGATCTTCAGAAAATGTAGATATATCCTCAGCCTATAGGCAAATTAGGAACTATCAAAAAGACATACCAGAACTATTTGTTTACAATGCCTTTAATATAATAAGCGACCACACCTATTCCAAGGCAGGAACTATAACCTCCACCGAGGAATGGTACAAAGAATGGAAAACAGTAGACGGATCCTATGAAGAAACCAGATTTGCAGCCTATGATGTTTTGTTTAAAGGCATGTTAGAAAAATCTAGAATACTAGATATAATTAAAAACTTCATATTATTTGAAGATAATACACCAGAAGATATAAAAATCATGGCCCAATACCATCAATATTATGCCGTAAAAAAAAGCTGTAGCATCCACTTTAAAAGCCGTAGAAACAGATGGAAGAGCAGGAGTATTTTGGCATACACAAGGTTCTGGAAAATCTCTATCCATGGTATTTTACACAAAATTACTATATAAATATTTAGAAAATCCAACCTATGTAATTATTACAGACAGAAACGATTTAGATGAACAACTTTATGGCCAATTTTCCAGAGTCAAAGATTTTCTAAGACAAACCCCCCCACAACAAGCCAGTTCAAGAGAAAATCTTAAAGAATTATTAGAGGGCAGACAAGCCAATGGAATATTTTTTTTACAACAATGCAGAAATTCTCTGAATCAAAAGAACCTTTAACAAATAGAAAAGATATTATAGTAATTACGGACGAAGCCCATAGAAGTCAATATGGATTAAAAGAAACCATAAAAAAAAGATGGCTCTATACAAGTAGGTATGGCCAGAATAATTAGAGACTCATTACCCAATGCTAGCTACATAGGATTTACAGGAACTCCTATTTCCCAAAAAGACAAAGACACCCAGGAAGTCTTTGGAGACTATATAGACGTTTACGATATGACACAAGCAGTAGAAGACGGAGCCACAAAACCAATCTACTATGAAAATAGAGTTATGAACTTAGGCCTAGATGAAGAACTATTGAAGGAAATAGACAATAAATACGAAGAATTAGCAACCCAAGCCACCGAACAAGACATTACTAAAAGTAAAAGAGAATTAAGCAAATTAGAATCCATACTAGGTTCCGAATCTGCCATCAATACCTTATGTACAGATATAGTAGAACACTATGAAAAAGAAAGGGCCCATTTACTAACAGGCAAAGCCATGATAGTAGCCTATAATAGAAATATAGCAATGAAAATATATTACAAAATACTAGAATTAAGGCCTGAATGGGATGAAAAGTAAAGTAGTAATGACAGGCAACAACAACGACCCAGAAGAATGGAAAGACATTATAGGAAATAAAATACAAACAAGAATTAGCAACCCGTTTTAAAGATGATGAAGACCCATTTAAAATAGCCATTATAGTAGATATGTGGCTAACAGGCTTTGACGTACCAAGCCTCTCCACTATGTATGTATATAAACCAATGAAAGACCATAATCTAATGCAAGCCATAGCCAGAGTAAACAGAGTCTTTGAAGACAAAGAAGGCGGCCTAATAGTAGACTATATAGGAATAGCCAAGGCTTTAAAAAAATGCCATGAATGACTACACCCTTAGAGATAAAGAAAATTTCTCTAATCCAGATATAAGAGAACAAGTATATCCAAAATTTAAAGAAAAACTAGAAGTATGCAGAAATGAATTCCTCCATGGCCTGGATTATTCTGATATATTTAAAGAGAATGTAAGTGATAGAATAAGATCCGATCTCATAACAGAAGGAATAAACCACATATATAGATTTGAAGAAAAGAAACAAAAAAAAGCTTTAAAGAAGAATCCTATATATTAAAACAAGCCCATAGTCTATGCTCTTCTATAACTACCAAGGAAGAACAACGGGAAGCTGCATATATAGAAGCTATAAGAATTGGTGTTAATAGGATAAAACAAGAAGGACAACTTTCTTTAAAGGAAGTAAATAAACAAATAGAAGAATTATTAGAACATAGTATAAGGAGTAAGGGAGTAATAAATTTATTTTCTAATATTAATGCAGAGTTTTCAATATTTGATGAAAAATTTTTAGATGAGATAATGAATATGAAACAGAAAAATCTAGCTATAGAATTAATGCATAAACTATTAAAAGAAGAAATAAAATTACGCTCAAAAACAGATATAGTAAAATCTGAAGAATTTTCTAAAAAAATTAAAAAGGGCTATGGAAAACTATAGAAAGAACCAAATAGATAATGCCAAAAGTATAGATATATTATTACAAGAACAATATAAATATGAAAAATATTCTGATGACACAGTTGAAGTACGAGAAAAATATGATAAATACAATTATGATAAAGCAAATCAAATCTATGAACAAAAACATTATATTGATGAATTAAATAAAACTATTGAAAATCTAATTAATATAGCTAGAGAAATTACTGAAGCTGACAAAGAGGGAGAAAGTTTAGGCCTTACAAAAGAGGAATTATCCTTTATAATGCACTAACATTTAAAAAGAGTATAGAGAGTTTTTATGAAGATGAAATATTAATGGAAATGGCAAAGGAGCTTACAAAAGAATTAGAAGAAAATGAATCCATAGATTGGCAATATAAAGAATCTGGTAGAGCAAGAATGAGAAATATAGTTAGGAGACTACTTAAAAAAATACAACTATCCTCCAGAAGAAATGAGAGAAGCTCTGGAAATAGTATTGAAACAATGTGAACATTGGTCTGAGAGAAGAATGTTATGATTATTAGACTACATTTTACCATAAAAATTGATTCTAGAAAATAGAACAATAAATTATTTATTGAAAGATATTTAATTTAAAGAAGCATATTAAAATTATAAAGGTAAAAAAATTTTGGGAAGTTTATATAAATAATTAAAAAGTGGGGGGGGAATTCACATTAGTTACGATTCAGTATATTATTGGAAAAACTTCTTAGGCAAAGACAAAAGGCCTGATATTACGCCTGATGCATTTATTGTAAATTTTGCAATTATAAATCAATCTACAGGTGGTTCCTACTATGAATGGCTATCTTTCAAGACATAGCAGCCTTACTAGGATATATAAAATACATTGCTTTACCCTCAGGTTACTGTTCAAGACTATTTGGGAAAATAGAGGGTGAAGTAATTATATGTGCAGAAACCTATGATGTAATTGTTGAGCTATTTAAAAGCAGTGGAGAAGAAAATGCAGCTGAATTAATTGATTGTTTGCATAAGGATTATGCTTTATTAGAAGAAATTGACAAAGAAAATTTAAAAGTGGAAAATCTAGGGGGGGAATTTTGTAATAGTTTTAATCAACATTTAAGCTATAAAGACATTGTCTTTTCAAATATTGAAGTTCTTAATAATATTAAAGAAGTAGGATTCAATTTAATTAGTGAATATGAAGAAGTTGGAATGATTGAACAGCTAGAGGAAGATATGGGATTAACCAAGGAAGAAATTGTCGAAATGTTCTCAAATATATATGAAAATAAATTTATGCTAAGGAGGGTTGAAGAATTTTTAAAAAGTAAGATGTTATTGTAATATGAAAAATTAAATGAATAATGGCTTAATTTTCATATAGATGTATAAAATTTATTTTTAAAATAAGATGACCTATGCCTTAATAGAGGTACAAGCTTGAAAAAAAGGTGGAATATATTTGGTTAGGTTAGATATTATATACAATTAAAAACTAATGATAGATTGGAAAAACATATTTGTGCTAAATGGATTTTAAAAGGAGAGAATAGATAAAATGGAAGTATGTTCAGGATTACCTGAATATAAAATATGGTTGATAGGAGATTCTAATCCAGATTGTTATAAAAAAATACATTATCCATTAGATAAAAAAAACATCCAACAAGGCACAATATATGGACTTCAATATTGGATGAAATACAGGATTATATTTATAGGAGTTGCATTAACGACGGAATTTATCCTAGAAGATTGGATGCCGATAAGTTATATATAAGAAATGCAGTTGAAGATCGTAAAGATAGGGCATTAGTTACTTCTCTTAAGTGGAAAAAGAAAGGTTTAAATAGAAAATTAGATGAATTGTCAGGTTTGATAATGAGCTATAAGCCAATAATAATTATTACTTTCGGTCAATTTTCCTATGAATTTACGAGGCGAGCTTTTAAAAAAAGATATAAATAGGGTTGGACATTGGACTAAGAAAGAACTTGGTAATGAATTTAGGAAAAGCATAAATAATTTTGCTATAGATAATGTTAATATTGTTCCCTATTACATAACGTAATTGCTCAGGGAGATTTTACGGGGGGGCAGGAGAAGAATTCATAATGGGAAAAAAAATGTAGAATGTAGCTATTTTGAATATACAGGAGCTATTTTAGGTGCTTTATTTTATGAATATATGGATGAATTTAATATTTGGATTTAAATAAAATATAGAAAGAAGGAAATAAATGATATAATATTCTTAAAATTAGAGGGGGGGATTTATATGGCAAAGGAAATTCTAGAGAGAAAAGATGTAGATGAAAAACTTACTTGGGATTTATCGGCTATATTTGAAACGGAAGAAGAATTAGAAGAAACAATAAAAAAAAGCAGTAAAATTGGTAGAAGAATTAGAAAAAAATTATAAGGGGGGGAAATTAAATAATCCTAAGACTATTAATAATTGTCTAGACGATCTAAAGGAAATATCAGAAATAGCAGGATTAGTTGGCACTTACTCTTATTTATCAGTAGCAGTAGACCAAACCAATACTGATAATCAAATTAGGCAAATGAAAGTATCAAATATAATGTCAGAAAACAGAAGTAAATTAAGTTTTGTAGAATCAGAATTAATTCAGTTAGAAGAGGAAATTTTAGAAAAGGCTATGGAGGAATCAGAGGAAAATAGAAAATTCTTAGAAGATATAAAAAGAGAGAAAAAAACATGCATTACACCCTGAAGTAGAAAAAAACTTTATCTGCATTATCTAGCACTTTAGATGCACCTTATCAAATATATAATAGAGCAAAATTAGCAGATATGGATTTTGGCACATTTACAGTAGATTGGGGGGGAAGAATATCCTTTGAGTTTTGTATTATTTGAAAACCACTGGGAATATGAAAAGGATACTAAAATTAGAAGGACAGCCTTTGAAGTTTTTTTCTAATAAATTAAGGGAATATCAGCATACTATGGCTGCTACTTATCAGGTACAATTACAAAAAGAAAAGACCTTGGCAAACTTAAGAGGTTTTGATTCTGTCTTTGACAGTTTATTATTTCATCAAAAGTAGATAGGGAATTATACAATAGACAAATTGACTTAATAATGGAGCATTTGGCGCCTCATATGAGAGAATATGCTAAACTAATTCAAAAAAATACATGGATTAGAAGAAATGACTTTTATGGATTTAAAATTAGCTGTAGATTCAGATTATGAACCAGAAATTACAGTGGAAGAGGCTAGGAAATATATAAAAGGAGCTCTAGGTGTATTAGGAGAAGACTATTTAGAAATGGTCAATAGAGCCTTCGATGAAAGATGGATTGATTTTGCCCAAAATAAGGGGGAAATCTACAGGAGCATTTTGTGCTAGTCCCTATGGTTCCCATCCTTTTATATTAATTTCTTGGACTAATAAAATGAGAGAAGTATTTGTATTATCCCATGAATTGGGCCATGCAGGGAATTTCTATTTAACTCAAAAAAACCAAAATATATTTAATTCTAGACCATCCCGTTATTTAGTAGAATCTCCATCCACTATGAATGAAATGCTTATGGCTAATTATCTTATGAAAAATACGGAAGATAAAAGAATGAAAAGATGGGTATTGGCTTCTATGATTTCTCGTACCTATTATCATAATTTTGTAACTCATTTATTGGAAGCAGCATTCCAAAGGGAAGTTTACAAAATAATAGATAGTGGTGGTTCTGTCCATGCAGAATTATTAAATAAATTAAAAAGAGAAGTATTAGAAAAGTTTTGGGGGGGAGATGCAGTAATTATAAATGAAGGGGGGGCAGAATTAACCTGGATGAGACAGCCTCATTATTATATGGGCCTATATCCCTATACCTATAGTGCAGGTTTAACTATTGCTACAGAAGTCAATAGAAGAATAGTAGAAGAGGGACAAGATGCCATAGACGATTGGCTAGAAGTATTAAAATCTGGTGGCATATATTCGCCAGTAGAATTTGCTAATCAGGTAGGGGGGGTAGATATTACTACAGAAAAACCTTTACTAAGTACCATAGAATATATTGGGGGGGAAATCATAGAAGAGATAATAAAATTAACTGAATAAATATAAGTCGGGGGGGTCTAGGCCCCGACTATATTAATTATTAGCATCTTCCACCAAAGGAATCGCAATTACAGAAAAGGACTACCAATAGTAGGAAGAAGAATAATAATGAACTATCAGTTTCACAGCCCCTTCTACCTAATAAATCACCCATATAAACACCTCCCAAAATTGAATTCTAAGCTAGATAAAGATATAATACTGGAATAATTAGTATTTAAAATCTAATATTTTTTCAAATCCTAATATATATTATGAAATAGATAATAAATTGCTAATGATTTAAATAGAATTTATTATATAATAAAGAAAAAGGACTTGAGGTGATATTATGAGATGTATTGCAGCCTTTTCGATATAGATGGTACACTTTTTAGAAACTCATTAATGATAGAGCATTTTAAAAAATTAATAAAATACGAAGTTATAGATCCATCTGTTTGGCATAATAAGGTAAAGTATGTATATGAAGAATGGGACAAGAGATACGGAGATTTTGAGCATTATTTGGAAATTCTTGCTCAAGTATATATAGAGGAACTAAGGGGGGGAGTCAATAAAAATGATATTGATTTTATTGCTGCACAAGTGATTAATGTCAATGGAGACATGGTTTACAAATATTCCAGAGATAGAATTGAATACCATAAAAACAATGGTCACAAAGTGTTTTTTTTATATCTGGTAGCCCAGATTTTCTAGTATCTAAAATGGCAGAAAAATATGGGGGGGCAACAGAATATAGAGGAACCCTATATTTAGTAGATGAAAATAATAATTTTACAGGAGAAATTGTTAAGATGTGGGATTCGGAAAATAAACAAAGGTCTTTAAATGAAATCCTAAACAAATTCAATATAGATTTGGAAAACTCCTATGCATATGGAGATACTACTGGAGATATATCTATGTTCAATATGGTGGGAAATCCCATAGCCATAAATCCTAATAAGGAATTATTTATGTATATTAGAGGAGATGAAAATCTATCTAAACGAACTCAAATAATAGTGGAAAGAAAGGATGTAATCTATAAATTAAATTCAAATGTAGAGATTTTGTAAAAGAATATTAATCATTTTGTAAACTATTTTCTAGAAAAATTGGATATAATCAATTTAGAGTATAATTTTAGAGGTGAAGATATGAAAAGATATCAATTGTTTTTAATTGTCCTACTGATGCTTTCCACTATATTTACTGCCTGTAGTGGTGCAAAGGATCTAGAGGAAAATGAGATTGTCAATATTCCTAAACAAGATGAGGAAATCAATACCTTAGAATATACTATAGAAGATTATTTTCCTTTTTTTAGAAAACATTATAATGGACTATGAAGGCATTGGCAATGAATTTGCAGAACAAACAGTGTTTTTCGAATATATAGAGGGAAACAGGGCGCAGATGAAAATATTCAATCCAGGTACAGTGGTAGTTAAAGTTTTTGAATATGTCAATGGAGAGCTTAGGGAAATTTATAGCGAGGGAGAATTTTATCATATTGAAAACATTTTAAATAAAGAAGGGGGGGAAAATAGTACAGTTTTACTAAAGGAACCCCCCCTAAAGCCAGGTACTTCTTGGACTATACCTGGTGGATATAAAAGGGTTATTACAGCAGTAGATGTGGATTTAGAATTACCCTATGGAAAAGTTAAGGCTTTAGAAGTAATTACCCAATTTGGAGATGGGAAACAGGTATTTGACTACTATGTAAGGGGGGGTATAGGTCATGTGGCATCTATATATAAAGATGGGGGGGAATTTATAGTAGAAACTCTATTAGAAGAAGTGGAAAATTCGCCATATAAAATGGAAAGCACTTTTTATTATCCTATATATGAGGATATAGAAACTGCATATATTAATAGAGAAATAGAATTTAATACTAATGACAATATTAAGGATATATTAGAATATAATTTAAAAAAAATCCTCCATCAGAAAAATTGATTAGCCCCCCATATCGAAAAACACAAAAATTGATTCCCTAACCTTAGAAAGAGGCAATGGAATAGTAAGGGTAGATTTTTCCAAGGAATTAGTTGAAGAAATGAACGCAGGTAGTGGTGCAGAATATGAAATACTTAGAAGTATTACCAATACCCTAGGAGATTTTTATGGAGTAGATAAGGTTTATATATCTATAGAAGGCATGCCCTATTCATCTGGCCATTTTGAAATGAGAAAAGACGAATATTTTGAAGTAGACAAAGAAGGAATTAAAGAATTTAGGGAACCTCTAAATTAATAGAGGTTCCTCAAATTTTACCCATTAAAAATCGTCATTATCTTTTTTTGTTGTCGTCCTTGTTATTTTTCTTGTTGTCAAAAGCATTGTCCTTGCCCTTTTTATTTTTGTTAGAATCCTTTTTGTTTTTATTATTGTTATTAGCCACTTTGAACCTCCTCTTTTTATTAGATATATTTCCTCATATATAGTATTGCTAATTTTTAAAAATTAATCCTATGGAATAAAATTCCTTAAGATAATTCTTCTACTTCTAATAAAAATCTGGAGCTTTCAACTTTTTTTTATCATTTTTATTGGCAATAGTAATTAAATTTAAGGATTCTTTGGCTCTAGTCATGGCTACATAAAATAACCGTCTTTCCTCTTCTAATATTTCTATATTTCCTCTATTAAACTCGTCTATGCTAGTAGTATTTGGAAAATCTCCCTCAATTAAATCTACTATATATACATTTCTAAATTCTAAGCCTTTAGCTGAATGAATTGTAGATAAAGTAATACCATTTTGATTATTTTTGGATTGAAGGCTTAGATATTCTAAATATTTTATTCTACCTTTGAATTCCTTTAGATCCTTTATATTTAGTGCTATAAGTTTTAAATAATATAATATGGTTTTTAAAGAATCCAAAGTAGAACCCATTCTCATACAGGATTCTCTAAGATAATCCTCATATTCTAATTCTTTTTCAATAAATACAATGGCATCATAGGGCTTCATTTTAGATAATTTTTTTAAAGGCTAATTTTAAATCTAGAATATTTTTTTCTATAAAATTCATTTAGGCCGGGCAAGTCCAATAGTCTATCAAATACTGAAGAATTAGAGTTCATAGTTGTAATATAGTTTAATTGTTTCTTAGAAATAAAGCCCTTCATTTTATAATAAATTCTTTCAAAAGAATATATATCCTTAGGATCTCTAGCCAAATTAAAAAAAGGCCAATAAATCTTCAATAATCCAATGATTAAAAAAAAGTTTATTTTTATATCCTTCATATAGAAGGGAATATTATTTCTATCTAAATACTCTATAAGCCCAATAGCAGAAATATTATTTCTATACAATATGGCTGAATTAGCGTAGTCTCCCATATATATTAGTTCTTCCATTAATAATTTATATTGTTCCTCTAGATTATTTACTTTAATTATACTTACAGGTTTCATATATTGATTTTTAGTAAATATATTTTATCGTATCTTAGGGTATTTTGTTTTATAAATATATTGCAAATTGAGACTATATTCTTGGAAGAACGATAATTTTCTTCCATATAGTAGATTTTAGAACCTTCATAAATGGAATTAAAATCAAATAATCCCTTAGGATAGGCACCTCTAAAGCCATATATGGATTGATCGTCATCTGCCACTATAAAGAGATTATTTTTAGGACTACTTAAGGTTTTAATTATTTCCATTTGTATTTTAGAAGTATCTTGGCCTTCATCTACTTGAATATAGTGAAACTTATTTCTATATTTATTTAGCAAATAATTATCTTTATACAATATTTCCAGGGCAATAGTCAACATATCGTCGAAATCTATTAGATTATGGACTTTTTTT
>JMBX01000390.1_pt1 | contig 11263 bp, 19 predicted proteins | sample 616521 | NCBI WGS metagenome assembly JMBX01 (sample SAMN02727906, study PRJNA239997) | anaerobic digester metagenome | biome: anaerobic digester; isolation source: mesophilic anaerobic digester inoculated with municipal waste water sludge... | place: Germany: Bielefeld University, CeBiTec ...
GGGCTTCAACTCCCCCTGCAGACCGGGGGGGCCAAGTGAGCCAGCCAATCTGCCGCCCTCTTTTTAATCTGCCCCGCTGGGATATTAGCCATAGCCCATAGGGGGGGTAATTTCTCTAGATCATCGTTTAGGTATAGTTCTAAAACTGCTTCCAGTGCCAACAATGAAAGCTTATCAATGCGCATCGCCCTTAACAGTGGCTCTTTTTTTGATCAGGGCGATCAAATCGGGCCGGCCCGTAATGATCCCTGCCTGTGCACCGCCTAACAGCTTGTCCCCCCGCTATAGGTAACGAGGTGGCTGTCTTTGAGAGCTGTGGTGACCAGCGGTTCTGAGAAGGGCGCAAAGGCGCCTGAGCCTATATCTTCGATCAAAAGCAGCCCGCGCTCTTGCGCCAGGCGGGCTAGTTTTTCTCTGGGTACCGTTTCGGTAAACCCCACGATGCTGTAGTTGCTCGGATGAACAAGCAAAAATGCTTTGTTTGCTCTGTAATGGCCCGGCTGTAATCACTGAGGCGGGTGCGGTTGGTGGTGCCCACTTCTTGGAGCCGGCAGCCGCTGGCAGCAATAACTTCCGGGACTCGAAAACCGCCCCCCCGATTTCCACCAGCTGGCCCCCCCGGGAAACGATTACCTCCGAGCCTGCGGCCAACGCCTTTAAAGTGACGAGTACCGCCGCAGCGTTATTGTTCACGATTACGGTATCAAGATCTTGCCCCCCCGGTTCGGAAGAAAGCAGATTGAACAGCTGCGCCACGTTGGTGTAGCGGCTGCCCCCCCGTTCACCCGAATCCAAATCAAGCTCTAGGTTGAAATAACCGGCGGCTAATGCCCCCCCTAAGCGCTCTAAGGCCGCTTGCGGCAGGGGTGCCCGGCCTAAGTTAGTATGCAAAAGCACCCCCCCGGTGGCGTTAACGACCTCTTGAAATTTGTGCCGTTTATAATCCTGTATATGATCTACTAATTCGGTCAGTATCTCTGCGGGGCCTAAGGCTTGTCCGTCCGCGCTGATTTTGCCGCGCACGGCGGCCAAAAAAAGTCCGGATCAGCCGTGTGAGTTCCGTTTTACTGATGCCGGCCGCGGCCTCCAGTACGGCCGGATCGGCCAGGAGCCTGTCCACGGCGGGAATATGGCGAAAAAGGTTTGACATGCGGGCACTCCCCCCCTTTATTGTCCTTCTTTACAGATATGTATACGACATGGGGAAGAGCCAACCCTTTTCCCTATTTGCCCGGCGCCTCTCTTTCATATGCTTTTTGCAGTGTGTTCAAACCCCCCCGTTCGCGGGCCGCGGGAGTAAGATCGGGCTGTTCTCTGATGGCTTTCATCGCGGCCGCAATCATTTCTCTTTTTCCTTGCGGGTCAACTTTTCCATGGCCCTTTCCTTTCTTTGGCAGCTGTTCATAATAAGTATGTCCCGGAGAGTGGGGTTTATGCGAAAAAGTATAAGACCACATAAAGCGCCGCCGCGTAGCCGGCCAGATCCGCGATCAAAGAGGTGGCTAAAGTATGCCGGGTGTTCTTCAGCCCGATGGAACCGGCGTACACAGTGAGCACATACAGGCTGGTCTCTGTGCTGCCCATGAGCGTTGCGGCCAATCTGCCCAGAAAAGAATCGGGGCCATAAACCCGGAGTGCCTGTGTTAGCAGGGCTAAAGAGCCCGAACCGGAGATGGGGCGCAGCAGCGCCAGGGGGGGTAGTATTTCCTTGGGAAAACCCAGCCAATCGGTTAGGGGGGGGAAAGAAAACCGGTAAGCACGTCCAGGGCGCCCGAATGACGGAAGATTTGGATTGCCACCAGCATCCCCGCCAAGTAGGGCAAAGGCGCAGGGCTGTCTGCCAGCCTTCTTTTGCACCTTCTACAAAGCTTTCATAAATCGGAACCTTTTGTTTCATGCCCCAGGCTGTTATGGCCAGGACAAAGAAGGGAATGGCCCAGCGGGAAACGATCCGGATCACGGCAGTCATATTTATCCCCTATCTTTTTGAATTTACGCAGCAGGCGATCGACGATGATCGTTGCCACGGTTGAGCAAAAAGTTGCGGCCACCACGGGCCCGATAATATCAGTAGGTGAATTCGAACCGTGGGCCGCCCGCAGGGCAATAATCGTAGTGGGGGGGATCACGGTCAGGCTCGATGAGGTCACCGCCATGAATGTGCACATGGCATCGGAAGCGGTATCTTTAGCGCGGTTTAGTTCCTGTAGGTGCGCCATGGCCTTTAAACCCAGCGGGGTGCAGGCATTGCCCAGGCCGAGGAAATTGGCGCTCATGGAGAGTAAAATTGCACCCATGGCCGGGTGATCCGCGGGTACCTCGGGGTATAGGCGGCGAGCCAGCGGGCCCATAAGGCGCGACAGGCTTTTGATTAAGCCCGCATCGCGGGCAATGCGCATCATCCCCCGACCAAAAAGTGAGCATGCCGATTAAGCCTGCGGCCACAAGAACCGCTTGTTCGCTGCCCTGTAAAATTCCTTCTGTCACCAGGTTTATTTGGTCCTTGCCGGCCGCGCTGATTACTCCCGCCAGGATCATAAAAAAACCAAATATAGTTGATCATGACTGCCACTCCCCCTCTAACTATGTTTATGTCTAAACGAGCGGAATTAAGAGCAATTTTGCTATTTTCGCCGTTTTAGCGCTCTCAAAGGCAAAAATGGGCCTTTTGACGTTGCCTGACCAAGCCAGGGGGGGTTGCATAAATCCCCCCCGTAATATGCTATAATTAACTTAACGTCAGTAATAGTCAAAGAGAGCAGGTGAACAATGGGTACCCTGGCGGATCACATCGAGGCTTACATCAAAAGAATGTTGAGGGAAAGCCAAACGAACAGTATTGAGCTGAGCCGGGCCCAGCTTGCTGATTCCTTTGCCTGTGTTCCATCGCAAATTAACTATGTTCTCACCACCCGCTTCAGTCTGGAGCGCGGTTATGTGGTGGAAAGCAGAAGGGGGGGCGGCGGCGGTTATATTCGGGGTGGGCCGGGTGCATGTTGAGGATCGGTTTGCCCATGCCGTCCATCTTTGCAGAGTATTGGCGAAGAGCTAGAAGAAAGGCAGATGGAAAATATTTTGGCCCGCTTTAAGGATATGCAGCTGATCGATCAAAAGAAATGCGCCTAATCAGGGGCATTATTCAGCAGGAAGTCAGCACGGTGGGCGAAGGAAAAGAACTATTGCGCGCCAGTTTACTGCGGGCGCTGCTATTTTGGATTATTAAGTCGGCCGGTTAGGGGGGACTAAAGTGTTGTGTGAGAAATGCGGCAAAAACGAAGCGAATGTCAAGATTGTGCAGATTGAAAATGACAAAACGGAACTGCATCTCTGCCAGGAATGTGCCCAAGGCCATCCGGCTTCAGCCTTGGTTTCGATCTTGGGAACATTCTCTCCAGCATGTTTCAGCATGGGGGGGGACTGGCCGGGAAGATCGGCCGGGCCAAGAGTTTGAAGCAGTGCTCCACCTGTGGTTTTACCCTAGGTGATATCCAAAAAAACGGGCCGCTTGGGATGCGGCGCCTGTTACGGGGGGGTTTTCCAGGAGGAACTCGATCCCGTTTTAAGAAGGCTGCACGGCTCGATCAACCATACCGGGAAGGTCCCGGCCCGCACCCATCCTAAAGCCAGAATGGGCAGGGAAATAGAGACATTCCAAAAGCGGCTGGAAGAATGCATCCGTGTGGAAGACTATGAGCAGGCCGCGGTGTATCGTGATGAAATTCGACGTTTGCAGACAGAACTGAGGGAGGAGGGGGCAAGCTAATGGAGAAAATAGTTCTTGGATGAAAGAGGAGGGCCCCCCCAGGGCGATATAGTCTTGGGTACCCGCTGTAGGCTTGCCCGCAACCTGGAGGGCCTTCCTTTTCCCGGTGCGGCGGAACGAGAACAGCTCAAACAAATTTTAAGCCGGGTGCAGTCCATGCTGCCGGCGCTGGCCGAGTTCGGGGGGATTTTGACTATCAAGAGATGGCCATCATGGACTCGCTGCAGCGGGAAATATTAGTGGAAGAGCATCTGATCAGCCGGGCCATGCTCAAAACCCGCAGCATAAAGCGGTCATGCTAAACCGAGAAAACAATGTGAGCATCATGATCAACGAAGAAGATCATCTGCGCATTCAGGTGCTCAAACCGGGCTTGCAGCTTGACGAAGCCTGGGATCTGGCTGACGGAATAGATGACGTTTTGGAAAAAAAGCTTGATTTTGCCTTTGACTTAAAGCTGGGTTATCTCACCAGCTGCCCCCACCAATGTGGGCAGCGCCCTAAGAGCGTCCGTTATGCTGCACCTGCCCGCTTTGCGCAGGTTGGAGAAGGTCAAGGACATTTTGGGTACCGTTTCCAAATTCGGCTTAACGGTGAGAGGCCTATATGGGGGGGAGGGCAGCGATGTGTGGGGGGGCAACGTTTTTCAGTTGTCCAACCAGGTTACTTTGGGGGGGCATAAAGAAGACGAAATTATAGAATATCTGGGCCGCTTTACTGAGCAGCTTCTGCACAGTGAACGCCAAGCCCGCGAATACCTCTTGGAAGAAGAAAGGCGTCTGGAGACGGAGGATTGGTTATACCGCTCCTATGGAATTTTGAAAAATGCGCGCACGATAACAAGCCGGGAGGCGATGGAGCTATTATCCGATTTGAAACTGGGAGTGGATTTGGCCGTGATTAAATTACACGATCCCGAATCGTTAAAACAGTTACTGGTGCAGATTCGTTCCGCCCATTTGCAGAAGATCATGGGCCAAGCCCTTCCGGTGAAAGAGCGCGACCGGCTGCGGGCCAGTTTGATTCGGGAAGCTTTGCAAGAATAATTGAAATTAGAAGATAGAGAAAGTAGGTGCGAATATGTTCGGTCGTTTTACTGAAAGGGCACAGCGAGTGATCGTTTTGTCTCAAGAAGAGGCACGCCGTTTGGGCCACAATGTTGTCGGCACAGAACATCTTCTCTTGGGCTTGATTGCGGAGGGCGAAGATGTGGCGGCCCAATCCTTGCTGTCCCTAGGTATCAGCATTGATCAAGTACGCAATGAAATTGAACGCATGATCGGCCGCGGGGGGGCCAGCCCACAGAAGGGGGGGAATTGGATTCACACCCCCGCTCAAAAAGGGTTTTGGAGTTGGCCTTTGATGAGGCTAGGCGCCTAGGCCACACTTATATAGGCACTGAGCATCTTCTGCTCGGCCTGATCCGGGAAGGGGGGGAAGGGGGGGTGGCCGCGCAGGTCTTGACTAACTTAGGCGCGAATTTAGATGGTGTGCGCAATCAGCTCACAAGCCAATTGGGCGGCCGCGGCCAAACAAAGGGCCGGGCGGCCTCGGCCAAAAGAACGCCTACGCTCGATCAATTTGGCCGGGATCTTACTGTTTTAGCTAAAGAGGGCAAATTGGACCCCGTGATCGGAAGGGAAAAAGAAATTCGGCGGGTGATTCAAATTTTAAGTCGCCGCACCAAAACAACCCCGTTTTAATCGGTGAGCCCGGCGTGGGCAAAACCGCAATCGCGGAGGGACTGGCGCTAAAATTAATGAAAACGATGTGCCCGAGACCTTAAACAACAAGCGTGTCGTCACGCTGGATTTGGGCAGCTTGGTAGCTGGTTCCAAATTCAGGGGGCGAATTTGAGGAACGCTTGAAGAAAGTAATGGAAGAAATACGCCAATCGGGCGATGTGGTCCTATTCATCGACGAGATGCACACCATCATTGGAGCCGGCGCCGCGGAAGGGGCAATTGATGCGGCCAACATCCTTAAACCTGCCTTGGCCCGGGGCGAACTGCAGGCAATAGGGGGCCACCACGTTGGATGAATATCAAAAACATGTGGAAAAAGACGCCGCTTTGGAACGGCGTTTCCAACCCGTAATGGTGGATGAACCGACGGTTGAAGAAACGATAGAGATTCTTAAAGGCTTGCGGGATCGCTATGAGGCACACCACAGAGTGAAAATTAAAGACGAAGCGATTGTGTCTGCCGCGCGTTTGGGCGATCGCTATATCAGTGACCGGTTTTTGCCCGATAAAGCCATCGACTTGATGGACGAGGCGGGCTCGAAAGTGCGCTTGAGCGGTTTGGTTGCCCCCCCGCCTGAGCTTAAAGAGCTGGAGGCCAAAATCGAAGAGATTCGCATTGAAAAAGAGGCGGCCATCAAAAATGAGCAGTTTGAACAGGCGGCGAGCCTGCGAGATGATGAGCAGCAGTTCGAAGAGAAGTTGAAGAAAAGCGCAGCGAATGGCGCAGCAGCCATGGCAGGGCGGAGGCCGTCGTGACGGAAGAGGATATCGCCGAAGTGGTTGCAGATTGGACCGGGATTCCCGTTACTGAAATAGCGGAGGAAGAAGCGGTCAGGCTGCTTAATTTGGAGGAAGTCTTACACCGCAGGGTGATCGGTCAGGAAGAAGCGATCGGCGCTGTTTCCCAAGCTGTAAGAAGGGCACATGCGGGCCTAAAAGATCCCAAACGGCCCATTGGTTCCTTTATCTTTCTCGGCCCCACCGGCGTGGGCAAGACAGAACTTGCCAAAACTTTGGCGGAGGCGCTGTTTGGCGATGAAGACAACACGGTGCGGCTGGACATGTCGGAATACATGGAGCGGCATGCGGTGGCCCGCTTAGTGGGAGCCCCTCCGGGCTATGTTGGTTACGATGAGGGGGGGGCCAGCTCACAGAACAGGTGCGGCGCAAACCCTATTCCATCGTCTTATTTGACGAAATTGAAAAGGCCCATCCGAAGTGTTCAATATCCTGCTGCAGGTCCTAGAAGATGGCAGGCTCACTGATGCTAAGGGGGGGCGCGTGGTTGATTTCCGCAATACGGTAGTAATCATGACCTCTAACGTCGGCGCCCAGCAAATTCACCGTGACTCGGGTATCGGTTTTAGGACGGCAGTTGATGAGCGCGGTGACTATGAAACGATGAAGAACAAGGTTACGGAGGAATTAAAAAGGACTTTCCGGCCTGAGTTTTTAAACAGGGTAGATGAAATTGTGGTATTCCATGCTCTCAACAAGGTGCATATCGGACAAATTGTTGATATTATGCTCAAGGATCTGCGCACTCAGCTCAGCGGCATGGACATCGAGCTGGTTGTAACCGATATGGCTAAGGATCTATTGGCAAACAAGGGGGGGTTCGATCCCGACTTCGGGGGGGCCCGTCCGCTGCGCAGGGCAATTCAGCGCTTTATTGAAAATCCCCCCCTGGCCGAACAAATCCTCAAGGGCACCTTCGGCGAAGGAGGTACCATAACGGTGGATGCTAAAGAGGGGGAATTCGTCTTTTATTAAGTACTTTCAGAAAAGGGGTGTACATGCCGCTTCGGCGGTTGTGCACTCCTTTTCTAATGGTATAATTAATGGTAGAGTAAAATATGGCAGTGTTAGAAAGGGTTGTCTGTGGCTAAGAAAAACGTTGTTTTCGTCTGTCAATCATGCGGCGCGGAAAGCGCGCGTTGGATGGGTAAATGCCCCCCCGCTGCGGAGAATGGAATTCTATCGTGGAAGAAGCGGTGCAGCCCGTCAAAAAAAAGCGGCCGGACTTGGGTAAGCCGCAGCAAACCGGTGCCCATCACCGAGGTTGAAAATAGTGCGGAAACCAAGTTTAGTTCGGGCATCCCCGAACTTGATCGAGTTTTAGGTGGGGTTTGGTGCCCGGGTGCTTAGGACTGATTGGCGGGGGGGATCCGGGAATCGGGAAATCCACTCTGCTGCTGCAGGTGGCCAGCGCCGTTGCCCGTGAACAAGGCACGGTTTTATATGTAACGGGGGGGAAGAGTCCGTCAGCCAGCTCAAATTGAGAGCCCTGCGCCTGGGAGCGGTGGAGAAAAGGCTTATTGTGGTCAGTGAGGCAAGTACAGCCGCGGTATGCGAGATGATCGATGCGGAGCGCCCTGTGCTGGTAATCGTTGATTCCATTCAAACAATGTTTGTGGACGAAATTTCATCTGCTCCGGGCAGTGTGGGCCAAGTGCGTGAATCTACCGGCCGTTTTTGCAGATAGCTAAAGGGAATGATATTTCCATTTTGCTGGTGGGCCACGTGACTAAAGGGGGGGGCAGCCTGGCAGGCCCCCCCAAAGTTTTGGAGCATGCGGTGGACTTCGTCCTTTATTTCGAAGGTGAGGTGCACACCTCTTTTCGCATTATTCGTTCAGTTAAGAATCGTTTCGGCTCAACCCACGAGGTGGGGATTTTTGAAATGGGCGGTGAGGGCTTAGTTGCTGTGCCCAACCCTTCGCAGTTTCTTTTGTCGCAGAGGCCGGTGGGAAGTTCCGGTTCGGTCGTGGTTCCCTATATGGAGGGCACGCGGCCGCTCTTGGTGGAAGTGCAGGCTCTAGCCGCCCCCCCGCCCCCCCTTTCGGCGGTAACCCCCCCAGGCGCCAGGTGACAGGCGTTGATTACCAGCGATTTTCCATTATCCTCGCGGTTTTGGAGAAAAGGCAGGGCTACCCCCCCTGCAGGCCCAAGATATCTTTTTGAATATAGCGGGGGGACTAAAACTGCAGGAACCCGCCCTCGATTTAGGTATGGCGGTCGCGGTTGCCAGCAGTGTTGTTAATGTCAGCGTTGACCCGCTCTTGGCGGTGTTGGGCGAAGTTGGTTTGGCGGGGAGATTCGCGCCGTACGCGGCATGGAACAGCGCCTCAACGAACTGCACCGTTTAGGGTTTAAAGAATGCGTGATCCCAAACAGAATGTGAGCGGCTCTGAGCCCATAACTGTGCGGGGGTGTAAATTCTATTCAAGAAGCATTGAGAATAACGGTGGAAAGAGGGTGAGCTAATGCGCGAAAATGAGAGGATTTATAAAGACCTGGCTTTGGTGGCGCCCGGCACCCAGCTCTACGAGGGCCTGGAGAGCATTTTAAAGGCCAAAACGGGCGCATTGATAGCGGTCGGGGGGGATAGCCCGGAAATGTTAGAGCTGGTGAGCGGCGGTTTTCGCATTGACTCCGAAATGCACCCCCCCGCCTCATTATACGAGCTGGCTAAATGGATGGGGCGATCGTCTTATCTACTGACGCCAAGAAGATTTTATATGCCAATGCCCAGCTCATACCCGATGCCATGATTCCCAGTTATGAAACGGGCACTCGCCACAAGACTGCCGAACGGGTGGCAAAACAAACGGCCAATTGGTTATTTCCATCTCCCAAAGGCGTAATATAATTACTATTTATAAAGGAACTTGGAAGTACATATTAAGGGATGTAAGCGTGATTCTGGCCAAAGCGAATCAGGCTTTGTCCACCCTGGAAAAATACCGCAGTGTTTTCCGCCAGTCTTTAGTCAATTTAAGCGCTTTGGAATTTGAGGATTTGGTCACGCTCACCGATGTGACCACCGTTTTACAGCGCAGCCAGATGGTGTCCCGCATCGCGCGGGAAATAGAGCGTTATGTACTCCAGTTAGGGCTGGAAGGCCGCTTGGTAAAAATGCAGTTGGAGGAATTGATGGCGGATATTAAAGACGAAGGCCTGCTTGTCTTTAAGGATTATTTCACGGACGAAAACGAAGAACTGGAAGAAGCATGGAAGCAGTTGGTGGAGTGGGATTCGGAGGATCTGCTCAACCTAAATCTAATCTGTAAGGTGCTGGGCTACGGTTCGAGCATGACCAGCCTGGACCAACCCGCCACACCGCGCGGTTACCGTATTTTAGCGAAAATACCGCGCCTGCCCATGCCCGTTGTGGAAAACTTGGTAAAAGAGTTTCAGGATCTTTCGACAATAGTGGACGCGACGATAGAGGAACTGGACGAAGTGGAAGGCATTGGTGAAGTGAGGGCCCGGGCCATTAAGGACGGCTTGCGCCGCATCAGAGAGCAGGTGCTGGTGGATAGTCACCTTTAGCGCAGATGGAATATGCCTAATGTGCTGACCCGTTGGTTTCTTTGTCAATGATCTCTTCTAGATCAAGTCCCAAAGCGTTGCACAGCCCGGCTAAATAAAACAGGTTTTGGCCCACCTCCGCTTCCAGAACCTCCCTGCAGTTTTCGCAGAGTTTGCCCTCTAAGTGGGACTGGATATGGTCGCGGATATCCTCAAAAGAACAATCGTTGGGTAAAACCTGCTTAGCGGCGTTAATTTCCACACATCCGCACGATGTGACGGCCCGGAACAGGGCCCTGTTGATGCGTGCATTTGTATCTTGGAATTTGCCGATAATATCTAAGATGCTGTAGTGACGGATAAGGTTCCGCTCTACGTTTTCCTGAAAGTGTTCACAAGTGGTTACTTGTTTAGTCATTTCAGTCTCTCCCCCTCGCCGATTGAGCTGGACGGTTCTCATTTCATTATAATTGTTCCTAAAAACGATTGTCAAGTTACGAACAATGGCAAAAGATTGAGTTAGTTTGACTTTAAGGGCAGAAAGTGATAAATTTATTATAAGAACCTGATAAAAACTTGGTAGATCAAGATCAACTCCGTCTTTAGCTTGGCTACCTTGAAAATACATACGGGGAGTTGATAAAGGGGGGGTTCTCGGTGTACAACGTTGGTGATAATGTTGTGTATCCGATGCACGGTGCCGGGGGTCATCGTGGCAATTGAAGAACGGGAAATTTTGGGTGAAAAGCAAAAGTATTATATTATGGCACTGCCAATCGGTGATATGAAAGTGATGATCCCATGAACTCCGTTGAAAATTTGGGGGGTTCGCCAGGTGATCGGCGAAGAGGATGTTAGCCGCGTCTACGAAATACTGCAGCAGGAAAAAAAGCGCAATGTCAACCAATTGGAACAGGCGCTATCGTGCTAATATGGAGAAAATTAAGAGCGGAGATATTTTCGAAGTGGCTGAGGTCGTGCGCAATCTTACGATACGTGATAATGATAAAGGCCTTTCCACCGGAGAAAAGAAAATGCTTGATACTGCTAGGCAGATTTTAGTGAGCGAACTAGTAATCGCAGAAAATTCCACCGAAGAGGACATCATGGGGGGGACAATAGAAGGATTTTCACCGATGAAGAATAGGAGGTGAAATACTACTTAAAATTCATCTTAAAAGAATACCCCCGGGCCGAATCGGTAATACTACATCTTGAACGGACTAAACTATCGCAGAGATTGATTTGAGTGGGAGGTGAAGCGTAGTTTGGTTATACTCGTTAGGATTGTGTTGGGAATGATTTGCGGGTTTTTAGGTTATTCTGGCGCACTATTTGTGCTGAGGACCGGTGTTATGTCGGGATTAATTAATCATAACTATTTAATAGGTCTATTTGTTCTAATCGGTGCCTTAGTGGGCTTGGCCTTGGGCCTGCCGGTT
>JMBX01000391.1_pt1 | contig 11249 bp, 19 predicted proteins | sample 616521 | NCBI WGS metagenome assembly JMBX01 (sample SAMN02727906, study PRJNA239997) | anaerobic digester metagenome | biome: anaerobic digester; isolation source: mesophilic anaerobic digester inoculated with municipal waste water sludge... | place: Germany: Bielefeld University, CeBiTec ...
GCGGAGGAGTAAACGGCCATACCGGCCAATCCCGGTTTATTCAATATTCTTTCTCACCCCCGGTCAAAAACAGTTTCATCTTTCGCTGTCTTTATCTACGATGATGGCAAGTAATTCTTTCAGTTTCTCCCCTGATTTTTACCAATTGATCGGGAGTATATGGATTAAACAAAATCTCCGTTAAGAGAAAATCATCTTCCGAAAGTAATCCCTGTGCAATGTTCATATGCTTTTTGAACGTGGTTCCCGGCGCATCCTGATGCTTCATTACCGATGCAAACACCAATGTGGATGCAAACGGGATGGAAAGCGAGTAAGCGATGGTTTCATCGTGCTCCCTGAACGAATATTCAAAAACATTCAGTTTTAGCCGGCGGTACAGATCCCGGAAAAACACCTTCCCCAGATGTGACGATTCGGAAATAATAATGGCACTTTGCGTGCTAAGGTCGCTCAGGCTGGCAAACGTAGGCCCGAACATCGGGTGAGTGGAGACATAAGGGCGGGTACGTTCGAGGTAAAATTCCTCCAAGCCGGTTTTCACCGATGCAATATCGCTCAAAATACACGTTTGCGGCAAATAGGGCAACACGTTGTTAAACGCTTCGATGGTGTATTTCAGCGTAGCTGCATTAATAACCAGTTCGGGTGCAAATTCCTGCACTTCTTCAGGATTTGTCATTCGAAGCGTGTTGTAGATGAACCGTAGTTTTTTCGGGTCTGTATCCAAAACAGCCACTTCGTGTTCAAAACTGAGCACATCGGCAAAGAACGACCCCCATCTTGCCGGCTCCAAGAATTAATATTTTCATTTTACTTTGTTATTTCTTCTTTTTTTCTCTTTCCATGACCACCATCTGCTGGCGTACCGATTCAGAGTGGATAGCCTCCAGTACCTGTTTTATAAAATCGCCCGACATCTCCATCCGTTCGCCCTGGCAGGCACGATCTGTAAGGATCTGGTCATAACGCTGCGTCTGCAGGATAGGCATATCGTGCTCCAGCTTATAGTACCCAATCTCTCTTGATACACGCATCCGCTTGGCAAGCAGCTGCAATAGCTCGTTGTCCAGATCATCTATCTGATTTCGCAACACAGAGAGATCTTCTGTAGTCTGCACGGTATTGCGGATGACCAGGCTGTCAAGCACCTCCTTAAGTGCTGCTGGCGTTATCTGTTGCGCCCTATCGCTCCATGCATCATCAGGTGAACAGTGAGATTCTATTATCAATCCTGAATAGTTCAGGTCCATAGCCTGCTGGCTGAGCTTAAAGATAAGGTTGCGGTCTCCCCCTATATGACTCGGGTCGCACAGGATGGGAAGTGCGGGATAACGTCGCTTCAACTCAATAGGGATATGCCACTGCGGAATATTGCGGTACACAGTTTTATCGGGTGTGCTGAAACCTCTGTGAATCACTCCCAACCGCTTTATCCCGGCATTGTACAACCTTTCCAATGCACCTATCCACAGCTCCAGGTCGGGGGTTCACCGGATTCTTTATCAGAACAGGTATATCCACCCTCGCAGTGTGTCAGCAATCTCCTGTACTGCAAAAGGGTTAGCGGTGGTTCGTGCACCTATCCATAACAAATCCACGCCATATTTTAGTGACTCATAGACATGTTTTTCTGTAGCTACCTCGGTAGCTACATACATGCCGGTCTCCTTTTTTTTGCTTTCAGAAGCCATTTGAGGGCAGGGCTGCCCACCCCCCCTTCAAAACCACCAGGCTTGGTCCTCGGCTTCCAAACACCCGCCCTGAAAATCTTAACACCTATTGAGGCCAGTTGCCCGGCAGTGACCATCACCTGTTCCTCCGTCTCTGCGCTGCAGGGTCCTGAAATCACGAGCGGCCGTTTTTCATCTATACCCGGTAATAATATTGATTCGAACTCCATGTTGTTATTGTTTTTTTTAATTGATGAATCCACTTTAAAAAAAGTCCCGAACAGAATAAAGTGGTATATAAAATGCCGACTGTCAATAAATATTTTTGATTATCCCCAACGAAAATTTATTCAGACATATCTGGCTATTAATAAGTAAGAAACACTCACTGCAATGTTGACAAGTAAGCATTAATCCTGTGATAAGCTTCCTGAATTTTCTCCTCAGAAGAACCAAGTGAGATACGTATAAATCTATCTCCGTTGCTGCCGAAGACAGATCCCGGCGTGATAAATACCCTTGCGTTATAAAGGATATCATCTATAAAGGATTCGCTGTCAGCTACCTTGTCGCTCAATTTACCCCCCAGACAAACAGCCCAACCTGGCGTTTGTCGAATGTGCATTGCAGCAGATCCAATATCTTTTCGGCCCATAAGCGGCGGCCTGCGTAATACTATTCATCTCTGCATGCCATTCCAAAGGGTTCGACAAAGCTTCAACGGCAGCCAGTTGCATCGGCTTAAACTGCCCGCTGTCGATATTGCTTTTCTCCTTTAGTACCCATCTCACAAATTGGGGGGGATTGGAAGCAAGCACTCCCATACGCCAGCCCGACATATTGTGCGACTTGCTTAATGAGTTGAGCTCGATGCAAATATCTTTTGCACCAGGTACCGATAAAATGCTCATTGGTTTGTCATTCAGGATAAAGCTGTAAGGATTATCATGACAAATAATTATTGAGTGCCTCTTGCCAAAAGCTACCAGCTTTTCAAACAACCCAGCCGACGCGTTGGCACCGGTAGGCATATTCGGATAGTTTACCCACATCAGTTTCACCTGCGACAGATCCATCTTTTCCAGCGCTTCAAAATTGGGCTGCCAGTTGTCGTCCTCCATCAGGTCATACTGAATAACATTGGCTCTCAGCAAATTAGACACAGAGGTATAGGTAGGATAACCTGGATTCGGTACTAAAACCCCCCCATCTCCGTAGTTAAGAAATGTCATTGAAATATGCAACACTCCCTCTTTCGATCCTATCAACGGGAGTACCTCATCTGTAAACAATTCCACACCGTATATCCTGCCATACCAATCGGCATATGCTTTACGAAGTTCGGGTATTCCCGTGTAAGGCTGATAAGCATGCACATCGGGACGGCACGCAGCTTCACAAAGCTTACTTATTGTTTTCTGCGAAGGCATTCTGTCGGGAGCACCCACCGCCAGGCTTATTACATTTTTACCTTCGCTATTCATACGGGCGACCTCTGCAAGTTTTACTGAAAATAGTATTCTGCGATTGTTTTTATATGTTCAGCAGGTTCAATTGTCTTCATTTATTTAAATTATTTAATTTCTGCATCTGTTGAGATTACAGCTGAATCTTTCAATACCAGCCACGCACTAATTGCATAAATAGATGAGAAAGTCAAGATACATTAATTGCTAAATTTGTAATTTTTTTAATTATCAGATCTATTCTCTAGCCTAAAACTCATTCGCTCTCTCATTTGTACGAATAAATGGCTTCTTAAAATCAACCGCGAAATAATTCATTTTCTCCTTCGATCTTTGTTCTATAGTGCCATGCTTTTCCTCCCTGTACTCACCCAGTATTTTCAATCCGCTTATCAATGGCATTATAGCATCAACTGACTGCCGGTAGCGGAAAAATCGGTAAAGGTGAGGTCGATGTAAAACTGATACTCCCACTCTCTTCCAATAATGGGCAACGACTGAATACGGGTTAGGTTAATGTCATAAAAGGACAACACCGACAGTACTTTCGAGAGGCTTCCTTCGTTGTGAGGCAATATGAAAACCATCGACGACTTGTTGATATGATTATCCTTCTTCACTTCTCGAAGCATCTCACCCTGTGCAAGAATAAGAAACCGGGTAAAGTTCCTTTTATTTGTCTCAATACCACGGGCAACAACCTCCAACCCGTACATTTCTGCTGCAAAGGTGCTGCATATGGCAGCTGTACCGACCATGTTTTTTTCTCGTACATCTTTTGCAGCAAGGGCCGTATCACTGTGCTCAACTATTTTTACACCGGGAAGTGTATCAAGAAACTCTTCACATTGCATCAACGCCATGGGGGGGTGCGACATCACCTCTTTAATATCGCATATTGAACTTCCGGGTAGTGACGCCAGTGAATGTGAAATACGCAGTTTATGCTCACCTGCAATCTGCAGATCATTAATTTTCAAAAGATCGTGATTCTGCAAAAGACTTCCCGCTATTGTGTTTTCAATTGCCATTACCCCCCCTATCAGCGCGGGATCTTTAGAAGCCTCAATAAAAATATCACGGAAAGTGCTGCAGGGAACAATATCCACCTCTTCACCCTTAAAATACTCACGTGCCGCGATCTCGTGGTATGCACCTGCACCTCCCTGAATAGCTACTCTCTTCATACGATTTATCTCATTTTTTAACCAAAAAAAATCCCGTCGTGTTGGCGACAGGATCTTATTTATCTGATATGACTATTTAACTTCTTCTCATTTTGCATATAAAATCCTGTCTTTACCTGCTAAAGTAAAAGTAAAACCAGAAAGATATTGCAAAAACTGAACTGTTCACTATAATCTACTTTTGTGAATTACGGATGCAAATGTACGATTTTTTTTATTCATACAAATAAAAAAAAGTAAAAAAAAGTGGTTTTATAGCGCCAATAAATTAAAAACAGACTCATTTTCAAATGAAGAATCAACAATTATTTTCAAAATATTTTTATATTTGCATATTAAAACACCAATTTTGACATTTTTTTTCAGGCATCCAGCCGTAATCGCCTGACGGCCAGTCGTAGTAAGCTTTACCATTATGTTCTGAATAGTTTGACTACTCAGGTGTCAAGTTGGAATTTACTGAAGTAATTATAAAAAAACCGTGAACTAATATTTTATAACTAAATAACAGATTCATAATGTTCAAAAATCATCCCAAAGGATTATTCGCCGCTTCGCTGGCGAACATGGGTGAGCGCTTTGGTTTTTACACCATGATGGCCATCCTCTCACTCTTTATAATGTCAAAGTTCGGACTTAACGAAACCAACACCGGAATTATCTATTCAATCTTCTACGCGTCCATTTATCTGTTGGCACTGGTAGGCGGACTTATTGCAGACAAAACCCGTAACTACAAGGGAACTATCTTAATAGGATTGCTTCTGATGTCACTTGGGTATGTAATTATTGCCATTCCCTCTCCAACACCTGTCCCCGCGAATGAATTCATGCTTTTCCTGGGAATTACCTGCTTAGGGCTTTTGGTCATTGCCTTTGGTAATGGTTTGTTCAAAGGCAACCTACAGGCACTGGTTGGCCAAATGTACGATAACCCTCAATTTAGCAAGATGAGGGACTCCGGGTTCCAGCTGTTTTACATGTTCATAAACATTGGTGCTATCTTTGCCCCTTTCATCGCTGTGGGTGTAAGAAACTGGTGGGTAGAAAAAAAATGGCTTTCTCTATAATGCCGATCTTCCTGCGCTTGCGCATCAGTATCTGGGTAATACAATCACTCCCGAAGGAACATCACGCCTTCAGAACCTGGCTTCTGAAGTTGGATTCGCCGGTACCGATCTATCCGCATTCAGTTCAGAATACCTTAATGTGTTCACCACGGGATTCCATTATGCCTTTGGGGGTAGCAATTTTTGCGATGCTCATTTCATTAGCTATTTACCTTGCCAACAAAAACAAATTCCCCCCCGATCCTGCAGTAGCCAAGGCTTCTGCAACTGCAGACGGTAGCACACCCGTTGACGAGATGGATATAAAAGAGGTAAAACAACGTCTTTACGCACTGTTCGCCGTTTTTGCAGTAGTAATTTTCTTCTGGTTTTCTTTTCATCAGAACGGTCTAACACTAACATACTTTGCCAAAGACTATACCGATCTGAGCCAGATAAAAGTCAATCTTGGATTTGCCACCTTGCAGGGAGCCGAGATATTCCAGGCAATTAACCCATTTTTCGTGGTATTCCTCACTCCTATTATCGTTGGATTATTCGGATGGCTCAGGTCAAAAGGGAAAGAACCATCCACACCGCGGAAAATTGCCATTGGAATGGGTATTGCTGCTTTAGCTTATCTTGTAATGTCGCTTGGTTCCATAGGTTTACCCAACAAAGCTGAAATAGATGCAATGGGCGGGCTTCCTGATTCTGCACGTGTGACACCATGGATTCTTATCGGTACATATTTTATTCTTACGGTTGCCGAGCTTTTTATAAGCCTCTCGGTATCTCTTTCGTATCAAAAGTTGCTCCCCCCAAAACTTCAGGGTATCATGCAAGGAGCCTGGTTGGGAGCTACCGCGGCAGGAAACAGCTTGCTCTTTATCGGGGGGGCCATCTTCTATACAAGTATGTCTATGACTGCTACATGGATGCTGTTTGTTACTGCTTGTATTATCTCAATGTTCACAATGCTCGCCATGCTAAAATGGCTTGAAAGAGTTGCAAAATAATTTTCAAACAACCAGTATACAGTCCGGCAGAATGATTCTGCCGGCTTTTTTTATTGAAATATTTTAACAAGCCAAAAAAAATCCTCACACATTGATAGATAACATCACCCGTTGATAACTTCTTACAATAACTCAGAAAAACCGCCCTATATTTAAGTATATTTGCGTACACATCACACGTGAAATCATATAAAAAAATGCACCATTTTGTACATTTACACGTTCACTCCCAGTATTCGTTGCTTGACGGGCAGGCAAGCATTCAGCGCCTTATAGACAAGGCTGCAGAAGACGGCATGAAAGCTATTGCGCTTACCGATCACGGAGCAATGTACGGAATCAAAGAATTCCTTAATTATGCTTCCAGAAAAAAAATGCTCCATTAAATGCAGAGATCAAAAAGCATGAAAAAAAAGAGATCGACGCACTGGCAAAAAGCGGTGAAGCACCGGATAAACGACAACAGCTGAACGACAAGCTGTCTGAAACAAAGAGAAAACTATTTAAGCCTATTGTCGGATGTGAGTGTTATCTGGCACGACGTAACCGTTTTTTTACAAACCGACAAGATTGACGGTAGCGGATGGCATCTGGTTGTCCTGGCAAAAAAATCTGCAGGGTTACAAAAATCTCATAAAGATTGTTTCCAAAAGCTGGACTGAAGGTTTTTACTACCGTCCGCGCATCGATAAAGAGTTGCTTGAACAATATCACGAAGGCCTTATTGTTTCATCCGCCTGTCTTGGTGGTGAGATATCAAGAAAAATTGACGATGGCCGGATAAATGAAGCTGAAGAAGCGGTGAAGTGGTATAAAAGTGTTTTTGGAGACGATTACTACCTGGAGTTGCAACGCCACAAAACAGACCGTCCCGATGCTGACCGGACAACTTATCTAAAACAGGAAAGGGTAAACAGTGAAATGATTCGCATTGCGCGAAAATATGACGTGAAGCTGATAGCCACTAACGACGTTCACTTTGTGAACGAAGAGGATGCCGATGCACACGACCGCCTAATTTGCCTGAGTACCGGAAAAGATTTTGACGATCCTGACAGGATGCGGTACACCAAGCAGGAGTGGCTGAAAACGACCGAAGAGATGAACCGCATATTCTCAGATATCCCCCCCGAAGCGTTAACCAACACTCTGGAGATTGCCGACAAGGTTGAGTTCTATTCTATTGATCACCCTCCGCTGATGCCTTTTTACCCTATTAATCCGCAGTTTGGGACCGAGGAGCTGTACAAACAGAAATATTCCGAAAAAGACTTGATCGAGGAGTTTGGAGAAAAGACCTTCCACCGATTGGGAGACTATGACAAAGTAATCCGAATCAAGCTGGAAGCCGAATATCTGACACACCTGACAAAAAAAAGGGGGGGCAGAGAAGCGATATGGAAAAGATCTCAGTGAAGAGATAGTGGAACGATTGAAATTCGAGCTGGACACTATCAAGAATATGGGATTTCCCGGATATTTTCTCATTGTTCAGGATTTCATCAATGCTGCCAGGGAGATGGGTGTAGCCGTAGGGCCGGGACGAGGGTCAGCCGCGGGGGGGTCGGCCGTAGCCTACTGCCTGCAGATTACTGATATCGATCCTCTGAAATACGACCTTCTGTTCGAACGTTTCCTCAATCCCGACCGTATCTCAATGCCCGATATAGATATCGATTTGATGATGAAGGTCGGGGGGGGAAAGTACTTCGCTGGGTGACAGAAAATATGGTAATGAGAGGGTTGCGCACATTATTACATATGGGACAATGGCCACAAAATCCTCAATACGTGATGTGGCGCGGGTACACAAACTACCGCTTTCGGAATCGAACAGGCTGGCAAAGCTGGTGCCGGACAGGATCCCGAACGTAAAAAAAAGATCAATCTGAAAACAGCAATCGAAAATGTGCCCGAACTAAAGGAGGCTGCCAATAGCAGCGACCCTCTGGTGAGAGATACTCTCAGGTATGCGGAGATGCTTGAGGGCAATGTCAGAAACACAGGCGTTCATGCCTGTGGAGTAATAATTGGTCAAACAGACATATCTGATGTTGTACCCATAAGTACTGCCGAAGATAAAGAGACAAAGAGACTCTCCTGGTGACGCAATACGAAGGGTCGGTAATTGAGGAGACAGGGCTGATAAAATGGACTTCCTCGGTTTGAAGACCCTCTCTATAATTAAAGATGCACTTACCAACATAGAGCTGAATCGCGGTATCAAAGTCGATATAAACAGCATCGACATGGACGATGCCCCCAACTTACAGACTTTATTGCAATGGGCAAACCACCGGGACATTTCAGTTTGAGTCGGCAGGGATGCAAAAGTATCTGAAAGAGCTACAACCAAGCAAATTTGAAGACCTCATTGCCATGAACGCGCTCTACCGACCCGGACCAATGGATTACATCCCTACTTTTATCGCACGGAAGCAAGGCAGGCAGGAGATTACCTACGACCTGCCCATCATGGAGAAATACCTGAGCGAAACCTACGGGATAACAGTCTACCAGGAGCAGGTGATGCTTCTTTCACGACTGCTGGCAGGATTCACGAGAGGCCAGTCTGATGAGTTGCGCAAAGCTATGGGCAAGAAGCTTATAGATAAGATGACAGCACTGAAGGAGAAGTTTCTTGCAGGAGGCAAGAAAAACGGGTATGCCGAAAAAAACCCTTAATAAAATATGGAACGACTGGGAGAAGTTTGCCTCATACGCCTTTAACAAGTCGCACGCTACATGTTACTCCTGGGTGGCCTACCAAACAGCGTGGCTAAAAGCCAACTACACTTCCGAATATATGGCTGCGGTACTCTCCAACAACCTGAACAATATTACGGAGATCACCAAGTTTATGGACGAATGTAAAGCTATGGACATAAATGTCCTCTGCCCCCGACGTAAATGAGTCGTTCCTTAAATTTTCCGTAAACAAAGAGGGCGATATACGCTTTGGCCTTGCTGCCATAAAGAGTGTGGGGGGGCAGGGAGCTGTTGTCGATATCATTGATGAGCGGACAAAGAACGGCCCTTTCAAAGATATATTCGATTTTGTGGAGCGTGTCAACCTCTCCTCTTGCAACAAAAAAAACCATTGAAGCTTTGGCTCTTTCAGGAGCTTTTGACTCACTTCAGGGGGGGATAACCAGAGAGCAGTTTCTCGCTGTAAACAGCAAGGGCGAGGAGTTTATGGACACTCTTATCCGTTACGGGAATAAGTATCAGCTTGATAAGATGGAATCGATAAATTCACTGTTCGGAGATGACTCATCATTCCAGATCGCACACCCCCCGAAATTCCCCCCAGGCAGCAAGCTGGTCTGACATGGAGAGGCTTAACAAGGAGAGAGAGCTTATCGGCATTTATCTATCTGCTCACCCTCTTGACGATTATGAGTTTATACTGAAGCATGTATGCAATGCCGATACGTTGAAATTGCAGGATCTTGACTCTCTGAACGGGAAGGATATAACCTTCGGAGGAATGGTAACCGCCGTGCGTGAAGGACAAACCAGAAGAGGTTCACCTTACACTATTTTCAAGATTGAAGATTATTCGGGGGGGAGTTACGAAATTGCACTCTTCAGTGAAGACAGCGTAAATTTCGGCAGGTACGCGCGCAACGGGCTCTCAGTTTATATTGAAGGGAGAGTACAGCCAAAACGCTTCCGTCAGGATGAACTTGAGGTAAAATATCATCTATATCTCTTTTGTCTGAGGTTAAGGACAAACTTATTTCAAAGATTACGTTACAAATCCCGCTTTCAGAGTTAGATGACACTACGGTGGCGGAATTATCAGCTTTAGTTAAAAACAATTCGGGAAATTCGTTGTTATATTTCCAGATAATCGGGAAAGAGTCTCATATGAATATAGAGTTGTTTTCACGCCCAGCAAGAATCGGGGGGTAAACAAGAATTTCATCGATTATCTGAAGAATAATTTGACTATCGACTTTAAAATAAACTAAATTAACTAAATAACTAAAGAAGGCATATATGGCTCTTGAGATTACAGACGCAACTCTGGAAAAAGTGTTGCAGACAGACAAGCTGGTAATTATCGACTTTTGGGCTGAATGGTGTGGCCCTTGCAAATGGTAGGACCAATCATTGATCAAATCAGCGAAGAATACAAAGACAAAGTGGTTGTAGGCAAACTCGATGTTGACAATAACGATGAAGCAACATCCAGATTCGGCATACGCAATATACCAACCATCCTTTTTATCAAAGGAGGAGAGGTTGTTGACAAAGTGGTTGGTGCAAGGCCCAAAAAAAACACCTTCACTTCTAAATAGATAAGCTGCTTTAGATATTTACATATATCTTTTAAAAAAACATCCCCCCCGTTAAATTAACGGGGGATGTTTTTTTATGATGCTCTCTCTTTATAACCACTTAATATTCGTCTTCATTGAAAAAGAAATCTTCCTTGCTGGGATAATCCGGCCAAATATCCTCTATCGACTCAAATATCTCACCATCTTCTTCAATCTCCTGTAGATTTTCGATAACTTCAAGTGGTGCGCCCGATCGTTGAGCATAATCAATTAATTCATCCTTTGTAGCGGGCCAAGGAGCATCCTCTAATTTTGATGCTAATTCTAATGTCCAATACATTGAAAATCCTTTAGTGTTATTACTCTTTTTTTCGCAAATGTATAAAAAGTTTTTATATATCTCCCTTCTCCCAGTATAATTCTTCAGATGTCCTGCTGCATTCGCTTCTTGCGAGTACGAAGAAGTAGTCGGAAAGCCTGTTCAGAAAAATCAATACCTCAGCTGTAACAGGGTATTCTTCGGCCACACTGTAGGCATTACGTTCGGCCCGGCGTGCTATGGTGCG
>JMBX01000392.1_pt1 | contig 11246 bp, 18 predicted proteins | sample 616521 | NCBI WGS metagenome assembly JMBX01 (sample SAMN02727906, study PRJNA239997) | anaerobic digester metagenome | biome: anaerobic digester; isolation source: mesophilic anaerobic digester inoculated with municipal waste water sludge... | place: Germany: Bielefeld University, CeBiTec ...
ACTAAATCCTTACGAAATCCAATAGGAAGTAGTAAAATTTCTAATTTATAGGAGATAGTATACTCTATATCTACAATAAGGGATTTAAATCCATGACCCTAATAGGTCATATTGGGAAATTCTCAAAACTTTCCATAGGCATATTTAACACCCATAGTAAAATATCTGATGCTAGGATGGAGGCCTTTGTATATTATTTAGCCCTAAGAAATGCTCCAATTTCTATAATAGAAAGAGTAAATAATGCCATAACTGCAGAGGAAGGCCTTAATATATGTATAGAAGAAGGTTATGGAGAAGTCGTTAGGGATATGGAAATAGGGGGGGCAGAAAATAGAATTAGAAGATATTTAAAAGATGAGAATTATAAAGTTAAGGTAATTATGTATTCCATGGAAAGAGGTGTTCTTATGGGGGTAGTAGTAGCTGGCATAGGGCCAGGAAATCCAAAATACTTAACTCTGGAAGTAAAAGAAACCATAGAAAATGCAGAAAAAGTTGTAGCTTTTGGTAGAGTTTCCAATTCTTTAGAAAATATTAGAGGGGACATTGTAGGCATAAAAAAAGTAGAGGAAATTATAGAATTATTAAATGAAAATGAAAATATTTTAGTTTTAGCCTCAGGAGACCCCCCCTGTTTCTATGGAATAGTAGAATATTTAAAAAAAAGAAAAACATTAAAGTAGAAATCATAATGCCTGGTATATCTTCTTTTCAATATATGATGGCAAAATTAGGCTTAAGTTGGCAGGGCGCCAATTTGATTTCATTACATGGAAGAAGTGGAGCTTTGGAAAGTGTAAAAAAAACACAAGCTATCTATTATTCTAACAGATAGTAAAAATACTCCATCTATTATATCTAAGGAAATATATAAGCTGGGAATTAGGGGGGGACAATCTATGCTGGTTTTAATTTGTCCTATGAAAATGAAAAAAAATAATAAAGGTCAATATAGGAGATAAAATAGAAGATATTTCTTCCCTAGGAGTGGTGGTGATAGAAAATGAAGTGGATTAGAGATAATGAATTTATTCGAGGGGGGGATACACCTATGACTAAATTTAATATTAGAGCTTTGGCAATAGCTTATTTATCCATTAAAGAAGGGGGGGATAGATTTTTAGATATAGGGGGGGCTGGTACCGGGAGCATATCCATAGAATCAGCATTACAAGGGGGGGCAGAAACCTGGGCCATTGAAAGAAAAAGTGGAGGCATAGATCTAATAAAGGAAAATAGTAGAAAATTTAATGTAAATCTCAATTTAATAGAGGGACAAGCTCCAGAAGATCTACCAGATATTAAAATTAACAAATGTTTTATAGGTGGCAGTGGAGGAAAGTTACAGGAAATATTTCATTATTTAGAAAAGAATTTAGAAGATAAAGGAATTATATGTGCTAATTTTATTACTTTAAAAAAATTTAAATGAATTCTTAGGACTGTTAAAGGAGTATGGATACGAAGATATAGAAGTACAATTGATTCAGTCTTCACATATGGACAAAATAGGTTTAATGAAGGGGGGGAAAACCCCATATTTATAGTAAAGGGTGTGAAAAAAATGATTAGTTTTGTGGGAGCAGGGCCTGGAGATGTAGATTTAATAACTATTAAAGGTAGGAGATTATTAGAAGAAGCAGATATGGTAATATATGCAGGTTCCCTAGTATCTAAGGAACATTTAAAATTCTGTAAAACCAATTGTGAAATCTATAATAGCGCCTCTATGACCTTAGAGGAAGTTATAGAGAAAATGGAAAAAGGAATTAAAAAGGGACAGAAAATAGTAAGACTTCATACGGGAGACCCAAGTTTATATGGGGCCATTAGAGAGCAGATGGATTTATTAAATGATAGAAATATTTCCTATGAAGTAATACCAGGAGTTAGTTCCTTTACTGCAGCCTGTTCAGCCATAAAAAAAGGAATTTACTTTGCCAGATGTAAGTCAGACTGTAATACTTACTAGAATTGAAGGAAGAACCCCAGTACCAGAGGAAGAAGAATTGACATCCTTAGCTAAACATAAGGCTTCAATGGCATTATTCCTTTCTGTAAAGGAAATAGATAGGGTAGTGGAAAAACTAATAGAAGGCTATGGCAGGGATAATGTACCTGTGGCAGTGATATATAAGGCTACTTGGGAAGACGAAAAGATAATTTTAGGAACTTTACGGGATATAGGAGAAAAGGTCAAAAAAAGAAAAGATAGTAAAAACTGCACAAATTTTAGTGGGAGATTTTATAGAAGGAAAATATGAAAGGTCTAAATTATACCATCCTAGCTTTTCCCATGGATATAGGAAGTCTTCTAAATGAAAGTAGCTTGCTTATCTTTTCTGAAAGAGGAAAATATTGGGAGAAAACTGAAGGCATTATCCACTGATGAAAAAGACTATAAAATTCATCATTATTACAATGGAGATGTAAAGGGTGGGCTGAAGTCCATAATGGGAGAATTATTTAAGGAGTACCATGGTCTTATATTTATTTCTGCCACAGGCATAGCCATTAGACTTATACATTCCTATATTATAGACAAAACCATAGATCCAGCAGTAGTAGTAATAGATGATATGGGAAGATTTTCTATTAGCTTATTATCTGGCCATATTGGTGGAGCCAATGAATTGGCAAAATGGGCAGCCAATATCATAGGGGGGGCAATTCCTGTAATTACCACTGCTTCTGATAATAGAGGAATTGAGGCAATAGATACATTCGCCATAAGAAATAATTATTATATGGAGAATATGAAAGATGTGAAAAATTTGACTTCCCTTATGGTAAATGGGAAGAAAATAGGGTTTTATTCAGAAATGGAAGCCATTATTCAATACGATAATTTGATAATTATAAAGGATTTAGAGGATATAGATCCATCAATAGAAGGAATTATAATAGTTAGTTCTCAGACTAAAATTCCAATGGATTATAATATATGTCATTTAATACCTAAAAATATTAATATAGGTATAGGTTGTAGAAAAGGAGTAGGGGGGGAGATAGGATAATTCAGGCCATAAAGGATGCTTTATATAAAGCTAATATATCTATAAATAGTATCAAAGCCTTGGGTACAGTAGAAGTGAAGAAAGGTGAGAAAGGCATAATTGAGGCTAGTAAATATTTTAATCTTCCTTTGGAAATATTCACTTTAGATGAAATTCGGAAAGTAGAAGACAAGTTTGAAAAATCCCAATTTGTAAAGGATACCATAGGGGGTTTATTCAGTATCAGAACCTTCAGCCTATTTATTAGGAGGCAATTTAATTACAAAAAAAATCTAAGCATAATGGAATAACTATATCCATAGCAAAGGAGGAGAAAAATGGCTAAATTATATGTAATAGGTATAGGGCCAGGTGGGATAGACCATATGACAATTAAGGCAGTAGAAACCATAAAAAAATGCGATATTATAGTAGGATATACTCCATATATTGAATATTTAGGAGATCTAGTAGATGGAAAGGAAATCTACTCCACAGGTATGAAGGGGGGGGAAATTGAAAGATGTAAACTAGCCTTAGAAAAGGCAAAGGAAAAAGATACTGCCATAATTTCCACAGGAGATGCGGGACTTTATGGTATGGCAGGTCCTATTTTAGAATTAAATGAGGAAGTAGATGTGGAGATAATTCCAGGGGGGGTTACAGCAGTCTTTTCTGCAGCCAGTGAATTGGGTTCTCCTATAATGCACGATTATGTGGCCATTAGTCTAAGTGATTTGTTAACTCCCTGGGAAGTAATAGAAAATAGAGTTGAAAAGCTGCTGAGGGAGATTTTGTAATTACTATATATAATCCTAGGAGTAAAGGTAGAAAAGATCATTTAGAAAAGGCTGTAAATATAATATTAAAGCATAAATCTAAAGACACACCAGTAGGTATAGTAAAAGATTCTGGCCGCCTAGGTACTGAAATTACAATAACTACCCTTGGAGAAATAGACTATGAAATAGTGGATATGTTATCTGTAGTAATTATTGGTAATTCCAATACCTATATAAAAGATAATCAAATAATAACTCCAAGAGGATATGATATAAAATGATTTGGATAATAGGAGGTACTAGTGAATCTAGAGAATTAGTAGATAGAATAAGGGATTTAGACGAATTTTTAATTAGCTCTGCCACAGAAGCTGGCAGAGAATTTATAGACTCAGATAATTTAATAGTAGGCAGAATGAGCTATGAAGAAATGCTAAAGTTTGTAGAAGACAATAATATTTCTATTATAATAAATCTAGCCCACCCCCCCTATGCTACAATAGTTACGGAAAATGCCAAAAACGTAGCTAGGGAATCAGGCATTAAATATATTCGCTATACTAGGAGAAAGACGGCAGAAAACTTTAAGGGAATTTATTTAAATAATTATGAAGAGACCTATGATTATATATCAAAACTAAAGGGGAATATATTTTTTTTACCACTGGTTCCAAAAATATTGGAGATTTCGAAAGGATTAGAGGAGAAAATAGGTTTATATATAGAATACTACCAGCTATGGAAAGTATAGAAATATGTAGAAAACACAATATTGAAATGAAAAATATAATAGCCCTACTAGGACCTTTCTCTAAGGAATGTAATGAAATAATGTTTAAGGAATACAATGCAGATTATGTAGTAATGAAAGATAGTGGTTCTAGAGGAGGTAGCTTAGAAAAACTACAAGCCTGTAAAGAATTAGATATAATACCTATTATAATAGGTAGAAGTGAGGAAGAAGGCATAGATAATTTAGAAGAAATAGAAAAAAAATAAGGGGGCATATATAGTGGAGAATTCCTATAGATTTTATAGAAATATAGATTGTGAGTATTTCCCTTGCCATAAGGTAAAAAAATGAGGAAAATTTTAATTGTATGTTTTGCTATTGTCCACTATATTTAATTGAAAACTGCGGTGGCAATCATTTTGATAATAATGGAATAAAAGACTGTAGCAATTGCCTAATTCCCCATAGTCCAAAGGGCTATGATTATATAAATGAGAAATTAGTAGAAAGAATTAGGGTCATAAGAAAAGGGTAGTAGGAAGGGTTAGAACTGCTAAAAAGTACCCTTTTTGTCATCCTGAACCGAAGGTGAAGGATCCTTAGGTGGCAGAAAACCTAGATCCTTCACTGCGTTCAGGATGACTACTTATGCCTATTCAATGGGTGTGCATAGCCTACTTATGCCTATTCAATGGGTGTGCATAGCCTACTTATTCCTATTCAATTGGTGTGCACGGCCATATTAGACTTTTTCAGTGGCCCTAGACGGTTAAATCCTACTATTCCTGGCTCCTATTAAACAAGACCAATACAAGCCCAATTAAAACCAAAGCAAATAAAGAAGGCAGCACTAGGGATTTTTTTATGATCTACCTTGTCTTTGTCTTCAATTTTATTTTCATCTTCGATTTTGCTATTGGGGTGCTGTCTATATATTCCAATAAGATTTCACTATCCTTTAACTGAAGTTTATAATCTTCAGTTAGTATTTTCTTATATCCTTTATATTAATATATACATTAGATTTATATATAATAGGTTCAGAATTTAGGTCAATCTCTTTATTGTTAATTTTAGCTTTAGTATTTCCTATTTCTAATTGACCATTATCTTTAAGGCTAATTTGACCATTAATATTATTTTCCATGGGAATATTTAAATAATCAGCCAATTCTCTTATGGAAACATACTCTTGTCCATTTATTTCGTATATATTTTCTAATTTTTGTTTTTCTCCATCATTTAAATTAATGCTAAAATCTATAGTTTCCTCTTGGAGAATTTTATCTACAAAATAAGATTTTATAGGTTTTCCTGGATGTACTCCACTTACTACACCATTTTTATTTTTAACTATTACTCCATTTATAATTACATATTCCACTCCAACAGAAGGCTCTGAAGTGTTTTTTTACAGTAGCTTTGTCTATTATAGTATTTGGATTAAATATGGTAATATCTGCATCAGCACCAATTTCAATCCGTCCTTTATATCTCATTTGAGGTGCAGAGGATTCCATTCTTTTAGCTGGTAGATAGCTTACTTTTTTTAATAGCATCCATAGTAGATAGGACTTGGTCTTCCCTTACATATTTGCCAAAGATTCTACTATAAGTACCAGAACCCCCCCTAGGATGATTGTTTCCAGAAGGTTCTATTATAGTATCGCTACCTATCATTATATTTGGATCTTCTAAACACATAATCAGTTCTTCCTCTGGCATAGAGCCATGGGCTGCTACTAATAAATGCTGAGTCCTATATTGGGCGAAAGCCTCCTCAGTAATCCTAATATCTGTACCACCTATTTGCAAATCCTCATAATCTATCCTAAATCTATCCTGCCATCCAGGGCGAAATCTTGCTGAATCTATATAAGTAGCCCAATAATCATAGGGATATACACAGGCAGTAATATCTAAACCATCTTTTCTGGCACTTTCCACCATTTCCAGAGCTTCTTCCATATGGAAAGTACCACCAGTACTATTTATATGCATTATATGGATTATGGCTCCAGTTTCCTTTCCATAATCTATAACTTCTTGAATGCCTTCTAGTCCCCTATCCCCATCAGAATATCTAAGATGATAAAAGTAGGTACATTATATTCCTTAGCTAAATTTAATAGGGGGGGTACTATTTCATGTTTGATACCTGGCACATATTCAAAACTAAAGGATATACCTAGGGCACCAGCTTCTATATTTTTTTCTATTGGCCTCCACTAATTTTTCAATATCCTCAGGATCAGTCATTTCTGCATCTACACCATAGCCTACTATAGGCCATCTAAGCCTAGTAACAAAGGAGGAAGCACCAAAATTAGTCAATACGCCATTTTTCTCCCAAGCATTATACCATTGTTCTGCATTTTCTGTGCCACCATGCATGGCTAAATTGCTTGTTACCCCATCTAGGACTTTTAATTTAATGCCTACAGAATTTGGATCATAGGAAATTAAATCTATGAAACCTGGAGAAATATATAAGCCTTTAGCATTTATTTCTTCTTTCCCAGAAATATTTTCCCTAGTAATTCTAACTATTTTTTTCCCCCTTAATTCCCAAGTTATATCCTTCTAATTCATGGTCTGTAGAGGGATTGAATATGGTTCCATTTTTAATTACAATATCGTATTCTTCACCATTAGCATAGGCAAAAAAAATTTAGGGGGGGTATAGAAGTAAAAAATCAATAGAATTACCATTAATAAAAATATGTACTCTTTTTTTTAAAATAAAGTTTTGCCATAAATACACTTCCTAATTGTTATTTTAACTTCATAATATCACAAATTTACAAACTATTCTACAAATAATTTTCACAATAATAAAAGCAGTATGATGAATTTTCATCATACTGCTTTTAACCAGTCTAATTTCTCTTATTAAAAAATCATTAATATCATTAAAGAAATTGTCATTTTTTTAAAAAAAACAAAACCATAATCGTCATCAATAGTTATTGAGTAATTATTAGATCTTATTTGCACATTAACTTGTTCTAAATTACTATTATATTCATAATCAATTGAAATATAATAAAAATATTTATTATCTCCTGCCGGATATTTATTGCTTAGTCTAGGTAGTTTTAAAATTCTATATTTATTTATAATATTACTAAATTCATCAATGCTACTAGAATCTTTAACTAATATTGTTTCTTTGTTTCTTTCCATTTTTATATCTGTGTGGGGGAATTATTTTAGTAATTTGAATTTGTATTATGTTTTTAAGCTTTGACCCTATATTAATATATTTTATGAAAAATAATAAGACTATTACAATTAAAACAATAATAATAATTTTATACACATTATTCATATAAGCACCTTATTTTAAAATATATATTTTAAAATTTTATTTTTACGAACCTATTGACCTTATTGCAGTATAGTCATTAATTCTAAAGTAGTTTATCTGTTCAACCCATATCTCAAGTCCTCCACCAGTTGAACATTTTATCAAGATACGTCAATTTATACTAAAATAATAATAGCATATTTTCAGAGTATTGTCAATATACAAACGAATCTTATTTTCACAACAATATGATAAATATTTACCACAAGTTTACAAACTATTTGTAGAATAGTTTTGACAATAAAAAAAGCCCCCCCTAGGGGGCCTTTATAAAGTATTGTATAAGGTACTAAACATAGTAGCGTGTTCTAATTCATCTACCATGGCGAGGTAAAAAGTATCTCTAATTAACATATCCATATTTGTAAGCTGTACGTCTCGATAAAATTCTCCTGCCTTTAATTCATCTTTTAAGGCCATAAGTAATCCAGCCTTATAGTTTTCATACATAACGGGCTCTATAGTATATTGAGGTAAGGTACCTGTTAAATAGCAATACAATTTTGTAAAACTATATAGATGCTCCAATTCATCATCATGGGCATGCTGGATAAATTCTCTATGGAGTTCATCTGGGGGGGCATCTTGAATTAGTCTAGAATAAAATTCTGCAGCAGTGGCTTCTCCAATAATCGCCTCATATATAAACTGTATAACCTCTGGGAAGCTATAGGGGGGGCCCAATATAGGCATCTGGGGGGGTATTTGTATACGATTGTAATTCATAATAAACCTCCTAAATTTCATACTTTATATATAATATTCTAAAATGCCTAAACTGTGCTAGGAATACAATATAGGACTGTTGACATGGTATTGCAATTTTGATACTATAAAATTAAATTAAATATTAATTTTATAGAAAGGGAAATTGGTGAAAAACCAATGCGGTCCCGCCACTGTAATGAGGAGTTAGACTATAATAGGCCACTGAATAATTTGGGAAGGCATAGTCTACAATGAATCTAAGCCAGGAAACCTACTATAAAATTGTTAAAATCTACCCACGAGGATGGGAGATGTATTATTTATTGCATCTTTCTGCCTTGGGGTAAGAAGGATGTTTTTTTATATTATAAGGAGGGTGTGTTATGAATAAATTTAACAAAATTTTAAAAGAACCATATCATCTTTAATGATATTAATGATGATAATTACATTAATACCTTTAAATGTATTTGCAGAAGATAAATTAGTAAAGTCCATGGACAGTGGGGCGAAATGGCTAATAGAAAATGATGAAATTGATTCATGGGCAATTATGGACTTGGCTCGCATGGATAAAGAAATTCCAGAAACCAGTTTAATTGAATTTAGAGAAGAAATAAAGGCTAGCAAAGGGGGAATTTAAATCTGCAATAGACTATGCTAAATATTCCATAGTAGCTTCTTCCCTAGGCTTAGATGCTACAGATTTATTTGGTTATAATTTTATAGAAAAAATATATGATAATGAAGACATTTTTGTTCAAGGTTATAATGGTGGAGTATTTGCACTAATAGCACTAGATAGTAAAAACTATGATATACCAAATGATGCTAAATGGATTAGAGAAAATATAATTCTAGAACTATTAGCTGGACAAAAAGAAGATGGTGGCTTTGGATGGACTAAGGATATGGGTAGCGATGTAGATATGACTGCCATGGCACTTCAGGCACTATCTAATTATCAGGACAAAGAAGAAGTAAAAATTGCCACAAATAAGGCCTTAGATTATTTATCTAAAAATCAAGGGAAAGATGGTGGATATGAAAATGAATGGGTTGGAGATTCTAGTGAATCTGTAGCACAGGTTCTAATAGCATTGACCAGTTTAGATATAAATCCAACGGAAGATGAAAGATTTGTAAAGGATGGCAATTTAGTAGATAAATTATTATCTTTCCAATTAGAAGATGGAGGATTTGGAAATAAAAAAAAGAAGAAGGTTCCTCTGGATTTACTACTGAACAGGCCTTAAGAGGACTTGTATCTTATAATAGATATGTAAATGAAGATTTCAAATTATATGATATGAAAGACGCAAAATTAGTAGAATTCCCTGCAAAAGCAAAGGTTAATTTCTCTGATATAGATAAGGCTTCTAATTGGGCTAAGGAATCTATTAATAAAGTAGCAGAACTTGAACTAATGTCAGGTAAGGGAAACAATTTATTTGATCCTAAGGGAGATATTACAAGGGCTGAATTTGCTACAATATTGTCTAATCTATTAAAATTAGAGAGGACAAATGAAGGTGAAGAAGTATTTACGGATGTAAAATCTGACGCTTGGTATTATGATGCAGTTATGAAGGTTTCTGAAGCTGGAATAGTTGAAGGCAATGGAAATAAGTTCTTGCCAAAGGATCCTATTACTAGAGAAGAAATGGCAGTAATGATAACTAGGGCTTTGGCATTAGATACGGTGGTAGAAGGTGAAGAAATAAAGGATATAGATGAGGCTCATGATTGGGCAGAATACTCTATAAAATTAATGTCCCATTTAAGCATTATGAAGGGTGATAATGGGAAATTTAATCCTAAGGGAAAAGTAACAAGAGAAATGTCTGCCACTATAATTGTAAGGGTATCCGAATTAAACTAGGAAAACATCCTAGAAAGGAGTAATTTAAATTGAGAAATAAGAAATTATTTATCCTGATTTCCATAACTTTAGTTCTAAGCCTTGTACTTATAGGATGTGGACAAAATCCCAAGTGGAAGAAGGGGGGGAAATTGAAAGAGAAGATATAATAGTAGAAGAAAATAATGTAGAAACCCCAGATAGTGAGGTTTCTGAAAAGGATGAAGGAAATCTAGATGAACCTACCCATTCCATAGCTTTAGATAGTGAAAAAGAAGAAATTACATCCAATAAATCTGTAAATAGAGAAGATAAAGTAGAAAAGAAAGAAGCTGATTCTAGCACCAGCTCTAGTGAAAACCAAGAACCTATTTCCTCTGAAATTGAAGAAAAAAAAGCAATCCTAGTGTTACCATAGTCATAATTGGACCAGACAATACAAGCATATTGGATACTACAAAAATAGATTTAGAAGATGGGGATACAGCTTTTGATATATTAAAACAGGTGGTAAAGGACAATAATATTCAAATGGAATACAGTGGTAAAAAAATCTAGCATCTATATAAAAGGCATTGACAATATTTACGAATTTGACAAGGGACCAGAATCAGGCTGGATATTTAGGGTAAATGGGGGGGAGATTTCTCAATCAAGCAGTGGTGTATATAAACTAAGTGATGGAGATAAAATAGAATGGCTATATACAGTGGATTTAGGAAGGGAATTTGAAAATAAAGGGGGGGGAGGGAAATAATGGGCGTATGGATTTTCTTCCCTCCATTCCCCTTCC
>JMBX01000393.1_pt1 | contig 11229 bp, 23 predicted proteins | sample 616521 | NCBI WGS metagenome assembly JMBX01 (sample SAMN02727906, study PRJNA239997) | anaerobic digester metagenome | biome: anaerobic digester; isolation source: mesophilic anaerobic digester inoculated with municipal waste water sludge... | place: Germany: Bielefeld University, CeBiTec ...
AAATACTGTAATTACATAATTAGGATTTTTTTGCAGGATAAAATCCTGAAAACCAACCGTGTATAGTTTCTTTCCCTTTAAATACAGCCTGAGCAGAGCCTGTTTTTCCTCCTGCTCCCCCCCAACAAAATCTAAATCCATGTTTTTTTTGCTGTACCTTCTAATACTACCTCTATCATAAAATCCTGTACAATTTCTGCTATATCTTGGGATATTATCCTCTCATCATCATTTCTTTTAAACTCCTTTATCATATATCCATCCTTTGTTGTTATACCATCAACTATAGTCATATCCTTTCTTATTCCTTTATTTGCTATTATCAACATCATATTTGTTATTTGAAGAGGTGTAATTTCAATGCTACCTTGCCCTATGGAAATATTACCTATTGCTGGCCCTTTAAGCTCTTTTCCTTTAGGTAAATTTCCTTTTACTTCTTCCACAAGGCCTATATTTATCCTTTCTCCCATTCCTAATCTCTCTGCCATATGGATAATACTTTCGCTTCCAATTTCCTGTCCTAACTGGATAAAAGTTGAATTACAAGATTTTGAAAAAGCATCTTTTAATCCAATATATCCATGTCCCCCCCTTCCTTCATTACATTTTATTGTTACATTGTTTATTTGCTCGTAACCATTACAATAAAAGGTTTTGTTTAAATAAGAAGTATCCTTTTCTAAGGCAGCTAACAACACTACAGTTTTAAAAAGAGAACCTGGGGGGGATTGGCTACTTGAATAGCCTTGTTATATAAAGCCATGTCCTCTCTTTTTAAATATTCATCAATTTCATATTGGCTAAAATTAGGTCTACTAGCCATAGCCCTAATTTCTCCAGATTCTACATGGGCTACAATTACTGCACCTTGGATACCTTTTTCATCCAAAACTTCTTCTACAATCTTTTGAATGTGATAATCTACTGTCAACTTAACAGCTTTTGGATCCATTATATTTTTATCTTGTGATACCATATATTCTCCATTAAGGGTCTTGTTTTTCCCTCTATCTACTTCTAAATAAAGAAAATGTTTTTCACCATCTTTTAAAATTTCATCATATACCTTTTCAATACCTGCTTCTCCTCTATTCTCTGCTTTGTTTATATAGCCAATTACATGAGTTAATATATTATTTTCCCATATCTAACAATTCTATTAGCAATAAACATTTTGCTTCTATCTGGACTTTCTATTTCCCAATTTAAGGGAATAGCTACTATAGAATTTTTATCTTTAATATACTCTTTTAATTGTTTTTCATCAAATTCAGAGTTTTCTATAATAAAATTCATCAACTCCTTATCTTCTAATAGATTATCTTTATAAACAAAAGCAGTAGGGATTATCTCCCTGTTGGTAAGGGGAATTAGATTTCTATCATATATAATTCCTCTATCGGGGTATAGGCTAATCTCTTCTCCTCTTTGTTTCAATACTTGAGCTTTTAATTCACTATGTTGACTAATTTGAATATAATATAATCTTAAAATCAATATAAAAAAAACAATATTGAACTTATAAATAGCATTTTTAAAATTCTATTGCAAACTATATTCTTTCTATGTCTACTCATAAAAAAATACCTCCCTGTCTATCTAGTTATAGTATTACCTAATTACAGGGAAGTATAATTCTATTTATCCAATATGGAATTTATTTTAGTTACAATTATATCTATAGCAACTTTATTGTAGCCCCCCCTTCAGGTATGATTATATCAGCATATTTTTTTACTTGGCTCAACAAATTGTAAATGTGCAGGCCTTACGGTGGTCATATATTGATTAATTACTGAATCCAAAGTCCTACCTCTTTCCTTTATATCTCTCTCTATTCTTCTAATAACTCTTACATCAGAATCTGTATCAACAAATATTTTTATATCACATAAATTGCGAATTTGCTCATCAGCTAATATAAGTATCCCTTCTAGTATTATTATTTCTTTAGGATATACAGTTATAGTTTCCTTCTTTCTAGTATGTTGTTCAAAATCGTATATGGGCTTTTCAATAGGTTTATTATTTATAAGATCCACAAGATGTTGAATTAACAAATTATTGTCAAAAGCAAAAGGATGATCATAATTGGTCTTTACCCTTTCCTCAAAAGATAAGTGACTCTGATCTTTATAATAAGAATCTTGTTCTATAATAGCTACATTTTTTTTATGGATAGATTTTAAAATCTCTCTTGATACAGTTGACTTACCTGAGCCAGTTCCACCTGTAATACCAATTAACAATGGCTTATCCATAGATATCATCCTCTCTACTCTTTCTAATAATATCCCATTTGTTAACTTTACTATCCATCTTTATCTTTATAATTTGCTGAGGATGAGGTGCCACATCTATTTCATTTCCTTCCTCATCCCACATCTTATAGATTTTTTTGGGTAAAGTGTTTTTTTCCCTGGTCCAAATACTTCAACTTCATCACCAACAAACATCCTATTTCTTTGTTCCACAGTGGCTAATTTAGTGTCTTCATCATACTCTAATACTAAGCCAAGGAAATCATAACTTCTAATATAAGAACTAGATGTATATACTTGATCTTCTTCTGTAGGCTTACCAAAATAAAAACCTGTTGTAAAATCCCTATGACTAGCCTTTTTAATCTCTTTAATCCAGTCCTCATCAAAAGAATAGTTTTCAGGATCTTTAAAAAAACTCATCTATAGCCATCCTATAGGATCTTACCACTGTAGCTACATAATAGGAACTTTTTACCCTTCCTTCAATTTTAAAGGATTTGATTCCTGCCTTCACCAATTGGGGGGGTATATATTGAATCATACAAAGGTCCTTTGAATTAAATATAAAAGTCCCCTTATCCCCTTCAACAATTGGGAAATACTCTCCTGGTCTTTTTTTTCTTCCATTAAATAGTATTTCCACCTACAAGGATGAGCACAATCCCCCTCTATTAGCATCTCTTCCAACCATGTAGTTACTTAGCAAGCAACGACCAGAATATGATATACACATAGCTCCATGGACAAAAGTTTCAATCTCTAAATCCTTAGGTGCTCTTTTTATTATTTCTTCTATTTCTTTAAGAGATAATTCCCTAGCAAGTACAATCCTTCTAATGCCTAAATTATACCAAAACATTATAGTTTCATAATTTGTAACACTAGCTTGTGTACTTAAATGTATGGGAAGTTGAGGAACAGTCCTGTTTATCACGGAAAATATCCCTGGATCTGATACTATAACTCCATCAACTCCCATGTTATATAATTTTTCTGAATATTCTTCCAATCCTATTAAATCATCGTTATGAGGAATTATATTCATAGTTACATATACTTTTTTTCCTCTTTCATGGGCAAACTTTATGCCTTCTTCAATTTCGTCATTGGTAAAATTTTTAGAAGCTTTTCTAAGACCAAATTGCTCTCCTCCTAAATACACTGCATCAGCACCATAGATTATAGCCATTTTCAATTTTTCTAGATCTCCAGCTGGTGCCAATAATTCTGGCTTCTGCAAAGTACTTCACTCCTCTCTATAAGTTAATGCTACTCCATCCCCAATGGGTATAATACAAGATGTGTACCCTTTTAAGTGGTTTATATGTTTTAAATAAGCTCTTAGACGTTTTACTATGGTCTTTTTCCTCCTTACAACTAATTCATCAGAAGCTACCATACCTTTAAATAATACATTATCAGATACTATTAACCCACCTAATTGGATGAGATCCATACAATAATCAAAAAAATATAAATATTGACCTTTAGCAGCATCTAAAAAAATAAAATCATATTTATTTTCTAGCTTTGGCAGTATATCCTCAGCATCACCATGAAGTATTTTTATATTATTTTTATACATGGTATTTTCTATATTTCTATTAGCCAGTTTTATCATATCTCCTCTTCGCTCTATAGTAGTAATAAGACAATCATCTCCTGCAGCTTCAGCCATGATTAAAGCAGAATAACCTATAGCAGTACCTATTTCCAATATTCTTTTAGGTTTATGGATTTTAATTAGAACTTTTAATAACTGTGCCACTTCCTTCTCTACTATGGGGATATGATATTCTGCTGCATAACATTCTAATTCCTGTAAATATGGTTTACTCTCAGGTAATATAGTTCGTATATAATCTTCAATATATTCTTCGTTTATATGATTCAATCTATATTCAGCCTCCTTGGCATAAATAATACGTGGTTCTACCACGTATTATTTATATTATAAGCTATAATTCAAAACTTATTTATTAGGATTTGCTTTCAAATGTTCATCATAAGTTTTAGAAAAAAAATATGGCCTCCAGTTCCATCTTCCTTTGTACGGAAATATAGATAATCTACATCTGCTGGATTTACCGCTGCAATTAATGATTTTTCTCCAGGTGAAGCTATAGGAGCTGGAGGTAAGCCTTCGTGTATATAAGTATTATATTTTGAATCTATTTTTACATCTTGCTTAGACAATATCTCTTTTCTTTCTCCTAGTGCATATTGAACTGTTGCACAGGATTGCAATAGCATTCCCTTTTTTTAATCGATTATGGAATACTGCTGAAATAAGTTCTCTTTCTTCATCTAGCTTACTTTCCCTTTCTATAATAGAAGCCAAAGTAACCACTTCATTGACAGTAAAATTATATTTGTCCATATGGGGGGGTTTTACTTTTTTTCAAATACATCTTTCAAATTTTGAAAGCATCTTATCTATTACTTCTTCTTCTTCTGCATTTATATATATTTCATAAGTAGAAGGAAATAAAAAGCCTTCTAAACCTTGTCCTTCCTCTAATTCCCTTAAAAAAATAGTATTTATCTTCAAAATATTTTTATCTGAGGTTAATTTTAAGAAACGTTCTCTATTTACAATTCCTTCTTCTGCTAACTTATCTGCCATTTGGCGTATTTCATAACCTTCAGGAATAGTAAACCTGGTTACCTTTTCATTGTTTCCCCCCCTTTAGATAGCTCTTGAATTATTTCATAGACATCCATATGGGTACTTAATGTATAATTACCTGCTTTCAGTTCTTCTGCTGCTTTAGTATTTCTTACGGCAATCTTGAATATGATTTCACTTCTAATTAATCCTTTTTCTTTCAATATACGGGCTATTTTATTTGGACTACTACCAATAGGTATCTCCACATCTATCTTCTCTGGGTTCTTAGTATCTACTGCCATAAACCCTCTATTATAGTACGATTTTCCCACTATTAGCAACCCAATTATTATGATTAATAAAATTAATATTTTATTAATGTTACTTTTCTTTTTAGCATTAGTAGTACCTGACACAGTGATCCCACCTCTAATAGATATTTATCTACTCTATTATACATTTTTTACAGTATTATTACAAGAAATAGTATATTTATGGATTGTTTTTAATAGGTGGATATAATCTATTCCTCATCAAAGCTTATAGCTTCTCCAATAATATTGTTTATATCCTGAACCAGTTGTCCAAATCTTTGCTCTGCTATAAAATAGCTCTTTATAGTTGGATTAAGCATCAATACATCTTCCATTTTCCCTAACTTCTCTAATTCTTGCTCATCTACTTCTTTCCCAGAAAGTTGATTCATCTGTAATTCAAATATCTTATTCTCAAAATCCTCAACCATTTTCTTGTTTTTTTCATCGGAATAAAGTGTTTCCCTCATCTCTTTATAGTGTTTATATTCTTCCGAATCCATTATCGCTTTTGCCAACTTATGTGCATAATCATAAACATTAGCCATACTATACCCTCCTAGTTAATTATTGTAGACATTTTTTTATTATACTATATTAATTTAACATTATATCATTAATCTATAACCTTGAACAGTTAAAAGAAGTATAAAATAATCCTAGCTTGTTTTTACAAGCTAGGATTATTTTTATACTTCCATAATAATAGGTAATATCATAGGGTTCCTCTTAATCTTTTCATATAGGAAGCTTCGTAAAGCGTCTCGTATATTGGATTTTAAAGTTGCCCAATCGGTTATATGGCGTTTTTCACATTCCGTTAAAACATCCCTTACTACTTTTCTTGCTTCCTCCATTAAATCTTCTGATTCTCTTACATATACAAATCCCCTTGATATAATATCAGGGCCTGCAATTACCTTTCCATCTTGCTTACTCATAGTAACTACCACTACTATCAATCCATCTTCTGAAAGATGTTTCCTGTCCCTTAGAACGATATTTCCCACATCACCTACTCCTAGACCATCTACTAAAATATTACCTGCTTGAACTGGTTGCCCCCATATTAGCAGTTTTCTTGGTAAATTCGATTACAGAACCATTTTTAGCTAAAAAAATATTTTCCTTTGGCATTCCTAGTTCTTCTGCTAATTCTCCATGCCTTTTAAGATGTCTATATTCTCCGTGAACAGGGATAAAATATTTAGGTTTTAAAAGAGTATGGATTAACTTTAGTTCTTCTTCACAAGCGTGACCTGACACATGAACATCTGCTAAAGATTCATATATAACCTTTGTTCCTATTTCCATCAACTTGTTAATAACTCCTGAAACAGTTTTTCATTCCCTGGTATAGGACTTGCAGATATTACCACCAAATCCTCAGGTACCAATTCTATTTTCCTATGTTCTGAAAAGCCATTCTAGTCAGTGCAGACATAGGTTCTCCTTGACTACCTGTAGTAAGAATCACTATTTGATTACTTTGATATTTACCCATATCATTAATATCTATTATTGTATCTTCTTTTACTCTTAAATATCCTAATTCTCTAGCCACATTGGTGGTATTTATCATGCTCCTGCCTGATAATACAACTTTCCTATCAAACATCTCTGCTGCATCTATTACTTGTTGTATTCTGTGAACATTAGAAGCAAATGTTGCAACGATTATCCTTTGAGGGGGGGCTTTTAAAAATATATCATTAAAAGTGTCTCCTACAGTCCTTTCTGACATAGTATATCCAGGCCTTTCTACATTGGTACTATCTGCCAAAAGTACCAATACTCCTTTACTACCTATTTCTGCAAATTTATGAAGATCTATTAAATTACCATTAATTGGCGTATAGTCTATTTTAAAATCTCCAGTATGAAATACCATGCCAACAGGTGTATCTATAGCTAATGCTACACTATCAGGTATACTATGACTAGTTTTTATAAATTCTATTTTAAAACAACCTAATTTTATAACATCATCAGCCTTTACTTCATTTAACTCAACATTTTTTTAATTGATGTTCCTTTAATTTGTTTTCTAGAAGACCTAAAGTCAACCTAGTGCCATAAATAGGAACATTTATTTTTTTAAAATATAAGGCAATCCCCCCAATGTGATCCTCATGACCATGGGTCAATACTATCCCTCTTATCTTCTCCTTGTTTTGAATAAATAGGTAACATCTGGTATAACTACGTCAATTCCAAGCATTTCATCTTCTGGAAAACTCATTCCACAATCTACTAATATTATATCCTCTTTATACTCTATTACAGTTATATTTTTTTTCCCACTTCTCCTAATCCCCCCCCTAGGGGGAATAATTCTTAATTTATTTGGTTTTCTTGCCACTTCATCATCTCCTTTATATTATCTTCTCCATTTATTATTAAGATGTATTGTCTTTGGATTACTTTTTCACCTTTTAAAAAAAATAAATCCCAAAATGGGATTTATTGTTGGCAATCGGCACAGTATCCAAAAAAACTTCACATTATGATCTACTATCTTAAAACCGTTTTCATTTTCAATTTCGTTTTCTAAGTTTTCTAATAGATCTAATTTTACTTCCATCACCTTCCCACATTTCAAACATATCAAATGATGATGATGGTGGTTCTCCGAATCATAATTGAGTTCATATCTATTATAACCATCATCAAAATTTAATCTGTATATGATATTTAACTTTTCTAATAACTGTAATGTCCTATAAACTGTAGCTATACCAATCTCTGGATATTTTTTTTCTTTACTATATCATAAATTTCTTCAGGGCTTAAATGTTTATCCTGATTTTCAACAATTACATCTAAAATAGCCCTTCTTTGAGTAGTAAGCTTATACCCCCCCTCCTCTTTAAATATTTGTTTAATATCATCCATATTTATATCCATACTTTCACCCGCTTATAATCCTATAATATAGGATACTAGTTATTGTATTATTTGTCAACCAGTGACATCTACTGAAGTTTATCTTTTTGTATTTCCTCATACACTTGGATTACTTCATTAAATTCTTCTTCATCGTCGATACCCACTAATACCAATTCCCCCCCTTCATCATCATATTCTATACGCAATAGATAAGTTAAAGATTCTATATCATTTAATGGCAACAAAGCAGCATAATCTACATTATCTATACCAAAAGTAGATAAAACTTGAAATTCTACTTCATTGCCCATTTCATCTAATAGAACTATTATATCATCCACATTATCACCTCTTTAATTTCTATCTAGATAAGTCTGCAATATATAGGTTGCAGCTACTTTATCTATGACCTTTTTCCTATTTTCCCTACTAACATCACCTTTGATTAACATTCTTTCTGCTGATACTGTAGTAAGCCTTTCATCTTCTAGTACTACATCTATATCTATATTATTTTCTAGTGTAGTTGCAAATTTTAGTACCTTTTCTCCTTGAGGACCTACGGTGTTATTCATATTCTTAGGAAAACCTATTACTACTTTTACCACATTATATTTTTTTAATAATCCTTTTAATTTCCTCAATATCATCTTTAATATTCTTCCGATTAATTGTCTTAAGCCCTTGAGCTGTAAGCATTAAAGGATCGCTTAATGCAACTCCTATAGTTTTATCACCTACATCTAATCCCATTATCCTTTCCATATCTTTCTCCCTTTATATCACTTTTATACAAAATTCTGGACAGCTTTTAGCGCAATAACCACAAAGTATACAATTCTCATTAGGAGTGGCTTTGCCATCTATTATTTGAATACCTTGTTGTTTACAAGTCCTAATACAATTCCCACAAGCTATACAATAATCAGCTACTATTAATTTCCTCTTTTTTTTCTTTAATTTCTCCTTTAACTCCCTTGGGATTTTCCCTGTTTCTATTAAATTAATATTACAATCTACCTCTTCTTTTGATTGCATACCAATAGCAAAAGAATGAATAAAGGGGATGTTTTTTTTACAAAGTTAAAAGATTCCTCTACTTGCCCAATTAAATGGCCTCCACCTAAAGGCTTCATGCCATATATTCCCTTACCCATATTATATGCTTTTCAATTATATTTAACATATCTTGAATAGTACCATCCTGTATTCCAATGCCTGCTTTATTTACAATAGGATGAACCACATCTAGCTCATCATATTGGGTTACAGCATACACTCCTTCTACCCTGTGAGTTGAAATTCCTATTGCTCTGATTTTACCCATATCTTTCGCTTTTAAAAAGTATTCTATGGCATCATAATGTCCTCTTACAGTATGGATACTTTCCTGTTCATGGAGCAAAAATATATCAATGTAATCTGTGCCTAATTCCTTTAAAGCTAATTCCAAACTTTCCTTAGCCATATTTTTAGTATATGCATAACATTTAGTAGCAATAACAAAATCTTCTCGTTCTATCCCTTCCAAAGCATATCTTATATATTGATAATTATCATATATTTCAGCTGTATCAATAAAATTTATTCCTCTATCATAAGCATATTTTATAAGCTTTCCCCCCCCTTCTTCTATTGGTAAATTTGCTTGAAAAGGTGTCATAGTCAAAGAACCAAAACAAAGATTTGAAACCTCAATACCTGTTTTGCCTAAACTTCTTCTTTCCAATTGTTCCACTTCCTATTTATAGATATTTCTCCATCTTCTAAAATAATAAATAGCATATATATAGTTATTAGACTCATAGCTAAAGCTGAAAGTATTATTCCAGAATCATTTAGCAGTAAACCAAATATGCTCCCAATTATACCACTTAAAATACCTCTTCCTATACCCTTTTCCATGATATATAATACCTTATCTTTAAATATGAAAGTAAGGATAACCTGGACTAAAATATCAATAAATATTACCTTAGTCCAAATGGTAACTTTAATCAGCTTTATATTCATTAATAGTTTTCTACTTATGATATTCTGAACAATCCCAATTCCTTTGTCTCCTATAATACCTATTGTCTTTCCTAGATGGGTTGGATTTGGGTTTAAAGCAATATCTATATAACCTAAAACCATTATTGCTAATCCAATGATAAAAACAAATAAGATCAAGTTTTTGATGCTTAATTTTTCCCTTTGGCTATTAATATAAAATAGATAGTTGCGGATAAAATTGCCATAGTACCACCAACATTAGCACCTAATCTAGGATGGCCTACCATTATAACGGATATTAATAACAAAAATATGGATATATATTCATTATTATACCTATCCATTAATAACCCAGCCATTAAGGTTGAAATAGCTAAAAAAAACCCCCCCTACCATTTCGTTTCCCATACCAAAATATCTAGCCCCCCCAATAATTGGATCGTGACTAAGAATTGAATAACGAGTAATATTTCCTTTTGTAATTAAATCCAATAAAAATATCATAAAATATCCTATAGATATATAGTATAGACTTTTTTTTATTATTAAATCTACCAACAGCAAACCAAAATATCATAATAAATATTGACAAGCTAATAAAATACTTAATAAGATTGTCTATATCTAATAAAGAACTAAAAATGAATATCATGGGCATAGCATATAATAACAATATTAACCTCTTAAATACTATCCCTATTTATTATTCATATCAATATTTAATATTAATGGGATTAATATTAAGAGCAGAGTAATTATTGTTATAATCCCATATGTTAGTAAAGTCTTAGATCTAGTTTTAGATGTAGTCTTTATACGATTGTTAATTGATTTTATATATTCTAACCCTTTTTCCTTTTCAATACTTTCAATTGGATTGCCTGTCATATTATCTCTAGATGTCTCTAAAAACTCCGCTATAGTAGGAGCAATATCCAAATTGGATATTATCCCTTTTCTATTAGTTGTAGATGAAATAAGAGTACCTTTTTCTATTCCTTTTCCCCCATAATACTATAGGAGATAAATTACTATCATCTATCCGCTCTTCACCAGCATTAGGACTAATAAGCATAACTAGAGACCTTTCATCATCAATGCTAGATACATATCCCCAATAAATCATCCATATCTTTAATATTAATCTCTTTTT
>JMBX01000394.1_pt1 | contig 11222 bp, 18 predicted proteins | sample 616521 | NCBI WGS metagenome assembly JMBX01 (sample SAMN02727906, study PRJNA239997) | anaerobic digester metagenome | biome: anaerobic digester; isolation source: mesophilic anaerobic digester inoculated with municipal waste water sludge... | place: Germany: Bielefeld University, CeBiTec ...
TAACACTCAGCCCGCAGTGGGAAGAAACGATTGAGGCGGGTATTGAACATACAGAACGCGGCATTACTGTATCGTTAGATCCCAGAATGCTGCAGGAATTGTATAGGCAGCTGGGCTCAGCATTAGAACAGCACCTAATGCCGTACCCCATTATTTTGGCATCGCCCCCCCAGATCAGGATGGCCTTAAAAAGGTTAACCGAAAGGGCCGTGCCGCGGCTGGTGGTTTATCCTATAACGAGATCAGCCGGATGATCAGGTTAAGGTAGTTGGGACGGTGAACCGGAACGATGCGGATTAAGAAATTTATGGGCAAAACAATGCAGGAGGCGGTGGAAAGCCTGCGCCGCGAATTTGGCGACGATGCTGTTATTTTACATACATCCCATAAAAGGCGCTGGTTTTTTGGCAGAATCGGGCCGCGCTACTATGAAGTGCTGGGCGCTTATGATCCAAATTATGCAAAACGCACCCCCCCTAATTCTCCGAGCACACCCACACGCACCGCGGCCTCTGCCGAAACCGAACAAGACAAAGCGAGCGCGGATAGGGCGGAGTGGTCCGCCGCGATCCAGGGGTTATACGGCAAGCTCGTGGAGCGGGAAATACCAAAGGGCCTGGCTCAGGAACTGATCAAAGAAGCCTTGACTTCCCTGCCCAAACAGGAATGGAGCAATATCCAGCGCATTTGGGCCCATTTAGGAGCAGGCAGTGGAACGGCGCATTACAACTGTGGATCCTTGGGATTTTCCCAGCGGCAGAGAATTGTTGTTTTAATCGGCTACCGGGGGGGTTGGTAAAACAACAACAGTCGCCAAGCTGGCTGCCAACTTCGCCTTGGTTGACCAAAGAAGCGTAGCTATGATCACGGTTGACACGTACCGTATTGCCGCGGTAGAGCAGCTGAGAACCTACGCGGAAATTATCGGCGTCCCACTCGAAGTAGCCTACAACCCCAAAGAACTGCGCCGGGGGAGTGGCAAAATTCAAGGATAAAGACCTTATTTTAATAGACACCGCGGGGCGCAGCCAAAACAATCACCTCCAAATGGCGGAGCTAAAAAGCTATCTGGAAGGAATTGATGCGGAGGTTCATCTGGTTGTCAGCGCCACTACTAAACTGCGGGATATAGAGGAGATCGTCCGGGTTTTTTTCCCAGTTGCGCCTTGATCGGATAATTATTACCAAGCTGGATGAGACAACCACCCACGGAGCTATCCTACAAACCTGTGTACGGGCGGAGGCGCCCCCCCTTGCTTTTGTAACTACCGGGCAAGGAGTCCCGGAAGACATAGAAGTGGCGAGCGGTAAAAGGCTGGCCCAGCTTATTCTGGGGGGGATTTAAGATGAAAGATCAGGCAGAAGGTTTGAGAAAACTGGTGCGCAAACAAAAACGCAGGCAAGGATCATAGTTGTCACCAGTGGAAAGGGCGGGGGGGTTGGAAAAACGAATGTAGCCGTCAACTTGGCTTTGGCCCTGCGGCAGTTGGAATACCGAGTAGCCCTAATCGATGTGGATCTGGGCCTGGCCAATGTGGATATAGTGTTGGGAATAAATCCGACCCACAATCTGAGCCATGTTCTGCGCGGCGAAAAGACACTGCAGGAGGTTGTTGTAGAAGGCCCCTTGGGCCTAAAGCTGTTAGCGGGCGGTTCGGGAATAAGTGAAATGGCCAACCTCAACGGCTGGCGCCTTGATGTTTTCATCAAGTCGCTGGAGGAATTGAATCGTGACTTTGACTTCATTATTTTAGATACGGGTGCGGGAATCCATCAAAACGTGCTGAGTTTTGCCTTGGCAACCAGTGAAGTTTTAATGGTAACAACGCCCGAACCCACCGCTATTACCGATGCGTACGGCCTGATTAAGGTGATCTACCAGCGCAACCCAAAGGCACATATCCGCCTGGTGGTAAACATGGCGCGCAATCCCGGTGAGGCCGAGGCGGTTGCGGAGAAACTAAATTCTGTATTGCGTGAGTATGTCCAGCGTGAGGTGGAGTATATCGGCTATTTGCTCCACGAACAGCAGATCAATAAGGCAGTGGCAGCACAGCAGCCCGTCCTGCTCGTCTACCCCTCCTCTATGGCCAGCCGTTCAGTGAAAAGAATAGCCAGCCTGTTAGCGGGTGAAACTCCGCAAGTTGAGGCAGTGGGTATTAAAGGGTTCTTTTCCCGGGTATATGACTTCTTCCAGAACTAGAAAGGCAGAGAAATATGCAGATTTTCCCAACCAACTCGTTGAGCTGCACCTAGACAGTACCGGAGGGCCCCCCCTTGTACTGCGCACCCGCGTTGAGGATGCGCATGATAATATTCTACTGGTAGGTGCCCCCCCGCTGCAGCGGGGGGGAAACCTGGTCCCGATCAGGGTGGGCACGAAACTGGGCATTGAATTCAAATCAACGGATGCGGCCAAAGAGGGGGGGCGGTTTTGCAGTGAGGCGGTGGTAGAAAGAAGATTCACCGCCAAGATTCCCCCTTTTACAGCTGCGCCTATTACATGAGTGGGCTAAAACCCAGGACCGGCGTTTTGTGCGCGTCCCTGTTTTTATCGATGCGGTATTTGTACCCACACAAGAGGGGGGGAAGAATTAGAAGCCCGCACCGGCGTTATTCTAAATTTAAGCGGTGGTGGATTTTTACTGCGAACCGCCTTTTCGTTTAATCCCGACGATGAGATTAAGGTGTCCTTTAACGTGGAGGATCAATCGGTGGTGGCCTTTGCCTATCTGGCCAGATTTGTGCCCACTGAAAAGGCCATGATTACGGTTTCGCTTTTATAGAACTTTCCGAACAAGTGAGAATGAACGTCATCAGGTATGTTTATAAACGGCAAATCGAACTGCGCAGCATGGCCCGGGAGGATAGCGGTAAAGAATGACGCCACACAAAGATCAGGAGCGGCTAAATCAAATTTGGCAGGAGTACAAAGAAACCAAGAGTGAAAGCGCCCGCGAAGCGCTTGTTGAGCAATATGTCCCCCCCTTGGTTAAGTATGTGGCGGGGCGCCTGGCCATTAACCTGCCCAGCAGCGTGGACGTTGGCGATTTGGAAGGCTTTGGTTTTTTTGGCCTGTTGGATGCGATGGAAAAATTCGATCATACCAGAAACATAAAATTCGAAACTTATGCGTCCCTGAGAATTCGCGGTGCAATTATTGACGGTTTGCGTTCCATGGACTGGGTACCGCGCAGTACCCGCTCTAAAGCGAGGGAGTTGGAGAACGCGGTGTATGAACTAACGAATCAGTCGGCCGCAACCCCAGTGACGGCGAGATAGCGGCTGCTTTGGATTTGCCCCGAGAACGTTACTACGACCTTTTAGACGAAGTGAGGGGCGTGGGCCTTTTCTCCCTTGACGAAACGCTGGCTGCCCAGGACGCGGATGATAATTTGAGAATGATGGATTTAGTCTCAACAGAAGAACAAAGCCCGGCGGAGATACTTCTGCACAGCGAGACTGTGGAGGAGTTGGCAGAGGCGGTGCAGGGGGGGCTGACAGAACGCGAACAGCTGGTCTTATCCCTATATTATACCGATGAGCTCACCTTAAAGGAGATTGGCCATATTCTTGAAGTGTCTGAATCCAGAGTTTCCCAGATCCATACTAGGGTGATTATGACACTGCGCGGCAAATTCAAAGAAAGCACAGAACGGAGGGGGGGTAATGTGTCCATCAAATTTCCGGATTTTCAGGTCCTCGTCTCCCGTTCCGAACAGATCCCCGTGTTAATAGGGAAGGGGGGATCAAAGTGGGGGCTGCGGGGAAAATGGCGCCGCAGGTTTCCCAAGACTTCGACGTTCGCCGGCAGCGGGTCGACCACAGCCGGGCCAAGGACAAAGTGCGCAGGCGCAAAGAAGGCGAAGAAAGGCGCCAAGGCGGCCATGAAGAGAAACAAGGGTCTAAGCACGGTAAGCAGCGGCGGCCCACCCGCGGGCGCCGGATTGATCTGCGTGCCTAGGGGGGGTAAACTATGGAATACTTTCTCGTGTTTTTATTGGGCATCGCGCTGGCGGTGGTTGTGTTTTTCATCACTCGGCCCGCCCTGTTTACCCGCTCCAAACAGGATTTTCACTTTTCGAGACGATGTTTGAAGATGCCATGGACGAACTGGAGCGGCGCCAGGAACAGTTTCTGCGCGAGGTTCAAACAAGGCACCAAGAGCTTTTAGAACTGCAGCACAAGCTGAACACCGCCTTCGCCCCCCCAACTCAAGCTAAATCACCGAAGGTATTAGCAGTGCTGCAGCTGGCCGAACAGGGGGATGAAGTGGCATCAATAGCAAAACAGCTCGGTTTAGGCGTAGGCGAAGTGGAGTTGATTATGGATCTAAATAAAGAATGGGAAACGCTTGCTGAAAGCGAGTAAATATGCTATATTAGCAAGTGGTATCCATTACACACGGTTTTGGATGGGAAATAAGTGTGCCAACTCGGTCTTATTCCCAAAAGAAAAAAACCGGAGGATAAAACAAAGGAAGGGAGGTGGGCGACATGGCCGTAATTTCTATGAAACAGCTTCTGGAGGCCGGCGTTCACTTCGGGCATCAGACCCGCAGATGGAATCCGAAAATGGCAGAATATATATTCACGGAGAGAAACGGGATTTACATCATCGACCTGCAGAAGACGGTACGCATGGTAGATGACGCCTATAATTTTGTTCGTGACACAGTCGCCGATGGAAAATCGGTTCTTTTTGTGGGCACGAAAAAGCAGGCTCAAGACACAATCCGGGATGAAGCGGAACGCTGTGGCATGTTCTTTGTAAACCAGCGGTGGCTTGGGGGGGAATGCTGACTAACTTTAAGACGATTAACTCTCGTCTGCGGCGTCTTGATGAGATTGAGCAGATGGAGGAGGAAGGCCTTTTTGAGGTCCTGCCCAAGAAAGAAGTAATGGGGCTTCTCAGGGAAAAGGAACGCTTAACCAGGTTTTTAGGCGGTATTCGCGGTATGGACACTCTGCCGGGTGCTTTATTCGTGGTTGATCCGAGAAAAGAGCGGATTGCGGTGGCGGAGGCTCGCAAATTGGGCATACCCATCGTGGCAATAGTGGACACGAACTGCGATCCCGATGAGATTGATTATATCATCCCGGGCAACGATGATGCCATTCGGGCAGTCAAGCTTTTAACCGGTACCATGGCCGATGCGGTAATTGAAGCTAAGGAAGGTACCAGTTTCGCGGATGAAGAAGAATCCCAAACAACAGGCACAGCACCTAAGGGTGCGGACAGCATTGCCTAAGCATTGATCCAACCAAGGGGGGGAGCGGGGGGGTGTAGACTCTCTCTCCCCTTTTTTTAACAATACTTATTAGAGGAGGGGGGTTTTATGGCGAAGGTTACCGCAGCTATGGTTAAAGAACTGAGAGATAAAACGGGCGCAGGCATGATGGATTGCAAAAAGCGCTGGTCAAAAAGACGGCGACATGGCCGCCGCTGTAGATTATTTGCGGGAACAGGGCCTATCGGCCGCTGCCAAAAAAAATCGGGAAGAATTGCGGCGGAAGGCGTCGTAGAATCATATATTCACATGGGCGGTAGAATCGGAGTGCTGGTTGAAGTTAACTGCGAAACCGATTTCGTGGCTAAGACAGACGAATTTAAACAATTGGCGCGCGATCTGGCCATGCACATTGCCGCCAGCCAACCGCAGTATGTTTCCAGGGAAGAAATCCCGGAAGATGTGGTGCAACACGAGCGGGGGGGCATTTACCGTACCATTGCCGAAAACGAGGGCAAACCGGCCCATATCATCGATCGCATCGTTGATGGGCGGATCGAAAAGTTCTTTCAAGAAATCTGCCTGTTAGAACAGCCATTCGTGAAGGATACCGATCAGACGGTGGGCGAACTGCTTAACGAAAAGTAGCCAAGATCGGGGGGGAGAAAATCTCAGTAAGGCGCTTTGTCCGCTATGAGCGCGGTGAAGGAATGGAAAAACGAGAAGACGATTTTGCCGCCGAGGTCATGGCTCAAATGGGGCGAGTAAAAAGAAACTAAGCAAGAGAACACCTCGGGTGTTCTCTTTTTCTAAGTGAAGGAATCGGCAGATCTAAGCAGAATACCTAAGGAGAGATGTGCATGCCAGTGGCGAAATACAGCAGGGTCCTGCTGAAATTAAGCGGTGAGGCTTTGGGCGGCGGCAGTTACGGAATTGATCCCCGAGTAGTGGCCCACATTGCCGCCGAAATCGAAGAAGTAATGGAATTGGGCGTGGAAGTGGCGGTCGTTGTGGGCGGCGGCAATATTTGGCGGGGGGCGCTTCGGGCAGCGCCGGGGGGGGTATGGATCGGGTTACAGCCGATTATATGGGTATGCTGGCCACCGTTTTGAATGCTCTGGCCCTCCAGGATGCTCTGGAAGATAAGGGCATGCCCACTAGGGTGCAGACCGCCATTGAAATGAGGTCAATCGCGGAACCGTATATCCGCCGCCGGGCAGTCCGCCATTTGGAAAAGGGAGAATTGTCATTTTGCCTCCGGAACGGGCAACCCTTATTTCTCCACCGATACTGCAGCCGCGCTGCGCGCTTTGGAAATAGAGGCAGAAGTGCTGCTCATGGCCAAACGGGGGGGGTTGATGGAGTTTATGATCGCGATCCCCCGTACTGAGCCGGGCGCGATCCGTTACGAACAGATTTCTTACCTTGATGTCTTAAACCAAAACCTCGGTGTTATGGACTCAACTGCCACGTCATTATGCATGGATAATAAAATTCCCATCATTGTCTTTGATTTTAACGAACCGGGCAACATTGCGAAAGCAATTTGCGGCATAAAAATAGGGACGTTCGTAGGAGGCGAAAACAGTGATTGACCAAATTCTGCAGGACGGCGAAGACAGAATGGAAGAAGTTATCGACGCGACAAAGAAGACTTTTCCGGCATTAGAACCGGGCGGGCAAATCCCGGCTTATTAGATCGCATAGTCGTATCTTATTACGGAACACCCACCCCCCCTCAAGCAGATGGCCAGTATTAGTGTGCCGGAGCCGCGGCTTTTAGTGATTACTCCGTGGGACAAAAACTCGATCAAAGATGTGGAAAAAGCTATCTTAATGTCCGACCTAGGGTTAGTGCCCTCAAATGACGGCACCGTAATCCGCATCGCAATTCCAACCCTGACTGAAGAGCGCCGCAAGGAATTAGTCCGCGTGGTACGCAAAGACGCGGAGGACTACCGCGTCTCGGTACGCAATATCCGCCGTGACCTAAACGATTCTCTGCGCACATTGGAAAAGACGGGGGGGATATCTCGGAGGACGAATACCACCGGGTGCAGGGTACGGTGCAGGAGCTCACCGATCGCTTCGTAGCGGAGATTGACAAGCTTTTGGAAGCGAAGGAAAAGGAGATCATGGAAATTTGAACGTCAGCCGGAACATAGAAGAAGACTGGGAGTTTATAGTTGGCTGGCCCTGGGAAGAGGCGCGGCTTGCATTACAAGAAGGCGGAGTAAACTTTCAACCCCCCCGCCTGACCGCGGCGCCGAACAAATCAGGCACTTGAAGGTGCCCGAGTAATCGCCTTGCGTGCGGGTAACCCACTCGTTGTGCTCTGTGCCGGCGAGGACTGGACGGTAGAGTAGGAGGAGATTTATGGCAAACAGTACTGCGAACAGACTGCCTGCTCACGTCGGGATAATCATGGATGGCAACGGTAGATGGGCTCGGAGGCGAGCCCTGCCCCGTTTTTCGGCCATCGGCAGGGCGTAGCCGCCCTGAAGAAGGCGGTGCGGTTTGCGTCCGATAGGGGGGGAATTGAAACTCTGACGGTATATGCTTTCAGTACTGAGAATTGGCGGCGGCCCCCGCGATGAGGTTGATTTTCTCCTTGATTTAATGCACAAAACCTTCGTGCAGGAAATCGATGAACTGTACAGCGAAGGGGGGGTACGCATTGTTTTAATCGGCGATCGGACTAATCTCACAGCGGATATTCTGGATGTTTGGCGCAGTGCGGAACAAAGAACGCAAAACAACGGCGGTTTGACTTTGAATGTGGCTTTTAATTACGGAGGCCGCCAAGAGCTGGTGCAAGCGGCTCGCGGCCTGGCGGCACGGGCGGCAGCGGGTGAGCTTGATCCCGCTCAGATCACAGAGATGACCATTGCCGAACATCTTTATACTAAGGGCAGCCCCGATCCGGATTTAATTATTCGTACCGGGGGGGCGACATGAGGCTGAGCAATTTTCTGCTGTGGCAAGCCGCGTACAGCGAACTGTTAGTATTAGATGTCTTATGGCCTGACTTTAACGAAGATCATTTTGCTGCGGCGCTCAAAGCTTACAGCCTGCGGGAGCGCCGTTTTGGGCAGGTAGCGGATAAGGAGTAGGACAGAGTAGATGTTTACGCACAGGGTTATTACGGCGATAGTAGGCATCCCCCTTGTATTAATAGGTCTGTATTGCGGGGGGGCGCCTTGTGGCAGCTCATCGTATTTTTCTGGTCTTAGTGGGTTTACTTGAATTCGCCCGCATGGGCAAAGATGAAGCCCACCTTGACTATCTTCTCGCCGCGGGACTATCTTTTTGTTCATTACATATAGTGGTATTAGCCACTCTAAGCTGTTGATCTGGCTGATTTTACAGGCCTTTTACTACCTGATCAGGACCGCGTTCAGCGGCATGCGCACATGTGCCGGAGCCTATAATTTGCTGGGCACTTTTTATGTCGCTATACCCTTGAGTTTTCTATGGCTGGTGCGGGCCCAGTTTGGTTTTCAGTGGTCCATGTTCGGCCTGGTGGTAACCTGGTTGACGGATACGGGTGCTTTTTTTCGGCGGGATCAAGTACGGCAAGCGCAAACTCATGCCGGAGGTCAGTCCCAAAAAAAACGAAAGAAGGCGCCCTGAGCGGCTTGTTGTCTGCCCTGCTCGGTTCCTTCGCCTTTGCTCTGATTGTGGAAAAATCCACTTTACAACTGGTCCTATTGGGTTTCGTTTATCAAGTGCGGGCCAGGTAGGTGATTTGGTCGAATCAGCCATAAAGCGGGAACGGGCAGTTAAAGACAGCGGTTCATTACTGCCGGGCCACGGAGGAATCCTAGATCGTTTTGATTCCATTATTTTTACTTTTCCAACCCTGTATGTCCTATTGAGTCTATTCGTTTAAGGCATAAGCCGTACTTATATCGAATCTGTGGCCCCCCCTAGGGGGTGAAGCAGAATGTGGCAGTCCACCGTGTTTGCCATTGCGGGTTTTGCGGTATTTTAGTCATCCTAAAACTGACATTTCCCTATCTGGCTCCGTTTTTCATTGGCTTGCTCTGTGCCGTCATTTTAGACGGACCCGTTACATTTCTGCAGGCTAGGGGGGGTGGCCGCGCTCGCTGGCAGCACTAATTGCTGTTGTCGCGTTTTTTTCACACTGCCCCTGGTTTAAGCATGTTTTGATCCAATTTTGGCGTGAGGCGCAGGCGCTGCTGCAGACAGGTGCCTTTCCGGCTTGGCCCGATCTTTTTAGCAGGCTGCCCTTGGATGCCCAATTCACATCCGGTGATGTGCTGACGCTAATCATCCGGGTAGTAAAGCATGTGCTGGCTGTGCCCGATCTAGTTGTGATTTGGATTCTCGTCCGCTTTGAGTTGCCTATTTTTTTTGCAGAGACAAACGGCAGTTCACGCGCTTTGTCACCGGGCTGCTGCCCCCCTGCGCTGGAAACAAAAATTCTTGCCGCTGTACCGCAATACATCCAGCGCCCTGGGCGGGCTCATTAAAGTGCAGCTGCTTTTAATTTTTAGCTCCGCCGCCGTCAGTACGGCCGCCTTTTACCTGCTCGGGCTGTCTTTCCCGCTCTTATTGGGGGTTTTTGGTCGGATTTTTCGACCTAATGCCCATCCTTGGTCCCGGGCTTGTCTATGTGAGCTTAGCCGGGTTTCAACTTTGGCGGGGTAATATTTCCGCCGCGCTGGCCCTCGGCCTTACTTATCTGTTATTATTGTTAGTAAGGCAGCTTATTGAACCCAAACTCATCGGCGAACGTTTGGGGGGCTGCACCCCCCTGACCGCGCTGCTGGGCCTTTACGTGGGGGGGCTGCGCTTTTGGGGGGGCTTTTGGGGGGGGCGTTGGCGGGCCCGATCATTATGGTTTTGCTGAAGGCCTTAATCGTGATTAACCACTCCCAATGATCTTTACTGCTTTGGATGGAGACAGAAAGGGTTTTACATGCCAAACGTCGTTATACTAGGTTCCACAGGTTCCATTGGGACACAGACGCTGGATGTGATCAGGCACCTCCCCGGTTTTAAGGTGAGCGGACTGGCCGCCGGTTCCAATTATGAACTACTGCGTGCGCAAATCGCTGAATTCAAACCTGCCCATGCCAGTATTAACAGCGCCAAACATGCTAAAATGCTGCGGGAAGAATTTTCCTTACCCATCTATTCCGATTCTGAAGCGCTCTGTGCCATGGCCGCAGCCGAGTCTGTTGATGTGGTTGTAGTCGCCCTTGTGGGCGCGGTCGGGCTCAAACCCACCCTCGCCGCTTTGCAGGCGGGCAAGAGGGTTGCTTTAGCGAACAAGGAAACACTTGTGGCGGGTGGGCATCTGGTTATGAAATATCGGGAGCAGATTATACCCATCGACTCAGAACACAGCGCCCTGTGGCAGTGTTTTACGGCCGAGATCGCAAACACATAGATAAGATCATCCTTACCGCTTCCGGCGGCCCTTTTCGCACCTTTGCGGGCCCGCTGGAAAACGTTACGGTTGAACAAGCCCTAGCCCACCCCCCCAGTTGGGAAATGGGCAGGAAAATCAGTGTTGATTCCGCTACTTTAATGAATAAAGGGCTGGAAGTGATCGAAGCCCATTGGCTGTTTAATTTTCCTTACAGCCATATCGAAGTGCTGATCCACCCCCCCCAGAGCATAGTCCATTCCATGATCCGCCTCAATGACGGGGCTCTTTTGGCCCATTTGGGCACAGCGGATATGCGGCTGCCCATCCAGTATGCTCTGACCTATCCCGATGTTGTCCGCTCTCCGGTAGAAGCCTTGGATCTGGGGGGGCAAACGGAAGGCCTGACCTTCGCCCGGTTGATCACGAGCGTTTCCCCGGCCTAAAACTGGCTTATGCAGCGGGCAGGCATGGCGGTGAGCAACCTATTGCGCTCAATGCCGCCAACGAAATCGCGGTAGGCGCTTTTTTTGGCGGGCCAACTGAAGTTTACTGAAATTGCACGGCTGGTGGAAGATGTGACGGAAACGTTTC
>JMBX01000395.1_pt1 | contig 11207 bp, 17 predicted proteins | sample 616521 | NCBI WGS metagenome assembly JMBX01 (sample SAMN02727906, study PRJNA239997) | anaerobic digester metagenome | biome: anaerobic digester; isolation source: mesophilic anaerobic digester inoculated with municipal waste water sludge... | place: Germany: Bielefeld University, CeBiTec ...
TTTTTATCCTTGTTAGTTAAATAATCATTGTAAAATTGGATACAATCTTTTCCTGAATAAATATCTTCTCTATGGATTCCCAAAAATTTTTCTATGGTTTTTAATTTCAAGTTTTCAAGATCAAATAAATATCTGTTTTTCTAATATTAGAATAAATATCTAAGGATTTTTCAATAGGTATAGAGTTATTGATATTATGAATTTTTAAACGTTGGTTAATAAAAGGTATATCAAAGGTATCACCGTTATAATTTATAATTACGTTAAATTTAGAGAGTACTTTTATTGTTTCCAAAAGCAATTCTTTTTCTTTTTCAATTTTATTTATAAAAATTTGCTCTAAAATCCAAGACGTTTCTTTATTATCAAAAGATAAAATTCCTATTAGATAGATGATATCCTTACTCCTATTAAAACCGGTTGTTTCAATATCTAAAAAGCAAGGGTTTTTATTAATTAAATATTTATCAATAGGCACATTTTTATCTAATTTTGTTTTAATAATTTCCACTATAATCACCCTATATAAATTCTATCTTACTATTTACTCTTTGTACAGTTATATAATTTAATTCAATGGTTAATAATATAAGGAGATAGAAGGAGGCAGAAAATGATAAAAAAAAGTTGGAATACCAAGGGGGGGAATGTTATATTATGAATTTTACCTATATGGGAGAATTTTTTTGTGAACTTGGCTATAAAGTAATATCTTCTCCTAAAACTAACAAAGATATATTAGATTCTGGGATTTTAAGCTGTGTAGATGAAGCATGTTTGCCAGTAAAGATATTTCATGGACATGTAAACTATTTAAAGGATAAGGTAGATTATATTTTCATACCTAAAATAATTAGTTTGTATCCGAGAGAATATTGTTGTCCTAAAATATTAGGATTACCTGATATGATAAAACATAGTATGAGGGATTTGCCTATCATTATAGATACTCAAATAATTCCAAATAAAAAGAATAGCTTTGAAAAATCTTATATAGAAATAGGAAAATTTTTAGGGAAAGGTCAGAAAGAGAGTTTGTCTGCATTTAAAAAAAAGCAACAAATTCTAAAATAGATATAAAGATTGGCTAATATCTCAATATCCTAATACTAATATTTATAAAGATTCAAAGGATAATATTAAATTATTACTACTAGGTCATTCTTACAATGTGTTTGATGAATTTATTAATATGGATATACTAAGTAAATTAAGTAACAAAAATATAAATATCATTGTTGCAGAAGAGGTATGTGAAAAAGATATTAGATATTATTCAGATTTAATTCCAAAGAGGATTTTTTTGGACTCATGGCAGAAAAATTATAGGGTCAGCATATACCTTAATTAAAAAAAGGATTATTGATGGGATAATATATTTAAACTCCTTTGGATGTGGTTTAGATTCCGTATTAGCATATGTAGTACTAAGAGAGGCTATTGAGAACAATATACCCATGATGGAATTAACATTAGATGAACAAACAGGAGAGGCAGGATTTAATACTAGATTAGAAGCCTTTTTAGATATGATGGAATGGAGGGGGGGTAAGAATGAAGATAACATTCCCTCATTTAGGTAATGTTTATATTGCTGGAAAAGCTTTTTTTAGAGGAATTAGGACACAAAGTAGTTCCACCTCCTGTATGTAGTAAAAGAACTTTAGAGATAGGCACAAAATATTCTCCAGAAATGATGTGCTTACCATTTAAAATCCTCATTGGAAATTATATAGAAAGTATTGAAAAGGGAGCAGATACCATATTAATTACTGGGAGCTGTGGTCCTTGTAGATTCGGTATGTATTCTATACTTCAAAGGGATATATTATATAATTTAGGATATGACGTAGATATCATAGTGTTAGAGTCCCCAAGGGAGGGTTTGAAAGAATTTAAAGAAAATGTAGGCAAGATTATAAAATCAAAGTCTCTATTTGATATAGTAAAAAAACATTAAACCAGCTTTAGATTTAATAAAAGAAACGGATTCTTTGACACAATTTGCTAATATCATAAGAGCATATGCTTTAGATAAAAAAAGAAGTAAACAAAATTATGGATGATTTTTATATAAAAGCAATTCAGGTTCATGGTTCTAAAAAAAAGTTTTAGATTTAATCTATAAAACTAAAGAAGAGCTAAAAAAAAGATAGATATAGATAAGAATCATAAACCCATTAAAATTGGTATAATTGGAGAGATATATACAATAATTGAACCCTTTGTTAATCTAGAAATTGAAAAAAAAGACTTGGAAATATGGGAGTTTTAGTAGAAAAGTCCTTAACACCTACTAGTTGGTTTGAACATCATGTCTATTCCTATCCCTTTGGTTCTAAATATGAAAACATGAAAATTGATTTAGCACAGCCTTATTTAGAAACATTGGTAGGAGGTCATGGTAGGGAAACCATAGGTAGTGCCATTTATTATAATAATATGGGATATGATGGTGTTATTCAAATACTACCCCCCCTTAATTGTATGCCTGAAATAGTTGCTAAAAGTATATTAAAGACAGTTAGTAAAGATTTAGATTTTCCTATTATGACTTTAGTAGTTGATGAGATGACAGGAGAAGCAGGATATATGACAAGAATAGAAGCATATGTAGATTTAATTAAGAAAAGAAGGGAGAAAATCTTAATTGGATAATTATTATTTAGGAATAGATGTAGGCTCAGTAAGTACTAATATAGTTTAATTGATGAAGATAATAATTTAGTCTTTAAAAGATATTTAAGAACTCAAGGTAAACCAATAGAAATAATAAAAAAAGGAATATATGAGTTAGCAGACAAATTTGGAGCAAAGAATATATTGGGAGTTGGGACTACTGGTAGTGGACGTTATTTAGCTTCTATAATAGTTGGAGCTGATATAGTAAAAAAAATGAGATTACTTCCCATGCAATAGCAGGATTAGATTTTAATCCTAATGTACAAACTATAATTGAAATAGGGGGGGGACAAGATTCTAAAATAATTATTCTTAGAGATGGTATAGTAATAGATTTTGCAATGAATACAGTATGTGCTGCAGGTACAGGTTCTTTTTTTAGATAGGCAAGCTTTAAGATTGGGAATTGAAATTGGGGGGGAGTTTGGTAAAAAAAATCCCTAATGTCTAATAATCCTGTTAGAATAGCTGGAAGATGTGCAGTATTTGCAGAGTCAGATATGATTCATAAACAACAACTAGGTCACAATCAAGAAGATATAATCAGAGGACTTTGTAATGCTCTTGTTAGAAATTTCTTAAGCAATGTTGGTAAGGGAAAGGATATAAAGGTTCCAATTTTATTTCAAGGGGGAGTTGCTGCTAATGAAGGTATAGTAAAAGCTTTTGAAGAAGAATTAAAATGTGAGATAATTATTCCAAATAACTTTGATGTAATGGGTGCCATTGGCGCAGCACTTTTAGGAAAAGATCAAGCTACAACTCAAGGGTATACTAATTTTAAAGGAATAGATTTATATAAAAACAATTATAGTGTATCATCATTAGATTGTAATGGTTGTTCCAATATGTGCGAGATTCTAGAAATAAAGGAAGAAGATAACTTGTTAGCCCGATATGGTGATAAATGTGGAAAATGGTCTTTCTAATATTATGTAATAATGATATAGTAAAGTTAAGAACTATATAGTAAAGGAGAATATTATGAGAGACTTTCATCTAATTTGTACAAACTGTAACAAGACTTATGAGAAAGAGACAAGAAATTTTAAATGTGAAGTATGTAATGAGCCTTTAGAATTAAAAGAAGTTAAAAATGGAGCTATTACACAGAGGAACATATTAGGTCAATCTCTATTAGAACGTTACAAAGAGTTTTATCCTTTTCTAGATGTTGAAAAAGCAGGCTCTTTAGGGGGAAGGCTTTACACCTTTAGTATTTTCAGAAGAATTATCTAAATATTATGGAATCAGCCAATTGTATTTTAAGAACGAATCTCAAAATCCAACTTGGTCTTTTAAAGACAGGGGGAACTATTACTGGGATATTAAGGGCGAAGGATTTAGGATATACTAAAGTAGGTACTGTTTCCACTGGTAATATGGCCACATCTGTAGCTGCCTATGGGTCTATGGCAAATATGGAAACCTATATACTGGTTAAGGATGGAATTGCAGATGAAAAATTAAAACCAATAGCAATATATGGGCCAAATTTAATCAAAGTAGATGGAGACTATAGTAAATTATATGAAGAAAGCTTAAGGATAGGAAATGAAAATGAAATTTACTTTATAAATTCAGATGTTCCCTTTAGAGTAGAAGGATACAAAACCATTGCCTTTGAAATATGTGAACAATTAAATTTTAATATTCCAGATTATGTAATTGTCCCAACTAGTGCAGGTGGTGATATTAGAGGTATAGAAAAAGGATTTAGAGAATTTAAAAATTCAGGATTAATAGATAAAATACCAAAGATGATAGCTGTTCAAGCTGCTGGTTGTTCTCCTATTTATAATGCATTTAAAGAAAACAAGGAAAATATAGACAGGGTTAAAGAACCAAATACAATTGCTCATGCAATTGAAAACCCTTTTCCACCAAGTGGAAATCAAGTATTAAGAATGTTAAAAAGAAATGGTGGTATAGTAGTTACAGTTAGTGATGAAGAAATAATAAAAGCTCAGAAAAAGATGGCTTCTATAGGAATATTTGGACAACCTGCATCAGCAACTTCTCTAGCTGCAGTTAAAAAGTTAGTTTCAAATAATTATTTAAAGGAAAATGATAGTGTAGTGTGTATAGTAACTGCATCAGGATTAAAATACACTGCTGCATTGGAAGAACACAAACTAGATGTAATAGAGACTAAGACTAGAAAATCTTAATAAAATAATTCAAAAAAAAGTAGGTATCAAACCTACTTTTTTTTATGAATTATTATTCTTCTTCGATTAAACTTTCATCATTATTCATTGAAAATCTAAAGGGTTTTCTACCACAACCTGGGTTCGAATTTGATTCGTTATTTTCATCTATTTGTCTAGGGAATAGTGTTGGGAATGTAGTACATATAGGTGAAATTTCAGGAGATAATTCTGGGAACCCTGTAGATAATACACATAATTGAACAGGAACTATTATTTTCTTTTCACAACTTATACATAATGCAATGATTAAATCTATAGTTATGGCTCCTGTCTCTGGATTTATATCAATATCCCTTGTTATACTATTGGTTGCTAGTCTAGTCTCACATAATATATTGCAGAATTCTGCAAATCTTGGGAAGAAAGCTGAATCATTAACAGAAGGTATACATAGTTCAAAGAAGTTAGTCAATATTAAAGGTGAACTAGTTGGTGCAATAGGGACATTAGCAGAAATAGTAAATGTTACCCTTCTATCTCTAGAATCAAGGAGTAAAAGATCTATTTCTATAAAGACATTTCCTCGTACTCTAATTCTTTGGGTTCCAAATACTGGCGTTCCCATATCTTCGGTATCGCATTCGCTTGTATCAGCATATATTAGTTTTTCACTAGAAAATCCATCTGGGCCTACTACTTCTACAAACTCTCCAGATCCATTTCTGAGAAACTCACCACCAGAAAGGATTATTTCAGGATCTATAATTAAGTTTCGTGGATCATTTATATTAGCAGGGTTAAAAAAATCTTCTGCATCTAATATCTAATACTCGTAGAATTCTACTTCCACTTGGTAAATTAGGAGTAAATCTTACATTATTGACAGTACTTAGGGCTTGCAAATTTACTAATGTTGCATCATATACTTTTTGAACAAATATTGGTTCTGTAACTACATTTCTAAGGGTACCATCCCATTGACAGCCAGTAGTTGCAGTACAACATCTTTCACTTATTGGTAATATTGAATCTGGTTTACGATCAGGTCTTATATTTGATGACATGAGTTAACCTCCTTTCAAATAAGAATCATTACTCAATGTTAATATATTCAGATGAAATTATTATGTTACTCTTATAGTCATAAATTAGAACAAATTATAATAAGAATAATAAAAAAAAGAAAGGAGAATAAAATGACATTTTATAATAATAGAGCCGTTATAGCTCATATAAATGAAGAAGAATTATATCTTTTTAGAAATATAAATAATCAGATAGTTATGGATTATTATAATTATAATGAAGGTAATATACAAGAAACAATTATAAAAGATGCTTTAAGCGAATTTGATATTATGATTAATAAAGATAATGAAATTTATTTAATATATCAAATATACAAATGATTTATGTCTATTAACAATAATAAAAAGTAATTAATAATATCACTTTAAACCAGGAAAAGTTACCTAAGATTTTGAATTAAATATCTTAGAGTCATTAAATCATACCAGCATAATTTACTTAGTATTACAATCAGAGAAAGAAGGGATATTTGAAATACATCATCATATATTAAATTTGAAGATTGGGTAAATTATCATGTAGAGGACATAAAAATAGATAAATTATTAAATCCTATAAAAATATTAAAAAACAAAAAAAATATAATTCTGTGTTATTATTATGAAAACCAAATATGTATAAAAGAATTTAACTTATTAAGTATGGAGTGGAAAGAAAGTATTGTATTAACTGATAATAAAGAAAAATTATACTTAGATCTATTAAAGGATGGTAATTATACTCATTTAATTTATTCTGAATATAATAATGAAAATTTGAGGATAAAATATGTTAGACATTTATATGATAATGATTCCATAATAAAAGAAAAAGAAGAAGTTTTGTCATATGAGGGGGGGAATCCCTCTAATTCAACTCTTATAATTGAAGATAATATTATTTGGGCTATTTGGAATGAATCTTCCAATTTATTTAGTAGATACAGTTTAGATAGAGGTGATACATGGAGTTCCACATATATTTGGAAAGAATCAAGATTTGCCGATATAACAAGGTATAAATATATCACAAATACAATAAAAGAAAATATTATATTAGATTATGCTTTTGGCACCATATACCCTGATATAAAATTCTTAGGATTTGGACCTTTAAACAAAGTAGAAGAGATAATACCTAAAAACTAATGGAGAAAATATTACCATTATAAACACCCATGGAGAAATACATGAAATAAAAGAAAGCATAGATGAACTATCAAAGACCATTATTGAATTCAAAGATAATTATGAAATTGTAATAAAGGAAATAAATGAAAAAAATTAAAACCATAGAAGAGTTTTTAATGTATAATACTAAAGGATATTATTTAAAAGCTTTAAAAAGAGAAAAGATTAAAATGTTTTATAAGGAAAAAAAAGAAGACTCCTGAAAAGGAGTCTTTCATCCAGTTTTGGATGGAACAAATCGTTCAAAAGGGGGGGTATTGGGAATAGAGATCTTTCTTAAGGTTACCAGGGGGGGATAACCTTAGATAAATTATAACAAATATAGACAAAATATGCAATGTATTTTTAAAAAAAATATGTTACTTATAGCCTCTAATACTTTATATTAAATTAGTTTTGTTTTATAATAGTATTACAAGGAGATGTGATAGATTATGAATAAAAAAAATTTGACCAATTATTGAAGAAATTGTCAGAAAATGGCTTTATAGTTAATTATTTTAAAAGTACAATCGAAGTAAAAAAAAGTATCTATTAGATGAGATTTCAAAAGAAGATTCAGTAGCCATAGGAGGTTCAATGACGATAGAGGAGTTAAACATTTATAAAGATTTAAAGATAGAAATAATAATGTATATTGGCATTGGAAAGTAGAGGATAAAAAGGCAGAACTAGAAAAAGCTAGAAATGCAAAGGTATATTTAGTGAGTACAAATGCTTTAACTTTAGATGGAAAATTAGTTAATATTGATGGAACAGGCAATAGGGTATCTTCAATGATTTATGGACATGAGAGGGTATATGTTGTATTAGGGGAAAATAAAATTTGTGGAGATTATAATGAAGCAAAAAAAAGAGAATCGAAAATATAGCAGCACCAAAGAATGCAAAAAGATTAAATTTAAATACTCCATGTAGCCATACTGGAAAATGTAATGATTGTGATTCTCCAGATAGAATATGTAAGGTGGAAACTATTATACATAAAAATCCAAGTGATACCCAAATTTATATATGTATTGTAGATGAAGAGTTAGGATATTAAAAATAGAGGTGAAGAGTTTGATTTATTTAGATAACTGTGCAACAACTAAAGTTAGACAAGAAGTGCTAGAAAAAAATGTATGACAGCTTTAATTCTGATTTTGGTAATCCATCATCTTTACATAGATTAGGATTAAAATCTGAAAAAAAAGAGTAGAGGAAACAAGAAGTATATTAGGAAGATTCTTAGGAGTAAGTAGTAAAGAAATCTATTTTACATCAGGAGGAACAGAAAGTAACAATATTGCAATTCAAAGCATAGTAAATAATATGAGAAGGAGAGGAAATCACATTATTACAACTAAAATAGAGCATTCCTCTGTATTAAATACTATGAAATTTTTGGAGAAAAATGGTTTCAATGTGACTTATCTTAGCACTGATGAATTTGGTTATATAGATATAGAAGAATTTAAAGAGAAATTAACAGAGGATACAATTTTAGTTTCAATAATTCATGTAAATAATGAAATAGGATCTATTCAAAATATCAAAAAAAATTAAAGAAATTATGAAAGAAAATAATTCCCAAGCACTTCTTCATTTAGATGGTGTTCAATCCTTTGGGAAAATAGAATTTTCATTAAGGGATTTAGGAGTGGATACCTATTCATTTAGTGGACATAAGGTTTATGGACCAAAGGGGGGGATTGGAGGATTATATGTTAATAGTACTTTGCATTTAAATCCTATTATATTTGGTGGAAACCAAGAAAAAGGCTTAAGATCTGGTACAGAAAATGTACAAGGAATTGTTGGATTGGGAGAAGCTGTAAGAATTTTACTAGATAAACATGTATTAGAAGCTAAATATGTTGAGGGTTTAAGGGAATATATGGTGGGAAAAATCCAAAGGGAAATTGCAGATATAAAGCTCAATACACTTATTGATAAAAATACTTCTCCTTATATATTGAATATTTCCTTTAGAAATACTAGGGGGGAGAAGTTTTGCTACATTACTTAGAAGATAAAGGAATATATGTATCTACGGCTTCAGCTTGTTCATCTAGGGGGGGAACAGAAAAAAAGCCATGTGCTTAAATCTATAGGCTTAAATGATAAAGAAATAGAAGGTGCAATTAGAATTTGTTTTTCATATGAAAATACAAAAGAAGATATAGATTATACTGTAGAAGTCCTTAAAACTTCTGTAGAAGAAATACGAAAAATTATGATGAGGTGACAAATTGGAAAGGGTATTAAGTGTTAGTTTAGGTGAAATAGCATTAAAAGGATTAAATAGAGGGTATTTTGAAACCCAGTTAATAAGACAAATAATCAGAGGTATCAAAGATATAGGATATGAAAATATATACAAAGAACAAGGTAAAATATATATAAAGGGAAGAGAAGCTGATTATCCTTTAATGATTAATAGATTAAAAAAGGTTTTGGTTTAGTATATATTAGTCCTTGTATAAAAGTAAATAAAGACATGGATGATATAGAAAAAGCGGCTATATTAGCTATGAAAGATATTATAAATCAATCTAATATAAAGACATTTAAAGTAGATACCAATAGGTCGGATAAAAGCTTTCCTATAAAATCTCCTGAAGTATCTAAGAGAATTGGTGGTATAATACTTGGAGAGTTTGAAAATATTTCTGTAGATGTTCATAATCCAGAAGTATTTTTATATATAGATATTAAAGAGAATGCATATATATATACTGAGAAAATAAAAGCTTATGGAGGATTACCAATCGGAACAAATGGAAAAGGACTTTTACTTTTATCAGGTGGAATTGATAGTCCAGTTGCAGGTTTTATGATGGGGAAAAGAGGAGTACAAATAAATTGTGTACATTATCACTCTTACCCATTTACATCTGAAAGAGCTGAAGAAAAGGTTAAGACCTTGGCAAACATATTGTCTAGATATACTGGAAAAATGAAATTTTTTTAGTATAAACATATTAAATATTCAAAAAGCTATAAACGAGAATTGTCCTGAAAAAGAGATGACTATAATATCTAGAAGATTTATGATGAGAATTGCTGAAGAAATTGCAAGGTATAATAAATATGATGCTTTAATAACTGGAGAGAGCTTAGGTCAAGTTGCCAGTCAAACTATACATGGAATTGGAGTTACTAATGATTCAGTAAATTTACCTGTTTTAAGGCCTCTTATAGGCATGGACAAAGTTGATATTATAGATATAGCAAGGGATATAGAGACTTTTGAAACGTCTATATTACCCTTTGAAGACTGTTGTACAGTATTTTACCAAAGCACCCTGTTACAAGACCTAAAGTTGAAGATATTAAAAAAAATCAGAAGCTGTTTTAGATATAGATGTATTAGTAAGAGAAGCTATTGAAAATATGAAAGTATTTATAATAGGATAATTTGTAAAAATATGTAAGTTTCTCTCTATTTATATTGACACTAGTGTCGGTTATGATAATATATTAATATAAGGATTAATAAAATAATATATAAGGAGGAAAAAAAAGATACCAAAGATAGTAGATTATGAGTCTAGGAGAAGGGAGATAATTGAGAAAGCAAGGGATGTGTTTGAAAAACACGGATATAGAAATTCTAATCTTTTGCAAATATCAAAAAAATGCGAAATGGGTAGGACTACCCTTTATCAATACTTTAAAAACAAGGATGAAATTTTTTTATCAAATTATTTCCGATTCATTAGAAGAAATAACAGTACAAATAGAGGGAATTAAAGCAGATGATAGGCTAACATTTATAGAAAAAAATTAAAGAAATAATATATCAGTTAACTATGAATGAGAAAAATAATAATACTTTTATATTGCTGATAGAAGTTTGGATAGTTTTAAAAAGGGAAAATAATAGTACTTTAAAAAAACTTAGATCCTACATCCAGGATTTTAAGGACACTTTATCAGAACTAATAGAAGAAGCAATAAAAGCAAAAGAAATTAAACCAATAGATAGTAGAATATTAGGAGAAACTATATACACTTTAATTGAAACATTTACTTTAGAAAGAACCTCTTATAAATTAGATGCAAATACGAAAATAGAATCTCTCCATTTATGGATTGATTCTTTAAAGATTTAAGTTTTAAGGGGGGG
>JMBX01000396.1_pt1 | contig 11153 bp, 18 predicted proteins | sample 616521 | NCBI WGS metagenome assembly JMBX01 (sample SAMN02727906, study PRJNA239997) | anaerobic digester metagenome | biome: anaerobic digester; isolation source: mesophilic anaerobic digester inoculated with municipal waste water sludge... | place: Germany: Bielefeld University, CeBiTec ...
TATTACAAAAATAATGATCAATTTTTGATCGCAGTGGATTGCATTATTTTTGGTTTTAGCAAAAAAAAGATCTTCACGTACTGCTTACCCGGCGGCCTGTTGAACCTTTAAAAAATAAATGGTCTCTTATGGGAGGTTTTATGGAAGCAGATGAAAGCCTGTATAAGGCAGCTGAAAAAGTGTTATACCGGTACACTAAACAGAAAAACATTTACATGGAGCAGGTAAAGGCTTACGGAGAGATAGACCGTGATACGGGGGGGGACGGGTTATTTCTGTAGCCTTTTATGCACTGGTGCCAACGGAAAATTTCAATACCTCACAGGCACGAAAGTTTGATGCCAAATGGACAAACATAAATAGACTACCGCAACTTATTTTCGACCACAACCTAATGGTAAACGATGCTCTAAAGCTTCTTCAGTATAAAGTTTCGACGCAACCTCTAATGTTTCGCTTCTTTAATAACAAGTTTACACTTCCTGCTTTGCAGGATCTTTATGAAGCTATTTATCAAATGCCTGTGGATAAACGTAACTTTAGGAAGAAACTCAGCTCGATGAACCTGTTGGATAAACTGGAGATAAAAGACAAGGAAAACTCTCGCAGAGGAGCCTTTTATTACAGATTCAACCAAAACAAATATGAGAGTTATCTTAAAACTGGAAAACGCTTCTCTTTGTAAGCGATATGCAATCTTAGTTATTTATTAGGTCTAAATATTGCAGACTGTTGCTGGTTCGTTTTAATTTTTCAGGTAGTAGTTTACCGTGGTTACTACCCTTATATTTTAATGTATGGCGTGTTGGCATCCCTATCGGTAATGGAGAACTGCCCCTGTGAAGCATCGCGTATCTTACCGAGCTTGCTTCCGGAGTCGATGGCGAATTTTTCGGCGGCAAGCCGTGCGTTTTTGGTAGCCTCCTCTATCATTTGAGGTTTAATATCATTCAACCCGGTGAACTCGTAGATGGTGCTATAGCGGTAATCGCCACCCGTAATGGCAACACCCTGCTTCAGCAGTTCGGTTTGCTCTGAGATTAGTTTCCTTATTTTCTCCACATCTTTGGAAGTAACGGTGATTACCGATGTAGCATTGTACCGGTATTGAGGTGTTTGTGCGGAGTAACGTTCTGCCTCCATATCAATTATTTCAGGAGGAGCAACGCTTATCTCTTCGCTTGATATGTCGTTTGCCTGTAAAAACTCCACAATGGTTTTGTTCTTCGTTTGAATATTGTTGTAGAGCGTTAATAAATCATTACCTAAATCTTTGTACATCAAAGGCCAAACAACCTTATCTGCAGGGACCTCCATCTCGGCAAGTCCCTTTACCGTTACTACACGGTCTCTGTTTTTAAAATTACTGATACCGGTATTAATCATGACACCTATTAATGTCAGTCCCACCGCAATAATCAATGATTCTATCCTCCAGTTTTTCATTTTTATAAGTTTTTTTACGGAACTTGCACCTCACTATAACTGTTAAGTGAGAATGATTATGCCCGCACGTTTCATGTTTTTATTATATGTTTAACAACTAAACGGATAAATAGTTTTAAAAAAACCTATTGTTTCCTTCACTTGCTCCCTTTATTGACATTAGGCGAGTTTGTAAATCCGGAAACGGATAACGAGAACAGAAGAAGCGTAAAAGAAAAGAGCCGGGTAACAGTAAAATTATTTATTCAAAATATTTTCATACACTTTTATATAGCTCTGAGCCATGACCTCCTTGGTGAAATGCTTTTCCACAACCTCTCTACAAGATTGCCGGCTGATTTTATCCACCTTCCTGATCTTCTCAATGGCATCTTCTGAGTTCTCTGCAAGATAGCCGTTTTTCCCATCGGTTATCAGCTCAGGCATGCTCCCTTTGTTGAATGCTACTACAGGTGTTCCGCATGCCATAGCCTCCACAATGGATAGGCCAAATGGTTCATTAAAATTGATAGGATGCAAGAGCAGTCGCGCATTTCCCAGTAACCCGTCACGCCTGTTAGCGCCCACGCTGCCTATATATTCAATTTTGCCCTCTTTTAGAAAAGGCTTAACATAAGTGTCGAAATACAACTGATCCTGAATAATACCGGCGATAATCAGCCGCATATCAAGTGCCAGGGCAATCTCTACCGCCTCTTTAGTTCCCTTGTCGTGATGGACCCTCCCGTAATATAGCAGATAGTCGCCTGTCGGATTAGGATTGAAGGTAAAATTACCCGTATCAATGCCATGATAAACGGTGGCAATATAGTCCAGCAGGGGGGGCGAACGGTCGGCATTGCTTATGGAAACATAGTGTGTTTTGCGGTTGTATTTTTGTACACCGGCATAATGCGAGGCGATGAGAAACCGTGTATAGTGGTAATTAAGGGTGTATCTGTCAATCCCGAATAAGTTAACGGTAAAAAAAATCGAACTGGTTGTGAATAATATCAAATTCCCCTGCATGTTCAAAGCATTCCGATATGTGAAGACATTCCCACACCTTTGGATCTATGCTCTTATCCTCCTCGTACCCCTTTCGACATACTGATCTAAGCTTTGCTTCTGTTATTGAATTGGCAGTGGCAAAAAGAGTTACATCTATCCCTTTTTTTACCAACTCTTCTGTAAGCAAAGAAGTAACAAGTTCCCAGGGCCCGTAATGAACAGGGGGCGTTCGCCAGGCTATGGGTGAAAGCATTGCAATTTTCATATGATGATTTGTTTTTTCATCTCTTCCGGCACCCATATCCGCTGATAGTGGCAAAGGTGGAAGGATGCTGACAAAATTACATTTTTTTTCTCAGTTTTTCTCCGGATGGATGGAAATGTCTCCACCAGTCCGGAAAAGGAATGGAATACCAAACAGAAAAACCACTTTTAAGGGATAATCCGAGGAGATGAACGCAAAAAAAATATTATCTTTGTTACTGATGCACTGCAATTTTTAAAATTGTTTTTTTTATGATGAGAATAACTGTAAACAGGTTGCCAAACAGGTTTTATCCTGATTTTAAGAGGGTGATCATTCGTTTCCACGATCTTGGGGGGCACAACGGACCCGTGATTTGATGTTAAAGGTGATTGAGATGGATGAGGTGATTGCACGTCAGACATTGATGCAGACCCTGCGTGAGTTTTCCAAGCGGCATCGAAACCTCACACGAAAATTCAAACATCATTACCGGGAGGCTCTGAAGATTGTTGGAGAAACGCTCCCCGAACTGGATGAGATAAGCGAGGATAAAAACTGCTGATCGGATCCTATTTCTCGATGGAGTATGCGATCAGTTCTGCAGCATTTTTTTTAATCCTTCTATTGTCGAATCGCCTGACCAGACGGGGGGCTTGAAGAGGGCTCGAAGCGTGTGATTATCAGTTTCCGCGCTACAGGCGAGGGACATATTTCCAGTATCGTGTTTCACACCGGCGTGATTGATCGAAACGGAGCACTCAGTTTTGAGCAGACAGGACATTATGTGGATGAGCCGGAAGTAGTGAAAAGACATACCTACGACAAGGCTTTGATTGAAACCAAGCTGCGAGAGATGGGTGTGGAGGGAGAAATTGTCCGCGCGGTGATGCAGCCTCTGAAAGAGACGTTCATTTATGGCGAGCTGCTGGGCTCAGCTCTGGAAGTGCTGGCACGCCCTTCGTTGAGCGAGGAGGAACGCAGAGATGTTGACCATATTGTCTGGGTGGCCGATTCGCACTATCGCATAGAGTTTTCACGGGATACCCATATTTCCGAAAGGGTTATTTTCCCCCCATATCTTATACGGAACGAAGAGGCATTGAGGATGCACGTTTCGTACGTTTTACCGATGATGACGGAAAGGTTATCTACTATGCTACCTATACCGCTTACGACGGATATACGGTTCTCCCGAAGATGATTGTTACGGAAAATTTTACTCTTTTGAGGTGAAACCGCTTCACGGAAGAGGGACACAAAACAAGAATCTTGCCCTGTTTCCGAGGAAGATACGTGGCCAGTATGCCATGTTATCGCGCATCGATGGCATCAACAGCTATATCGGCTTCTCCGACAACATCAATCTCTGGCAGCAACCTGTCAAAATACAGGAGCCAAAGTATCCGTGGGAGTTTATCCAGACGGGAAACTGCGGCGCCCCCCGATTGAGACGCCTGAGGGATGGCTGGTGATCACGCATGGAGTGGGGGCCGATGAGACAGTATTGCCTGGGTGCTGCTTTGCTGGACCTGTATGATCCGACAAAAGAGATTGGCCGCCTGAAGGAACCGTTGCTCGCACCCAACGAGGAGGAGAGGGAGGGTTATGTCCCCCCCAACGTAGTCTACTCCTGCGGATCCATCCTGCACAACAATCACCTGATTGTTCCATATGGATTGTCAGATACGGGCGCCGGGTTTATGTCCATCGATATCAGGGAACTGATTGGGAAGATTCTCAACTCCTGATGCATGCTTCCGACAGCCAGGATTCCGGCTCGTGGTTTTGCAGAACGGTCAGATGCGTGATGAGGGCAGTTAAGGGCCGGAACAGTGTACACTTCTCGAAGAAGGGAGAATATGGATGGGAAGACGATGCTTTTGCGTCATACCAGTAAATCATTCTTGTTGCGCAGAAAAACGAAGATGCTCATCAAAGACATCAGCCATGAGATGGTGGACTCTGCCCCCCCTGGTTGAGATTCACACCATTTGCCTGCAGTCCGTCGCGACAGCCGCCTGTTGCAAAATCATACAAAGACTCTCCACGATCATTTTCTCCCGTGAACCAGTAAAATGCTTTCAGTGCATAATCGGCATAGGTGCCGTCCTTTACAAACTCCTCTGCCTGAAGACAAGCATCGATCATGCCGTTGGCCTCGAGGGGTTGCTGATCGAACGCTGCCTTGCCATGCGGGGGGGTAAGCCACCCGTGGTTGCCTATGGGGGGGAAAAGATGCCATCATGGAATTGTTTTTCAATGAGCCAGTCCAGCACCTTCAATCCGCGTTGAATCACCGATTCATCATTCAACAACATCCCGGCATGGATCAATGCGTGGGGGGGATGCGGTTGTTGGCATAGCTCACCTTTTCTTCAAACCAGCGCCATTCCGATCCGATGGGTTGATCAAACAGGTCGCACAGTTTCTTTACACAATGCTTCAGCCTTTCAATCACTGCTTCTTCCCCCCCATGCGCTTTTGCGTGATAAGCCAATCCCAATGCAGCGTATGACAGCGCCCGGGATGAGTCAGCGTTCCGACCGATTTCCACACCTTCCCGAACAGGTAGTTGGCGTGATGATGGAAATTGCATACATCGGTATAGGCCGTCGTGTATCCAAGTGCCCACGCCACTCTCCCCCGTAGTGTCTTCCGATCCTTGGTCATCAAGCCATTTTCTTTCATAATTCATCAAATTTCTAAACTTCGAAATGGCAGGATTGTAAGCGTAATCGATGAATGAAAGATAGGTGCCGGTGAGCCGGGTCACTTCATCCACATCCTGCACCTCATTCTGCAGCATTACCGACAGGAGCAGTGCCCTGGCGTTATCATCCGTACAATACCCGTGGTTTCGGTCGGGCACATTATACCGGGCATGTTGCAGAATACCGGTGTAGTCTGTTAAGACACGGAGGTGATCCAGTTTGATGGGCGGAAGGACAAACTTTGATTCCATCACCTGCGATGGCTCAGTGATGGCTCTGATTTTGTCTTCCGCAATGATCTGGTCAGTAAGCTCATAATACTGTTTGCCAATCATGGGCCAATAACACTCTTTGGCCAGGTTGAATGCATTCCGGGCAATCGTTTGCCTTTGTCCTCATTCTCCAGCAGATCGTTGATGTGCGCTGTCAGCTGATCTGAGTTGTTAAAGTCAAACAACAGGCCTCTCTCCTCGGCAAGCATCTCTTTGGCGTACCAGAAGGGGGGGTAGAGATGATGGGTTTAGCAGCTCCCATGGTGTAGATCAGTGTCCCCCCCGAGGAGATCGTTTTCACCCATGATAAGGAATCACATAGATATCGCACAGTTCCAGGTAACTGAAGAGCTCCTCATTGGTGACAAACCGATTGATAAAGATCACATGCTTTTCCAGTTTTAACTTGTTTACGAGTCTGATGAGCATGAGCCGATAATCTTCCCCCCCTCATGCTTCACGACATGGGGATGAGTAGCGCCCAGCACAATATAGACAGTATCCGGGTATTTCTCCACGACTTTTGGCAACGCTTTGATAACCACCTCAATAGATTTGTTTCTGGAGAGAAGGCCGAAGGTAAGCAACACCTTTTTGTTTTCTACTCCCAACTTTTGCCTGAGATGGGAAACGTTTTTGGTTTTGTAATGATGAACCCCCATGGTGAATGTGTACACAACCGGAGGCGGGAATCCCGTACACGGTCCGCAGCAATTCAATGCCTTTTTGGGAGATACATACCAGCTTTTGGGAGACGCGTGCAAGCTCACTGATCACCTTCCTCTGATTGTCGGTGGGATTATCGATCACGGTGTGCAGCGTGGTAATTACAGGGATCCGTAAACGTTTCAGCAGTTGGAGAATGTGTATGCCGTTCAAGCCGCCATAAATTCCGAACTCATGCTGCACAATCACTGCATCAAATTATTCGAGTTCAGATATTCAGCGGCGTTGATGTAGGATGCCATCACATTCTGCTCAATCTCAAACACCACATCTTCAGAATAATTGTACCGGTTTAAACCGTCGTTCATGGCTACCACGCCGGTGGATACGCCTTTAGCCTTCAATCCTTCATTTAAGTCTTTTGTAAATGTGGCAATGCCACATCTACGGGGAGGATAATTCCCAATTATTGCAATCTTATTCATATTTAAACTAAAATTACTTTAACTGACTTTCGTATATATCCATGCTATGCATATCTTAATACATTAAATGTTTAAGCTTCAACCGGAACTCATACGATAATTGAATTACTTTATATCTGAGTTACCTCCGAAAAGTTTTTTTCACTCCAACCGTGTCAAAACAGATATTGATATTCAATGCGTTATAAATAATTATTTTTTTTGATATTTTGAATTTTCGAGCATACTCATGCCTCAATCCGTAAAGATTTTCAGCATATTCCGAAAAATAAACATACGAAACCTGTATGAGAATTGCTAAATCTTTCCTGAAATACGCAACAATGTTTATTACTTACTGATTAGTAGTGGTTTACATAATATTTAGCATGCTTTCTCCACCCTGAATATAAGCAAAAATTTTGAAAAAAAAGCAAATGAAAAGATCTGTACGCCTAATAAAATACTCTACTTATCCATCTACTTGTCATCGTAACACATGCGTTTATTACTTTCTCATGCAGCTAAATATGAGACTTATATATCTATTTTAGAGTACCCATCATATGAAACAGGTTACAAAACATTGGAAGTCGTGCATTTAGCTGTAATCTGTTAACAAGTAAATTTTAATAATATATTTACCGTATTGTTAAAGTAATTATTTATTCAAAGTTGCGGTTTATCAGTTGTAATGTTCTCAGATTTTTTTTCTATCTTTGCATTCTAATATCATAATATATCAACTCGAAATAACAATGTACGCACTATGCAGAGAGAAAGACCGGTGCGATTGATCCTTGTAAGCGGTACGGCTTTTCACGGATGGTCGTTTGGAGCCCGAGAGGCAGCATCGGGAGAGGTGATTTTCAATACAGCTGCTACAGGGTACCGGGAAAGCCTGACGGATCCCTCTGGTAAAGGCCAAATATTAACACTCATATATCACATAATCGGAAATAACGAAGTTCCCGCGCACAGCGAAACAGACGTGATTTCCGATTTTTTTTGGGCCCGGATATCTACATTTGGCTCCCCCCCTTATCCTAATGTGCTACTCCAGAGAGTATTCGCATTTGAGTAGTGAAATGGGATTTTCAGGCTACCGAATTATTAATGATACTCAGCTTTCTGCCAATAACTGTTTGACGAATGCTTTTGTTAGGTCACTCAGTAAAGCCGGCAACCAGATTATAGCTGTAAAACATTGGAGAGGGTACAATTAATAAGAACTATATTTTAAATATTTTAGTAATACACTAAGCAATATATATAAGTAAATATAAATGGATAAATCAATCAAGAAAGTTATTTTACTGGGTTCCGGTGCCCTGAAGATCGGACAGGCAGGGGGGGAGTTCGATTACTCCGGCTCGCAGGCATTGAAAGCAATGCGTGAAGAGGGAATAGAAACAGTGTTGATCAACCCCAATATCGCAACCATACAAACCTCTGAAGGAGTAGCCGATACAGTTTACTTCCTGCCCATTACGCCCTATTTTGTGGAGAAAGTAATTTGCAAGGAACAGCCAGATGGCATACTACTGGCTTTTGGCGGACAGACAGCGCTGAACTGCGGAACGGAATTGTACCTGAACGGTACGCTTGAAAAATATGGGGGGGTTCGCGTGCTGGGCACTTCGGTCGATGCTATTATGATTACTGAGGATCGTGATCTCTTTGTGAAAAAGTTGAATGAGATTGAAGCAAAGACTCCCCACTCACATGCTGTGGAGAGTATTGACGATGCACTGCTAGCTGCCCGTGAAATTGGTTTTCCCATTATGGTTCGATCGGCTTACGCCTTGGGAGGGCAAGGGTCAGGTATTTGCGAAAACGAAGAGGAGTTTATCGAACTTTGCAAAAGTGCCCTCTCTTTTCAGATCAGATACTTGTGGAAGAGAGCCTCAAAGGTTGGAAAGAGATTGAGTTTGAGGTTATACGTGACAAGAAAGGCCACTGTTTTACCGTTGTGCCTATGGAGAATTTTGATCCGCTGGGTATCCACACCGGCGAAAGTATTGTGGTGGCCCATCATCACCCTTGCCAAAAACAGGTAGCCTTGCTTGAGGATGTTGCCCGGAGGGTAGTTAAACATATTGGGATTGTGGGTGAGTGCAACATACAGTATGCATTTAATGCCGAAACAAACGACTATCGAATAATAGAGATCAATGCTCGCCTGAGCCGTTCGTCTGCTCTAGCCTCCAAAGCATCGGGGTATCCTCTGGCTTTTGTGGCTACCAAGCTGGCCTTGGGCTATTCACTGGACCAGATAGGTGAAATGGGAACGCCAAATTCTGCTTACGTGGCACCCGAGGTAGATTATATGATTGTGAAGATACCTCGTTGGGACCTTAATAAGTTCTATGGTGTGAGTCACGAGATTGGTTCTTCCATGAAGTCGGTTGGAGAGATAATGTCTATTGGCAAATCGTTTGAAGAAATTATCCAGAAAGGGCTACGAATGATCGGGCAGGGAATGCACGGTTTTGTGGGAAACAGGGAGATGACTTTCGATGATGTGGAAGAGGCACTATACAAACCTACCGATATGCGTATCTTCGCCATCGCTGATGCGTTGGATAAAGGGTATAGTGTAGAAAAAAATTGAGGAACTGACAAAGATAGATCGCTGGTTCCTGGAGAAGCTGGAGAATATATACAACTATTCAAAGGTACTCTCTGCATACAATAAGATAGAAGAGCTACCGGAAAATGTACTTAGAGAGGCAAAACGTCTTGGCTTTTCCGATTTCCAGATTGCCCGTTTTGTGGAAGATCCTCAGGGAACCCTCGAAAATGATTTAATCAGGGTGCGCAATCACAGGAAAAATTGCAGGTTGTACCATCTGTGCAACGAATCAATACCGTTGCTTCGGAGCATCCAGACAAAACAAATTATCTCTACTTCACCTATGGTAGAGGTGATAGTCGCCACACGGTGAAAGAGGATAAGGAGGCTGTTATAGTTCTGGGATCAGGTGCGTATAGAATTGGTTCGTCAGTGGAATTCGACTGGTGTTCGGTCAACGCCGTGCAAACAGCCCGTGATCTGGGTTATGCATCGGTGATGATAAACTACAATCCTGAAACGGTATCAACCGATTATGATATGTGCGACAGGCTCTATTTCGATGAGCTTACGTTTGAACGTGTTATGGATGTTATAGATATTGAGCATCCTAAAGGGGGGGTGATTGTCTCTGTAGGGGGGGCAGATTCCTAACAACTTAGCTATGAAGCTGCACAGGCAAAACGTACCTGTCCTGGGTACTTCACCACTCTCCATAGACCGGGCAGAAAATCGCCATAAGTTCTCTGCTATGCTCGATGAGCTGCGTATTGATCAGCCGCGATGGAAAGAGATGAGCAGCTTTGAAGAGATTGATTTATTTATTGATGAGGTGGGTTTCCCGGTGCTTATCCGTCCCTCTTACGTGCTCTCAGGCGCTGCAATGAATGTGTGTTATGACAAGGAGCAGATGCACACCTTCTTGAAGATGGCTTCAAACGTATCGAAAGAATATCCCGTAGTTGTCTCCTGCTTTATGCAAAATGCCAAGGAGATTGAGTTTGATGCTGTGGCCAGAGAGGGTGAGGTGGTTGAATATGCTATCTCTGAACATGTGGAGTTTGCAGGTGTTCACTCAGGCGATGCCACTCTTGTTTTTCCTGCTCAAAAAAATCTATTTTGAGACCATGCGACGCGTTAAGAAGATATCGAAGCAGATTGCCAGAGAGCTTAATATCAGTGGCCCTTTTAATATTCAGTATCTCGCCAAAAATAACGATATAAAAGTAATAGAGTGCAATCTGAGAGCATCGCGTTCATTCCCGTTTGTATCTAAGGTCCTTAAACACAATTTTATAGAGACAGCAACCCGCATCATGCTGGATGCTCCCTATACCAAACCCGACAGCTCGGTGTTTGATCTGGAATATATTGGAGTTAAAGCATCGCAGTTCTCATTCTCTCGCCTGCAGAATGCCGATCCGGTGCTTGGTGTGGATATGGCTTCCACCGGTGAAGTAGGCTGTATAGGAGATGATTTTTCAGAGGCAATCCTTAAGTCGATGCTCTCTGTTGGGTACAGAATACCTAAAAAGGGAATTCTTATCTCTTCGGGTGAGATGAAGTCTAAAGTTGATCTGCTTGAGGCATGCAAGCTGCTTGGAGAGCGAGGGTATGATCTCTATGCCAGCCACGGTACGCAGAAGTTTCTGGAAGATAACGGCATTATGGCGACCGATGTCAACTGGCCTGATGAAGATGGTGATAATAACATCAAGAAAATGATTTCAGAAAAACAATTCGACTTGATTATTAATATTCCCAAAACGTAACTCGCAGGGA
>JMBX01000397.1_pt1 | contig 11150 bp, 14 predicted proteins | sample 616521 | NCBI WGS metagenome assembly JMBX01 (sample SAMN02727906, study PRJNA239997) | anaerobic digester metagenome | biome: anaerobic digester; isolation source: mesophilic anaerobic digester inoculated with municipal waste water sludge... | place: Germany: Bielefeld University, CeBiTec ...
CTATGTATTTCTTTAATGAAAACAACTTAATTATTAATATTATTGTTATAGAATATAAATTATTATTTTATAACAATATTTTTTTAATTTTTTTTCGGTAAGGATACCGAAAAATCAGTCAAGAACTACAGACTTTGTATTTATTTTATATTCAAAAGCTCTTTTTATAATTTGTACATATTTAAAAACTTAATTTTAGGGGGGGTATGTTATGCCTATAACTTTTAACGAAAAATCAAAAATATGGTATTTGGAAACTCAGAACATGGGCTACGTTTTTGGATTAGACAATTTAGAAAAGTTAAAAATTATTATTGGGGGGGTCCTAAACTTCCTAGGCTTGAAGATTATCCTACTGATAAGGATTATATAGTTACTGACAGATACTCTTGGAACCATGAATTTTCAGCAAGGTCTGAAAACAACCATGTTGAACATTGTCTGAAAGTTGAATACTTTGATGGAGTTAGAGATGTAATTTTAAACTATGAAAACTATATAAATGAAGATAACTTATTAATTGTCTCACTTATTGATGCATATTATGGATTGCGAGTAAGGTTGTTCTATCAATTAATTGAAGAATACGATATTATTGAACGCTGGATAGAAGTTGAAAATTCTTCATTAAAACCTATAAAAATTGAAGACATAAAGTCCGCATCAGTATATCTTGAAAATGAAAAAAACTGCTAGATTAAATTATTTATGTGGCATGTGGGCTAATGAATTTTGTCTAAGATCTGAAGAAATAAATGAAGGAAAAAAAAGGTTTTAGAAAGTAGAGTAGGAAACACTGGTCCTTATCTTAATCCTTATTTTTCAATAGATTATGAAGCAAAAGAAGACAAAGGAAGAGTATATTTGGTTTGCTTGGTTGGAGCGGGAACTGGAAAATAGTTGTCCAAAAAAAGAATATATGAACGAATAGCAATTGTTGCTGGTATTAACGATTGGGATTTCACATACTTACTAGAACCTTCTCAAAGTTTCATTACGCCTAAACTCATGATTGGTTTTTCAAATGAAGGATTTTCAAAAGCTAGTCAAAATTTACATCATTATCAATTGGATTATATCCTACCGCAAGACAAGGCGCATAAATTACGAAAAGTATTATACAACTCCTGGGAGGCTACCACTTTTAATGTTAACGAAGAAAATCAAAAACAATTAGCTCAAAAGCTGCTCAAATAGGTGTAGAATTATTTGTAGTTGACGATGGTTGGTTTGGTAAAAGAAACAGTGACAAAGCTGGACTAGGAGATTGGTATGTCAATCCTGAAAAGTTTCCTAAAGGTTTGAAACCTTTAATCGACTATGTCAAATCACTTGGAATGGATTTTGGTATATGGGTAGAACCTGAAATGGTGAATCCTGATAGCGATCTATACAGAAATCATCCTGATTGGGTAATAAATTTTCCAAACAGACCCAGGACTGAACAGAGAAACCAACTTATTTTGAATTTAGCTAGAGAAGATGTTAAAGAATACATTAAAGAATTTATGGATAAGCTATTGACAGAAAATAATATAGATTTTATAAAATGGGATATGAACAGACACATATTTGAATCGGGTTGGCCAGAAGTAGAACCAAATAAGCAAAGGGAGATTTGGGTAAGATATGTATGGAACCTATATGATATTTGGAACTACTTAAGAAAAAAAACATCCGCATGTAACTTTTGAAAGTTGTTCTAGTGGTGGCGGTAGAGTGGATTTAGGAATTTTAAGGTATGCAGATCAAGTATGGACCAGTGACAACACAGATCCTTTTGATAGACTAGAAATTCAAGAAGGATTTTCTTATGCTTATGCCCCCCCAAAAATAATGATGGCGTGGGTTACTGATTGGGGAGGAAAAGATAAATATCCACTAGAATATAGATTTCACTCGGCTATGATGGGATCTTTGGGAATTGGGGGGGCAGATTTAAACAAGTTTACGCCCGATGATTTTGCTATCGCCAAAAAAAACAAGTTCAACTATATAAGGAAATCCGAGATATAGTTCAGGAAGGATTCCAATACCGCCTTTCCTCAGTCAACAAGGAAAGATATTTTGCAGTTCAATATCTTACTAAAGATAAAAATGAGGGAGTAATTATTTATCTAAGAAATCCAAGAAAGTTTGGATTGTTTGATAGAGTAAATATAAAACTTAAAGGATTAGAAGATAATTATCTCTATGGTATTTATGAAGGAATAAAAGATGAGGAAAAAGAAATTATTCAATTAACGGGCAAAGCATTTAAAGAAAGAGGCTTTATAATTGAGGATTCATACCTAGATTTCTTTTATAATGGAAATCCCCCCCTCTTTTACAGTAGAATCTTAAAAGTAAAAAAAATCGATTAATGTCTTTTTAATTTTTGTAATATAAAATACATGCTGAAACTTATATTTAATCTCTGAAGATTTTCTAAAATAAGCATTTGAATTTATAATGGGTCCAGGGCGAAGCCCTCTCCCTTCCTTGGTACAAGTACCGAAAAGTCAAGAAATTCATGATTAGTGAAGATTAGAACTGAGTAGGTATTTGTAAAAATCAATTCTAAAAATTATAATAAGAATTTGAAATTTCTAAAGACAGTACAGTATCTATATATATAAATGGAGGTGGATATATATGAAAAGATTTTCTATGCTCATTTTGTTATGGTGTCAGTTTCTTTGAGTTTTGCTTTAGATTTGGTAGGAGGTATTAGTTACAACACCTATAATTTTGACTTCTTTTCGAATGATGAATTAATAAGTCTTTTTTTCAGAAGAAATAAATAAAAGTATGGAAAACGGTTGGGGGGGTGGATATGCCGGTGTTGGACTAGGAGGAAATATCGGCATTGAAATTGGTGCTGACTTATTTAATAGTAAATATGAAAGTCCAGCTGATCAACAACCTGTTATATCTGTTGCACAATCTACTTTTGGACCTTACGCTGCTTTAAAAGTTAAAGCAAATGCCCCCACTGTTGCCCATTAGTCTAGATTTAAAAGCTGCAGTTGCTTATTATTCAAATGAAACAACATCAAAGGAGAAATTTCGCAGGGACCTCTAACAGGTACCGCAGATTTATCTGGTTTAAAATTTAAAGGTCTTGGATACTTAATAGGTGGTGGATTAAATCTTAACATTACAAGGAGTCTAAATTTATCTTTTAACGGAACCTATAGAATTGCTAAGCTTCCCCCTTACAGAGGTTAAAAATATTGAAGGAGCTTACGAAGCATACGAAGGTGAAGAAAAAGTTGTAGTAGACTTATCTGGTTTGCGAATAGGGGGGGCAGGTCTATCCTTAGAATTTTAATTGCAATTTGTGTATAAAATAAAAAGATGGAGTTATAAGATTTAACTCCATCTTTTATTTGAAAGGAGTTCTGTGGTGGCGGCGAAGAGATTCGAACTCTTGACACTACGGGTATGAACCGTATGCTCTAGCCAACTGAGCTACGCCGCCAAAAAACCGACTACCACATAAAATGGTAGCGGGGTAGGATTTGAACCTACGACCTTCGGGTTATGAGCCCGACGAGCTACCAGACTGCTCCACCCCCCCGCACCGAGTAAAAACTAATTCATTTAAAAAGATTACTAAAGTGGTGCCGAGAGTCGGAATCGAACCGACACGGGTGTCTCCACCCAGTGGATTTTAAGTCCACAGCGTCTACCAGTTCCGCCATCTCGGCGTTATCCTGTAATAAAGTGTATCATAAAAGAGCTTTTTGTCAAGGATTTTTTTTGAATTTTATAGCAACTTCATGTATAATTAACTAGGATTAAAAGAACTAATAATTATTATAAAGGAGAGTAAATTACATGAGTAGACCTAAATTTTTTTGATAAACTATGTCTCACCACTACGTTAGTTATTTTTTTTACTATAGCTATCTTTTCTTCTCAAGTCTACACACCGCCAAAAGATCTCTATCAAATTGAGAGTCCACATTTACAAGTTTGTTTTCGAAAAAGATCTGTATTATTTTTATGAAGAAATAAATGATTATGCCGAACAACTATATACCTCATATTAGATTTTTTGGAACGAACCCTGGTAAAATAACGGTATATATATTAGATGACGTCGATTTTACAAACTCTTTTGCTTTACCTTCCACTAATATTATCAGGCTTTACGTTAATCCACCCAAAGATTTCTTAGCACTGGGTGGAAATGTAGAAGATTGGAGTAGATTTGTTTTTTTCTCATGAATTAACTCATATTTTTTTTACGGCAACGATGTCCGGGATCCACTTATATCTTGGATTCCTAGTCAATTAATCAAAAATACTTTAAATATAATACATCAACCAAGTTACTTACAGGAAGGATTGTCTATATATATGGAAAGTAAGCAGTTTGGAGGAAGATTCGAGGATGATCTTTTAATATGTATCTTAAAGCAGAAATATTAAGTAATGAATTCCCTAGGTACTATTTGGGAACTGGCTCAAATGTCGAGGAATGGAGTCCAGCGGGTTTTAACTACATGTATGGAACCATTTTAGTAAGAGCAATAGCAGATAATTATGGAGAGACTACTTTAAGAGAGATTATCAATATTTTAGATAGAAAGATTCTTAGTAATATCAGCGAAGCTTTTCACTATGTAACTAACGACGATTGGGATTCTTTTTTTGAATGACATTAAACAAGAGTACTTGGTCCAATATGATCTTTTATCGGATAAGGGATATAGAATCTCTTGGTTTAAAATTAATGAAACATATCGAGACACTAGTAACTTAAGAACCGACGGCAAATCAATCTATGGATACTTAGAAATGCCCGATAAACCCAATGGAATTTACAAAAAACGATAAATTACTAAAAAAAAGGTATAAGAGAATTTGATGTTAATGGAAAAGGAGATTTAGTATACTTAACTACCACTTACAATTACGGCTATTATACCAACAAATTGTATTATGAATGTAATTCTGGCAATTGTAAAAAAACTTGTTGATGAAAGGGTTAGTACCTTTTCTTTCATAGGGAATGATCAAATAGCATATTCAAAATTACAAAATGGTTTATGTGCTATGTATTTGTATAATATAAAACTGGCGAATCTGATAAAATTATTAATTACGGGAAGTATGTAATTAATTCAATTACATATGATAAAAGTCAACAAATTATTTATTTTTCTGCAAATTACAAAAATCAAACTGACATATATGCGTACAATTTAAATAATAATAATTTAACTCAAATAACTAATGATAATGCAAAAGAATTGCAATTGTACTTTCTCGATAATTGCCTTTATTATTCTGCCAATTATGTTGATGAAATATACAATATTTTTTTGCTTTAATCTCGAAAATCAGGAAGTTAATCAACTCACTTACTATCTTATAGGTGCTTTTAATCCCATTGTGTTAAACAATGTACTTTATCATTTAGTTTATGATTATGAAGGATACCATCTGACTTATCTAGATTTAAATAATATACAAGATGAAAAATTAAACTCCATTGTTATTAATAACGTTCCTAAAAATCTCATTGAATTTGAAAATAATGTTATTGCTTCACAATCTGAAAAAGATCTTAAAAAAAATTTACCTCAGAAAATTTTATTTTCTTCCTTATCCTTACTTATCAGTTGATATAGAAGAAAATATATATTATGGAGCTGGTACTATATTTTAAGTGATGCACTAAATTATTCTGGAATGATCCAAGTATATACTGATAATAACCAGTTTTATGCAGACCTTGGTTTGACGTTTGATTACTTCACAACAAATACTGTTGTACTAAGTCTAGCAAAAGACTATATTACCAGTTATTTTCTATTGCAAACACTCATTTATGGCACATAAACAAGGATATTAATTCATTAGTCGAGGCAAATTTGGAACTTTCTAACTCATCAATATCATCATACGGTGTAAAAACTTATTCTTTGGTTGGACCATACAGTATAAATAGCTACAATGTCTATGACTTCGGATTAAATCTATCATATTATTCAGATACTGGATTTATAGCAGTGATTGATAAACCCTTTGTAGTATTTAACACTAAGATAACTCCATATGTAGGCTATCAAACAGATGATATCTATGTAGGCAGTAATATAGATAAAATTCTATGGAGACCTTATATTCCTTTTGAAGATGGAAAATATAGATTTGATGGAATTGTAGCAGGTGCAGATTTCCAATATAATTTTGGTGAAGAAGCATTTAGTTACTTATTATACATTCAATTTGATATTAGTGCATTTTACTGGTTAAATCTGCCTATAAGAGTAGACTCGGATATGTTTAAATAAACTTCGACAATATAATATTTTAGAACTAAAAAAAACTGGGGGGGAGTATTATAGCCCCCCAGTTTTTTTCAGAATAACCAATATATTAAAAACACATCAAAAACCAACCCGACAATTAGAGAAAAATAACTCTTTGTCTTAAAATCAACAAAAGTTTTAAGAATTAAACTCCAAATTAAAGCTAAATATAAACACCTTTTTCCTAAAATTCCAAATATTAGAGGAGAAACTGAAGATAAATATGAATAATAAAATGTCTTATTATCATTACCACAAAATAAAAGTCTTATTCCTGCACTAAGATAAGAAAAAAAATAATATAAAAAAAACAATAATCTGATCTTAAACGTATTAAAATGCTCTATCAATGGATAAACAGGGTTAATACAAAAAAAACTGGAGATAAGATAAACAATATACTTATCAATATTGGAATAAAAAAAGAATTTTAGATGATTCTAATATTTTATTAGGATGAAAAAGAGCGTTATAAAAATCTAAAAACATATTATTCATTTATTAAATCTCACCTTTAAAAAACATATATAGATAAATCATTAACCACATCTATACCTTCTTTGTTCAAAATGTCTATAATAGGTTGAACCGCAGCGTTTTTTTAAAATCTCTGCATCTAAAATAATACCCCCATATCCATCCAAGCTATCGAGCAAAGTTTGATTAAACGAATAAGCTCTATAAATATCTTTGGTAAATACATAATATTTTGATCTAATATAAGTCAAAACATCTTCCGTCAAAGAATTTAAATCAGTCACAAAAATCTTTGGTGTCAATTCGATATATAAATTATCAGTTAAAAACTGATAATAAGGTAATTCTAATCCATAAAGTTCGTATTCACGTTTACTTTCTTTATACCTTGTTTCTGTAGAAATAATAATGTTTCTTAATTCTTCATAAGAACTCCTTGATAAAGGCTTTACAATCATCTTATTTTCATTAAGATTTAAATCGATTGATCCCACAAAAGGGTATTTTCTATCATACTTTTGAGATGAGCGATACATTTTTTTTATATCATATAACTGTTTATTGAGGTATGAAATATCATATTTGTTATTAACTACCCTCAAAGCAGGGGGCTTTTTAATTGCATAATAACTGATCTCCGAGCGACCATAAAATAAATATAGGCCTAATGACAAAGAAAAAAAATCAGAAAAACCACCACTGTCCATCCATGGAAATTCACAATTATTTACCCCCCCACTAACAATGAAATCTAATGCAGTCTTTAATTGTATATCATCTTTAATATGTAAGATAGGTTTATCAGTCGTTGTATAAAGCGCTTGTTGTGCTTCTTCTTCACTTATAGAGGTTAGTGAAATAACTTCTCTAGGAGGATTTTTAACCTCAATATGAGGCGTGATTCCTTTTAAATTTATGTCTGTACCATTTGGAGTGAAATAACGCGCTATAGGTAACCAAATCTCCCCCTCCGGTAGAAAGTTGAAATGGTCGTTGAACTGCAGCTTTACCATACGTTGTTTCACCAATTAATGTTGCTGCTTCGTTATCTTTAAGAGCCCCAGCTAAAATTTCAGAAGCAGAAGCAGATGCTGTGTTAACTAACAATACAAGTGGAATATTTTCTAAGAAATTATTGTAGTAACCAGGCTTGCTAGGTATAATCTCTTCAGTTCCATCATAATATCTCAAACTTACTATTTTACCAGTTTTTAAAAACATTGAACTTATATCAATAGCAGTATTTAAAAGCCCGCCTGGATTATTTCGGACATCTAAAATAACAACCTTCAATTGTTTGTTTAGAAAGCTTTCCAATGCCTCTTTCATTTCTTGAGCACTAGTCTCTGCAAAATTTGTAAGAAGTATATATCCAATCATTCTATCTTGATATTCTACAACATCATATTTCACTGTTTTTGTTTCAATTATCTCTCTAACTAGAGTTACTGTCTTTGAGTCTGTCCAACCTTCTCTATATATCTCCAAAGTTACCTCTGTTCCCGGTTCTCCCCTCATTAAAGAAGCAGATTTTTGTAAACCAAGCTCAGATGTTGAAACCCCCATTTATTGAAAGAATATAATCATTAGGCATAAAACCTGCTCTATGTGCCGGGGGGGTCCCATTCATAGGCGAAACAACAACTACAACTTTTTTTCTGAATCGTATCTTATAGTCAATCCTAAGCCACCGTACTTTGCCTCGGTATCTATCTTACTTTCTTCAACTTCACTTGCATCCAAATACCAAGCAAAAGGATCATCTAACCCACTAACCATACCTTCAATGGTAGACTCAAGTATTTTATCATAATCAATATTATCTTTGCCATAATAAAAATTACCAATAAAATACAAACTCCAGAAAAGTGGGTTTTGAAATTCATCAATAAAATATCCTCAACTGCTTTGTTCTCAAAGCTACTATAAACCTCGTTTGGAAAAACCCAAGAAGTAACAAAAACAATTAAGACAATTAAAGAAGATAAAAATATTTTCTTTTTTTTGCTCACTAAAATCTCTCCTATCAGATCTCTCGAAACTTAGAGATCGTTTCTATTAAATCATCCAAAATTTTTTTCATCTTTCGTTTGCTCATATTCAATTAGACAAGATTTTGTGTATTCTTTCATTATTTCTTCAGAGACTTTGTTTATAGCGCCTTTAACAGCGGATAATTGAGTTAGAATCTCACTACATCCTCTTTCACTAACTATCATATTTTGAAGACCTCTTATTTGTCCTTCAATTCTTTTTAAACGGTTTATTATATCTTGTTTTGGGTTCCTTAACGCTCATCTTTACTCTCCTAAATTAATACTCTGCAAAGGTGCTTTAAGCATATGAAATTGTTAGATTCTTAACCTCTACCTCTTCATCACTCATAACAAAATCTTTCAAATCTTCTAAACTCATTTCATCATCTTACTAAATTCTTTTCCTGAAATCTCTTCTTTATTATATAAATATATTGCAAGAAGATCCATTCGTTCTCTATTATCTGTCAATATTTTCTTTGCTTTTTCATAACTACTAAGAACATAGGTTTTAATCTCCGAATCGATTTCTTGAGCCGTTTTTTTTGTGAAAAATTCTTCATCCTAGTCAATTCTCTTCCTAAAAATATTTCTCCAACCTCTTCACCCCAGGCTATAGGTCCTATCTTTTCACTCATACCAAGCTGAGTAACCATTTCTCGAACAAGTTCAGTAGCTCGTTTCAAATCATTAGATGCACCAGTAGTAATTTCGTTAAATACAATTTCCTCCGCTGCTCTTCCTCCTAATAAGCTAACAACCTTGTCTCTTAACTCTGGCTCGGTAACAAGAAAACGATCTTCTGTAGGTAATTGCATAGTGTAACCTAAAGCTGCCTGCCTCGCGGAACAATAGTAATTTTATGAACCGGATAAGAGTAAGGTAAAAGGTAACCTAAAATAGCGTGACCTAATTCATGATAAGTTACTACCTTTCTTTCTTTCTCACTAATTCTTCGTGATTTCCTAGCTGGTCCAACGATAATCCTTTCAACAGCCTCTTGAAAATCCTCGTTAGTTATATAATCTCTATTTTCCCTTGCAGCAAGTAAAGCTGCTTCATTTACCATATTCTCTATATCAGCACCAACAAACCCAGGGGGGGTACTTCTAGCCAAACTTTTAACATCTATATCTGGCGCTATTCTTTTACCTCTAAGGTGAACTTTAATAATTTCCTCTCTTGCCTTCAAATCTGGAACATCTAGATATATTTTCTTATCAAATCGTCCAGGTCTCAGCAAAGCCTTATCAAGAACATCTGGCCTATTTGTTGCAGCCATAACCACTATGCCCTCTCTCGGATCAAATCCATCCATCTCAACAAGAAGGGCATTTAACGTTTGTTCTCTTTCATCATGACCGCCACCAAGACCTGCACCTCTTTGCCTACCAACCGCATCTAATTCATCTATAAAAACAATAGCGGGGGGGCTATTAGCTCTAGCCTCTCTAAATAAATCTCTAACTCGCGCAGCTCCAACTCCAACAAATAATTCCACAAAGTCGGATCCAGACATAAAATAAAAAGGAACATTGGCTTCCCCCGGCAACTGCCCTTGCAACTAAGGTCTTACCTGTACCAGGAGGTCCAGCAAGTAAAATACCCTTTGGAATTCTTGCTCCTAATGAACTAAAACCTTTTGGATCTTTCAAAAAAAATTAACAATATCCATAAGTTCATCCTTTATTTCATCAATCCCTGCGACATCTTTGAAAGTTATCTTGGCTTTCTTAGCATCGTATTTTCTTGCAGGACTTTTTCGATAATTACCTCCAGGGATTCCACCTTCTCCTCCTGTAGTTTTTTTAAGCATAGAAAACCAAAAAAACATTAATATTATAGTCGGCAAAGCGTACACAAGAATTGTAAGCCACCAACTACCTGCTCCACTTTTGGTGTATTCTATCTTAATGCCATCATTTGCTAAAGCTCTTACAAAGGTCTGGTCAAACACTAAGGTAGGAGCATAACATTGAAATAATTGTCCGTTCTTTGCTTTTACTTGCACTAACCCACTAATATCAATCTGGATGCTTATTATTAAATCATTATTTATTAAGTTTACAAGATCTGTGTAATTAATTTCAATAATATTTGTACGATTTAATTGCGAAATACTGACAAAGATTAAGATTCCTAAAAAAAAGATATATCAATAAAGGTCCTAAAAAAAGAACCAGTTCTTTGATTATTATTAGCCATGAAAACCTCCTCTTTTTTCTTTCGTTAAGATAAAAAAACAGTTTCATCTTTAAGCTTAGATCTAAAGACATTTCACCTAACTCTTTACAAATTATTATATCACAAAAATCAATGAATTGTAAAT
>JMBX01000398.1_pt1 | contig 11124 bp, 17 predicted proteins | sample 616521 | NCBI WGS metagenome assembly JMBX01 (sample SAMN02727906, study PRJNA239997) | anaerobic digester metagenome | biome: anaerobic digester; isolation source: mesophilic anaerobic digester inoculated with municipal waste water sludge... | place: Germany: Bielefeld University, CeBiTec ...
AGAGAAAATACCCCTGTCAGTTTGTATATCATGAAGAGCAGTTCGGTAACGATAAATATACTTTCAGGTTCAGGGGAAGATGCTCCCCTTGAGGAGGTGATGGAGATTATTACACAGGTGGCGGGTTATATCAGTTACAATATTGCCGGCGACACATGCTTTATAGAACAAAGGACAAGATAATTATTCACATTTAATTTTTATTGCATGGATACATCATAATAAACAAAAAAAACCGGAATAAAGCGGCTACTTTACTCCGGTATAATCAGCATTAGAGTGTAAACTCTTTAATCGAAAAAAAACAACTAAGTGTCTAACCTAACGCTAAAGAAAAGACATCAAATTTATGAATTTTAATCTAATTACAAACGCTAAAGCAAAGATTTTCTTCCTGTTTTTCTGTTTGTTATCGCTTCAAACATTTGCTTATGCGCAAAACAATGCAACAATAACCTTGATAAACAAGAGTATATCGGTTATTGACGCATTACGGGAGATAGAAAAACAGTCGAAGCTCTCAATCGCTTTTAATGAATCTCAACTGGCCGGCAAGAAAGCAACTAATCTTGAGGTGAAGAACGGATCAGTGGAAGAAGCTCTCACCGGTGTTCTTCGGGGATCGGGTTTTACATACCGGATAAGTAACGGATATGTGGTGATTATTCCCGGTAACGAAAGTAAAACTACACAGAAAAGTGTGACCGGCCGGGTGCTGGATGAAAATAATGAACCGCTGATTGGTGTGACGGTCGTTGTGGAGGGTGATCCTTCCAGAGGGGCAGCTACTGATATAGATGGTAACTTCTCTCTTCAGTTGAAGGAGGGGGGGATGTGATAAACGTCTCTTATATCGGCTATAACACACAGAAGGTGGTGATAACCCGGCAGAACAGCTATACAGTACGTATGGTGCCGGATACACAGCTGCTTACTGAGGTGGTGGTGACCGCCCTGGGTATAAGGCGCTCGGAGAAAGCTCTCAGCTACAACGTGCAGCAGATTGGCGGCAATGAGCTGGTGGGTGTAAAGGATGCCAACTTTATCAACTCGCTGTCGGGAAAGATTGCCGGGCTGAATATCAACAGCTCTTCTTCAGGTATAGGAGGAGCCAGCAAGGTGATAATGCGCGGTACAAAAAGTATTGAGCAGACCAGTAACGCTCTATATGTGATAGACGGGGGGGTGCCGGTTTATAACTTCGGTGGGGGGGGCGGGGGGGAGACCGTCTTTGGCTCGAAAGGGGGGGCTACCGAGGGTATAGCTGATATCAATCCCGAAGATGTAGAAACCATATCGGTGCTTACAGGAGCGGCGGCAGCAGCATTGTATGGCAGCGATGCGGCCAACGGAGCTATTGTTATTACCACAAAGAGCGGGCAGGCAGGCAAAACAAGAATCACCGTTTCTAGCAACATGGAGATGATGAACCCGTTTGTCCTTCCAAAGTTCCAGAACAGGTACGGTACATCTGATCAGTACCTGAGCTGGGGGGGTAGGCGCCTTAACGAGGCTAACTTCATGGGGGGGTATGATCCGGCAAAGGACTATTTTGAACGGGGGGAATGGCTGCTACCGAGTCGGTATCCCTTTCCACAGGTACGGAAAAGAACCAGTCGTACCTCTCCGCTTCGGCTGTCAACTCAACGGGGGGGATTATTCCCAACAACAGGTATAACAGGTATAACTTTACATTCCGTAACACTACAACGTTCTATGATGATAAGCTGAAACTTGATGCAGGGGGGTAAGCTATATAAGGCAGGACGACCGCAATATGACCAACCAGGGGGGGATATATCTTAACCCGCTTACATCGGCCTACCTTTTCCCAAGGGGGGGAACGACTGGAACGATATAAGTATGTATGAACGGTATAACCCTTCAAGAAAGATATATGAACAGTACTGGCCTTCGGGAGCTGCTACATACGTGATGCAGAATCCCTACTGGATTAATCACCGCAACCTGCGTGAGAACAAAAGAGACCGTTACATGGCTAATGCGGGACTCACATTTTTATTAACGACTGGATGAATGTATCGGCCCGTATCAGGATGGACCACTCTGGCAATGATTTTACCGAGAAGTTGTACGCATCGACTAACACCTTGATGACAGAGGGGGGGTCGCCAAACGGCTTCTACGGTATTACCCGTTCAGTGGATAAACAGATGTACGGGGATATGCTGTTGAACATTAATAAAGAGCTTACTGATGAACTCGCGATTCAGTTCAACGGCGGGGTTTCATTCTCCGATATGCGCTCCGATGCGTTTCTGAACAGAGGGCCTATTGTTTATGGGCTGGAGATAGCGGAAGGAATAAATGAGCCGGTGGGTATCCCCCCCAACGTGTTTAACGTGTTTCATCTGAGCGACTCGCAGACGCTGAGGGAACAGAACGGATGGAGGGAAAAGACAAACTCTGCATTCGCAAGTGCCGAACTTGGATTCAGGAACACTTATTACCTGACGCTTACGGGGGGGAGGAACGACTGGCCTTCACAGCTGGCCGGGCCAAACTCAGCTAACAGGTCGTTTTTCTACCTTCAGTGGGAGGATCGGCGCTGCTCTCTGAGATTGTGAACCTGCCTAAGGAGATCTCTTATATGAAGGTGAGGGCTTCGTGGGCTTCGGTGGGACTACCTTTCCGTCGTTTCCTGGCAACCCTACATACTCGTGGGACGCCAACAACAAGGTGTGGATAACAAAGACTCATTATCCGCTTTATAACCTGAAGCCGGAACGGACCAACTCGTGGGAGTTTGGACTTGATGCCCGCTTCCTGGGTGGGTTTAACTTCGATTTTACCTACTATTATGCTAACACATACAACCAGACGTTTAACCCGCATCTATCGGTGTCGTCGGGCTGGTCTGATATCTTTATACAGACGGGAAGTGTGCTTAACCAGGGCGTTGAGCTGGGACTGGGTTACAAGAATAGTTGGAATAAATTCTCATGGTCGTCGTACTACACGCTGAGCATGAACAGAAACAAGATTCTCGACCTGGCAGATGATGCCGTTAACCCGATAACCGGGGGGGAGAAGTTCTCTATCGAGCATCTCGATGTGGGTGGACTGGGACAGACGCGCTTTATACTGAAGAAGAGCGGGGGGGACTGGGAGATATTTACTCCACTACCGATCTGGCGCGCGACAGTAATGGCGATATCTACATAGATGAGAACGGAGATATTCAGTCGGCCAAGATTAATCGGTTAGAAGACTATATAAGCCTGGGGGGGAGCGTGTTCCCAAAATCGAACATGGGATGGAAAAACGATTTCAGCTATGGCAACATCAGCATGGGATTCCTGCTCTCGGCCCGCTTTGGAGGCGTGGTGTTCTCGCGGACACAGGCGGCGATGGATTATTACGGTGTGTCTGAAGCATCGGCAATGGCGCGTGACAACGGCGGCATGGTGGTGAATGGCGGCGACCATATCTCTGCCGAAAATGGTACACCACAATAGGTAGCGGCGACGCGGTTTCGCCTTATTATATATATGACGCTACCAACGTAAGGCTGCAGGAGGCAAGCATAGGCTACAACTTCCCGGGGAAATGGTTTAACGGGGTTGCAGATGTGGCGCTCTCGCTGACCGGAAGAAACCTGCTGATGATTTACTGCAAGGCTCCTTTCGATCCGGAGTCGGTGGCATCTACAGAGAACTACTATCAGGGAATGGATTATTTTATGACTCCAGCTACAAGAAGCTTTGGGTTGAATCTGAGAGTAACTTTTAAATTAACAGGTTATGATGAAATATTACAGGCAAATAAGCTATATAATCCTCGTGATGGCCGGCATACTATTGCCTGCCGGTTGTACCGACGGTTTTGAGGATATAAATAAAGACCCGTACGGGGGGGTTACCAAAGATGAGGCATCGAGGGATGCGTACAGCGAAAGCGCTGCCATGCTTGCCATTCAGAGCTGGGTGGTACCCACCTTTCCTAACGCAAGCCAGTTTACCGAGTGCCTCTTGGGTGGCAACTGGGGGATACCTCTCCGATTCTAACCCGGGTTTCAACGGAAAGAATTTTGCGACTTACCGTCCCGAGCCAAACTGGAACAAGGTGTTGTTCACCGATATCATCACCAATATCTATCCCAATTACAGGGGACTAAAAGATGTGACCGATGATGAGATATTACTCTCGGTGGCAGAGGTTTGCAAGGTGGCGGCACTGCACCGTATAACGGATGCCTACGGCCCTATACCATACTCCAGAATTGGGGAGAACGGAGAGCTGAATGCTCAGTTCGATTCGCAGGAGCAGGTATATCGCACCATGTTCGAAGAGCTGACCGGTGCGGTGGATATACTTACTATCCGTCAGGCAGAATCGTTCAGTCCCAACGCCGACAAGGTGTTTAACGGCAATATTGTGGCATGGATAAAATTCGCCAACTCGCTTAAGCTGCGCCTGGCAATGCGACTTGCCTATGTTGATCCTGCACTGGCACAGCAGATGGCTGAAGAGGCGGTAGCCCATGAGGTGGGTGTGATGAAGTCTAATGCCGATAACGCACAGATTGGCGGATTTGGTAAGGACGGGAATCCGCTTCACCGTATCATGTATCTCTGGAATGGTGGCGACTCAAGGATATCGGCAGATATCACCTCATATATGAACGGGTTTCAGGACCGAGAAGGGAGAAGTATTTTACAAAGACCACTTTCACCGGGAGCGATAACGTTGCACAGAACGGCTATTTCGGCTTGCGCTCCGGCATTATGATACCGGCAGCACAGGAGGCGCAGAAGTATGCCAATTACAACGTTACCCCCAATACGCCTATGCTTTGGATGAACGCCGCAGAGGTGGCATTCCTGAAGGCCGAGGGCGCCTTGCGCGGATGGAATATGGGTGCTGAGAGTGCTGAAGATTTCTACGAACAGGGTATACGGCTCTCTTTCGAAGAGTGGGGGGGTGCCGGCGGAGCGGACAGCTACCTTACGGATAGCGAAAGAACTCCGTCGCCATATATCGACCCGATGGGGGGGAAGAACACCCACAGTGGAACGGTGAGTAACATAACCGTGGCATGGGATGAGGATGCAGGCCTTGAAGAGAACCTTGAGCGTATAATTACCCAGAAATGGATTGCTATGTTTCCGCTGGGACTTGAGGCCTGGGCGGAACGTCGCAGAACAGGCTATCCCCCCCTCTTGATGCCGGTAGTGGTGAACAACAGCGGGGAGTGGTGAGTACGGACCAGGGCCCGCGTAGGCTTGCTTATCCGGGTGAAGAGATTACTACCAACGAGGAGAATGTACGGTATGCCATCGACAACTACCTGAAAGGTCCCGATAATATGGCTACACATGTATGGTGGGATGCTAAAAAAAATAAAATAGAATAATCATATGAACAATATAATATCTTTAAAAAGAGGCAAGTGGGTGGCCGGCTTGCTGGCAGCACTGGTCCTCACTGCCTGTAGCGACTGGACAGAGGTGGAGCCGGTGGCAATTAACGAGGCTGACATCGCGAAGCAGAATCCCGCGCTTTACGCCGGATACCTCGAAAACTTGAGGAGTTACAAGAAGTCGGTGCATAAGGTGATGATCACCTGGTTCAACAACAGCAACAAGGTGCCGCTTAGCCGCGCCGATCATACTGATGTGCTTCCCGACAGTATCGATATAGTATCGATGATGCATCCCGTCAATCCGGCACAGTATGAACTGGATGAGATGGAAAAGGTGAGAAGTGAAAAGGGAACGAAGTTCGTGTATGACATGAATTTTGAAGCTATCAAGCTTATCTATGAAGAGATGGTGGCTGATATGGAAGATGCTGCCCCGGAAGAAGGGGGGGTGGCTATGGCCGAGATACCGGCATTCGTCGATTTTCTCGTGGATACGGTCAACCAGATACTGCCTCTGGCAAGGAAATACAGTTACGATGGAATCATCATAGGTTACAAGGGGGGAAGAATATTCTGCATATGGATGAAGCGGAAAAGCAGCTATATACTACCTATGAAAAAGCATTTATAGGTATTGCCGAAGATTGGCACGAGAGGAACAGCGACAAGATGATCATCTTTGAAGGGTATCCTCAGAACCTGCTGAACAAAAGCATACTGGAAAAGAGTAGCTATATAATTATTCCCTCAACGGACGCAGGCAACAGTGCGAAGCTTAGCTATAACATAATGGCTGCCAATGTTGAGGGTGTACCTTCCGACCGTTATATTATTTCGGTGGAGACGGTTTCTTTGGATAAAGAAGATGTGAAGACCGGATACTGGGCCGATGGTGTGACACGGGCGGTGACAGGCGCTTCGCAGTGGGTGATGCTTAACCACGATGATTACTCTATAGCTGGACTGGGGGGGATTAAAAACGTGAATAACGACTATTTCAATATTGCACGTATTTATCGTTGTACACGCGATGCAATTTCTAATATGAATCCTTCTCCCAAAAATGAAAACAATGAAACGATACAATAATATATATGTAATACTGCTGCTGACACTACTTATGGGTGGTTGCCAAAGTGACGGCAGTTTTGACAATAAGCTCTATATAAAGAGCGCTGCGAAGACAGGAGAGATACTCTTTACCGCAGGTGAAGCGGACCAGGAGAAAGTGCTTCAGGCAGAGCTGGCAATGCCCGCCGAACAGGATATTAAAATTACATACAGGGTGGATGAATCGTTAGTGAAGACCTACAACGAGGCTTATTACGATAATGCGGAGATGCTGCCTGCCGAAACTACGAGTGGATTGAAGCGGGAGCTATGATTCACGCGGGAGGTGTGTTATCTACGGAGGCGCGTATCCTTTTCAAGGGATTCTCGATGCTGAACCGTGACAAGGTGTATGTTCTGCCGGTCTCAATCTCTGAGGCTAATATTGATATCCTGAAGAGCGCCCGCACCTACTATTATGTGATAAAGGGTGCATCGCTTATAAATGTGGTGGCTGATATTGATGAGAACTACCTCTCTGTGAACTGGTCTAATCCCGGTGTTTGCAACAACCTTTCAAAGGTGACGATGGAAGCGCTGATCAGGGTCCGTAATTTCGATAAGATGATTAGTACCGTGATGGGTATAGAAGGCAGGTTCCTGATCCGTATAGGAGATGCGAACTTTCCGTCGAACCAGATACAGATAGCCACTAACTGGGGGGGTAATTTTCCCGGTGCCGACTCTAACAAGGGGGTTGCCGGTGAACGAATGGGTGCATGTGGCGTTGACCTATGATGCTACCAGCGGCTCGATGATTGTTTATGTGAACGGAAGGAAACAGTCGGAGGGTACCTTGTCGGCAGGTAATGTGGACCTGGGGAACAGTAATTTCTTTATCGGGCGTTCATATGACAATAACCGATGGCTTGCCGGTGAGATATCGGAATGCAGGATATGGAATATTGTACGCACGCAGGAAGAGATAGCTGATAATCCCTACTATGTTGATCCCGCATCGGAGGGCCTGGTTGCCTATTGGAAGTTCGATGAGGGAGCGGGCAGCACCGTTAAGGATCATACCGTCAACGGGAACAATGCCGTGGCAAATAATACATTGAAATGGACGCCGGTGAAATTGCCTGCGTCTGCCGAATAAACCATATTAATAGTTTTAATTATATGAGAAACAATATATTAAATGCATCGAAGTGCTTTGTTGTACTTCTCCTGATGCTGGGGGGGCTTTTAGCGCCTGTGATGAAAGTATCGACCTGGCAAAGCTCGACGAGGCCTCTTACGAAGTACCCGGCGAAGTGATCGGGTATATCACGAACAACGGGGGGACAGGAAATGAGTTTTGTAGATTTCGTGATAAGGGTACTGAGGAGATTTATGTAGGGCTGACGGAGGAGGCGCCGGAGGATGTTACCGTTTCATTCAGGTATGAACCTTCTCTGTTAGATGCTTATAACAGTAATAACGACACTGAATACCAGCTGTTTCCCGTGTCGGCTGTGACAATTCCCGGGAAGGTGACTATTGCGAAGGGGGGGTAAGGTATCGGGAAAAGGCGAGGTGGTGTTTGAAACTACCGAAACTCTGGAAAAGGGGGGGCGGACTTACGTTATACCGTTGAAGGCGGAGCTGGCGTCGGGCAATGTAGGGCTTTCCGAAGCCGAATCTGAGTTTCTGATCTTTGTTGATGACCTGAGCAAAATTCCAACCGCTGATAAGCCGTCAGGCATCAAGATTATTAGTTGTATGGAGGTGAATGATACCAACCCGTTGAATAATCTTTGCTTCACGCTGGCAGACAGTGGTAAGCCGCTGATTGACATGGTTATTCTCTTCTCTGCCAATATTAACTATAACAATGAAACCGGCAAGGTGTTTGTCTATAATAACCCAAACGTGCAGCATCTTCTTGATAACAGGGAGAAATATTTAAAACCTTTGCAGGACCGGGGGGGAATACAGGTTGTTCTGGGAATTCTGGGAAACCACGACCATTCGGGGGTGGCTAACCTGGGGGGGACCGAGGCTGCACGTCAGTTTGCACAGGAGCTGAAGGTGGTGTGCGATGCTTACCAGCTCGACGGTGTGTTCTTCGATGATGAATATTCATCATACAAGAATCCGCCACCTCCGGGCTTTGTTACACCGTCGAACGCTGCAGCAGCACGGTTGTGTTATGAAACAAAGATGGCTATGCCTGACAAGCTGGTGACGGTGTATGTATATAGCCGCACATCGAGCCTGCCGGCAGTGGACGGACACGATTCGGGTACGTTTATCGACTATGCGATACACGATTACGGCGGTAGTTATGACTTAAGCGGGAATTATCCCGGCCTGCCCCCCCGCTCGGGTATGGCGCTCTACTCACAGGAGTATGCCCGTGGATATACCACCTCTGAAACCAATTTGAAAAGTTTGAGGGATGGGGGGGATATGGCGCACATATGATTTTCGCGATGGATCCGTTTAGAAGAAACTTCAGTTACTCTCAGAAGCCGTCAATGGAACGTATTGCACGTGCGTTGTTCGACGACGAACTGGTGTACGACGGAAAACCATATAAGAAAGATTGGTAAATGAGAAGTCTTTGAAAATATAAAGTATTAAAATAATATGAAGACAAGATATAAAACATTACTTGGGATATTGCTGCTTGCTCTTCCTGCTCTTATGTTCCTTTCGTGCGGAGATGATGAGGATATCACTCCCGTCGCGGAGCTTTCTGACCTGGTAATTGAGAAGGAGCAGGTGAAGATTTTAGTCGGTGATAAGGCAGAACTGGAGATTGTGAAAGGTAATAATGATTATAAGGCTTTTTCATTGAATGAAGAGATAGCTATTGTGGGTATCTCTGGCAACAAGCTGATTATAGATGCGTTGGAGAGAGGAAACACCTCGGTTATTGTATCGGACGGAAGCGCTCAGTATCGCTCCATTGGCATCATCACTTATTACGATGCAATAAAGGTGGAGAATGAGGCGGTAAAAATGATGCTGCCTCTGGGTACCTTCAAGACGAAGAGTGTGGCGATACTGCAGGGGAACGGTGATTACCGTGCTGAAAGCAGCGATGAGGAAATAGTGTTCGTAAGAACATCTGGTGAATCGCTGCTCATCACAGGGAGAAAAGAGGGAAAGGCAAGCATCACCCTGACAGACGCACTTGATATCACTACCACCATACAGGTGGAGGTGATATCTACAACCGATCCTTACGACGAATCGGAACTCGATGCGATAATGAAGAAGGAGACATTGAGCTATGTGTTTAACAACTCTGTTGAGGAGAACGCTACTACATACTTCACCCCCCCGCTTAACAGAATTGAAACGGGAGGAATCTGTACGGATGGGATTATTATAACTTCTATTACCTGAAGATTTATTTCTCCGGAGACAAAGAGGTCGGGAAGAAAGAAAACGCTTCTCTCGTCTATCGCTACGGATCGACAAGCATCTCTGCCGATCATATAGATTTTGAGATTATAAAGAATGATGGCAATAAGATATGGGCGGTTTACTCGTTTATAAGGCTGGAGGTGCTCCATTACGGATATTTTATCCAGAATATTAATCCGTAGGGTTAGCATTTTGAACTATTGTCAGCAGGAGTGAATGATTTTAAACACCGGGGCGGCCATTATGGTTGTCCCGGTGTTGCTTGTGCTCCCATCAAAGTGTTTGCTGTGTTGGTTAAAGCTGCATTATGTTTAAAAGCTTAGAAAGACCACCATTTTCTCTTTTTGGGTGCCGGCATAGACGAGTTGCCTGCCATAACCTGAAGGGCATTGCCCCCCCATCGGCCGTTGTCCTTATAGCATTGTAGATCACACCCCCCCAGTCGGGTAGCCCCCCCCAGGTTTCGGTCGTCGATAAACATATCAGCTTTGAGCTTGCGCGAGAACTCCTCCCGTTCGATAGTCTCGCCACGGTAGTTTTCGTTCTCCGCAAAAAAAATACAATCCCCCCCTTTCGGCACAGTAGTCCACCGCCTCCTGCAGAAGCCGGCCTCGCCTTACTGTCCACAATATAAGCTTATGGCCGTCTTTCTGAAGTTGCAAAAGTGTCTCTATGGCGAATGGAATGGGTTTGCCAATCTCAGGATAGGCATGCTCCACGATGGTTCCGTCAAAATCTACGGCTATAATCATAACCTATTGCTTCAGTTTGTTGATTAGAAGTGCAAAGGTACAAAAATAGCCCGACAACCAAGAACTGATGCCTTAAAAAAAAGGGAAAATACCGATATGTTTGAAGTATTTAAACCACATTCAGAACACCTTCGATAATTTCCTCCTTACGCAATTGTTTAAGAATTTGATAGTCCTTGTTGCATTTTGCCTTTTTACCGTGTGCCAGCTTATATACTCGCAACGGGTTTGACTGGTATTGCCTTGCAATGGAGCGATAAATATCTTTGTTTTCTGATTTAAACAGATATTTGTACAAACCAACCATAATGCATGGATTAAATTGATATTATAAACTATGACTTTTTAAAGTCAATTGCTTTCCCCCCGCCAAGATGATTTTCCAATTTTAATTTTCCATCTATGATATTTTCTTTATTAATGGCGAAAAAAAGAGAGTGTCTCATTATTGTAGAAACGGCCCTTGTTAGTTGCAAAAATAGGACAATTTTTTTTAATAAAAAAAATATTTTTCTG
>JMBX01000399.1_pt1 | contig 11122 bp, 13 predicted proteins | sample 616521 | NCBI WGS metagenome assembly JMBX01 (sample SAMN02727906, study PRJNA239997) | anaerobic digester metagenome | biome: anaerobic digester; isolation source: mesophilic anaerobic digester inoculated with municipal waste water sludge... | place: Germany: Bielefeld University, CeBiTec ...
GTTGACGCAATGGCAAAAGGGGGGGTAATTATCCAAATCATTGCCTTCTCATTGTTCTTTGGTGTTGCACTGGCAGCGTATCCCAAAAAAAGAGAAAAAAACAAGCATTTCTCGATTCTCTCGGAACCTTTAACGACATCATCATGAAGATCATCAACTACGTGATGGCGGTTGCCCCCATCGGTATTGGTGTTCTCCTGGCATCAACAATCGGTCAGATGGGCGCGCAGGTCATCTTGCCACTGATTAAATACCTGGGTGTGCTGGCCTTGGGCGTTGTGGTTTTCATGATTCTCTGGCTTATTGTTGTAACAGTCAAGACGAAATTAAACGTGTTCCAGCTGATTAAGAAATTAACCCCCCCAGTATCAATTTTGGCTATCGTTACCACCAGCTCTGCAGTTTGTCTGCCTGTCGCAATGAAAGACACGCGCGAAAAGATTGGTGTGAGTGATTATGTAACCAATTTGGTTCTGCCAATGGGTATGCCCTTGAACAGTAATGGCGCGGCCATGCATATGGCACTCACGGTGATTACGATTGCTCAGATTTATGGCGCTGCTGCTCATTATACCGTCGGTCATTATTTCTATATCGCGCTTATGGCAACCTTGTTGTCTCTCGCGAATGCTGTCGCTCCTGGCGCGGACCTGGTTTCCCTGGCCATTATCGTCCCGCAGTTGGGTCTCCCCCCCATTGAAAGCATTGCTATCTTCGCTGGTGTGGGTTGGTTCGTGGGCGCCTTGCGCACCATTTTGAACGTCGACTCGGACATCTTCTCAGCGATTTTGGTAGCAGACAGTGAAAACGAAATTGACCGTGAACTGTTCAAGCTAACCGCGGAGAATCCGGACTACGTCCGCCCTGAAGCTGCGGAATAAGAGTAGAGCAAGTAAAGGAATAAATTCTATTCATAAGTGATATGACAGTCAATAAAATGCTCGACAACAAACGACTGGAAGTAAATGCGGAGCCACCGTGTGACGCGCTTCAAGCCTTTGTGCGTGAAAACCACATCGCTTTGAAAGGCTCAGGCACAGGCGAGTTAAACGGTCTGACTTTTGCAGCCAAAGACGTTTTCAAAATTCGTGGCAGCACTTTTGGAAATGGTCATCCGGATTGGCTCCGCACACACGAACCAGATGACTTCACATCGTCAACGATTCAACGCTTGCTTGACAATGGCGCTGATTTAGTCGGAAAAACGGTGTGTGATGAACTTTGCTTTAGCATCAGTGGTGAAAACTGGAATTATGGTTCACCCCCCCTTAATCCCCCCCATGACCCACGACGCTTTACGGGTGGTTCATCAAGTGGATCTGGTGCGGCAACTTCGGGTGGTTTAGTTGATTTTGCATTGGGGGGGAGTGATTGTCTCGGCAGTGTTCGCGTGCCAGCCAGCTATACCGGCGTATTCGGTGTACGACCGACCTACGACCGTGTTCCAAGTGATGGAGAAGCAGAATACTGCCCTAGCATGGATGTCTTTGGCTATATGGCATCTGCCCCGGAAGTTTTTAGGAAGGTTTCCAAAGTCATTCTGGGAGAAGATCCCGAACCAGTCAAATTACGCAAACTTATTATCGCAAAAGATTGTTTTGATGCGGTTAGTCCCCAAGTGTTTGCAGACCTGAAACCAGCTATTGACCATATCGGTGCTAATCTCTCTTCAGTTGAAGAAAGAGAGATTAGCCCAGATGGTTTGGATAATTGGATTAAGGTTTTTCAGCAAGTTCAGGGCTATGAAGTTTGGCGTAGTTATGGTGGATGGGTGCGCAAATATCGCCCGATCCTCTCGCGTGGTCCACGGGAACGCCTGGCATGGGCTTCAACAATAACACTGCAGGAATACAATGCAGGTTTGGTCAAGATGCGTGAAATTTCCAGGTATGTGCGTGATATGCTTGCCAATGGGGGGGAGGTTTTGGTAATGCCTACCGCCGCATCGGTGGCACCTTTGCGATCAGCGCCACTGGAAGAAATTAACGCAACGCGCTTGCAATCGACCTATCTCTTGTGTGTCTCTCCGTTAAGTGGGGGGGTGCCACAAATGACTTTGCCGATGGTGATGGCAGATGGTTTGCCGTTGGGTCTGTCCTTGTTAAGCGGATTCAACACCGACCTGGCACTGGCTAATCTTTCCGCTGACCTGGTGAAGTCTTACAGGGCGTCCATAAAATAGAAACACTTGCTTTAATGTCAGTTTTGCGAGTAGGGTTTTACCCTACTCGCTTTTTTTATAGCTTCAAGGTCTTGTTTATGCCAAAGCATCCTAAAAAGAACAAAATTTGCGGGGGAAAATTTCCAGAAATACCCTTACTAAAAAAATAGATTTACGGCTATAATGGTAAACGACTCGTTAAGAGTTAATTTACAATTTAAACTCAATAGAGGCGCGGCGGATCGCGTAGAAACTTTGTGTGCTTCAGGACTGAGGGAAGAATCGAATTATCCGTCGCCGAAGGGTCAAAAGAGAGTCCTCTCTTCGACCTTGGTGTGCCGGTCTAAGAACGTGCCACTGTCATGTGTGAACATGGAGCGCTATGTGAACTTATAAAATCACATAGCGCTTGTTACTTAAATACCAACAAGCCCGCAAAGGAGATGAAAATGATCGAATCAACAATCAGAATTAGAATCGGTGCCGAAAACGCCCATTATGGCGGTGGTCTCGTAGATGGCGCTTCATGCTCAAGCTTTTTGGCGACTGTTGCCACTGAGCTGCTTATCCGCCGTGATGGTGACGAAGGTCTCTTTAGAGCCTACAGTAACATTGAGTTTAATGCCCCCCCAGTCTATGCCGGCGACTTCATTGAAGCCAAAGGCTGGATTGAGAGCGAAGGCAACACTTCCCGCAAGATGGTTTTTGAAGCCTGGAAAGTCATCGCCCCCAAACCCGAAATTTCCGATTCAGCTGCCGAAGTCCTGGAAGAACCCATTTTGGTGTGCAGGGCTGAAGGCGTTTGTATCGTTCCCAAAAATAAACAACGCTTTAACTAAACGGAGGAAACAGAAAATATGTCAAATAAAGTTATCATTACCGCCGCCATCAGTGGCGCTGAAGTGACCCAAGAGATGAACCCATGGTGCCTTACACTGTGGAAGAGTACGTGCGTGAAGCGAAATCAGCTTACGATGCCGGCGCAGCGATCATTCACCTGCATGCCCGATGGGATGATGGCACGCCCACACAGGACCGTGAACGCTTCCGTGTTTTGATTGACGCTATCCAGGAAGCTTGCCCGGATGTCATCATTCAGCCCAGCACTGGTGGCGCGACTGGCATGACTGCTGAAGAACGCTTGCAACCCACCGAGTTGAACCCCGAAATGGCAAGTCTTGATTGTGGCACGCTGAACTTTGGCGGTGATGAAATTTTTGTCAATACCGAAAACATGATTATCGAATTCTCCGCGCGCATGATTGAACGTGGCATCAAACCTGAACTGGAATGCTTTGACAAAAGCCACATCGATATGGCTCTGCGTCTCGTGCGCCGCGGGCATATCCATCCGCCCTTGCATTTCAACATCGTTTTGGGTGTGAATGGTGGCGCGACTGGAACTCCAAGAGATCTCTTATTCCTGGTTGAATCCCTGCCCGAAGGCGCGACCTGGACCGTTTCCGGCGTGGGTCGCACCCAGTTGCCCCCCCTTACTTTTATGGCACTGGCTATGGGTGGACATATCCGCGTTGGCTTTGAAGACAATTTGCAGTACACCCGTGGTGTGAATGGCGAAAGCAACGGACAGTTTGTTGAACGTGTTGTGCGTTTAGCCAGGGAATTAGGTCGCGACATTGCGACACCAGACGAAGCCCGCGAGATTTTGGGCATGCCCGCACGCAAACAATAAGAATGGAGAGAAAATGGCAAAAGGTAACAAATACGGCGCGCATCGCGTCATCGAACCAAAAGGTTTGCTGCCCCAGGCAGCGCAAAAAAATTGATAACACGATGGAAATTTACGACAATGAAATTCTCATCGACGTTACCGCACTGAACATCGATTCAGCCAGTTTTACCCAACTGTGGAACGCGGCTGACAAGGATAAAGAAGAAGTCAAGCAGATGATTCTTGACATCGTCAATGAACGGGGGGGCAAGATGCAAAACCCAGTTACCGGTTCGGGTGGTATGCTCATGGGCACCATCGCTGAAATCGGTTCTGCCCTGCAGGCTGACACCGACCTTAAAGTTGGTGACCGTATCGCTACCCTGGTGTCACTCTCTCTGACCCCCCTTGCGCATTGATGAAATTATTGAAATTCACCCCCGACATTGACCGCGTGGATATTAAAGGTAAAGCCATTCTCTTTGAAAGCGGTATCTATGCCAAGCTGCCCGATGACATGAGCGAAGCCCTGGCTTTGGCAGCCCTGGACGTGGCTGGCGCGCCTGCCCAAACCGCGAATATTGTCAAACCTGGCGACTCTGTGCTCATTCTCGGTGCAGGTGGTAAAAGCGGTATGCTGTGTGGCTATGAAGCCATGAAACGTGTTGGTCCTGCTGGCAACGTTGTAGGTATGAGCCGCAATGACAAATACCGAGACATTTTACTGGATAACAAACTCGTGCATAAGTATTTTGTAGCAGACGCCGCAAGTCCGGTTGAAGTGCTGGAAAAAGCACTTGAAGCCAACGACGGCAAGGAATACGATGTCGCTATCAACGTGGTCAACATTCCTGGCACAGAAATGTCCACAATTCTACCGTGCGCAATGGCGGACTGGTTTACTTCTTTAGCATGGCAACCAGCTTCACCCGTGCCGCGCTTGGTGCTGAAGGCGTGGGCAAGGACCTTACCATGATGATCGGTAATGGCTATACCAAGAATCATGATGTGGTGACGCTCGAAATTCTCCGTGAATCAGAAGCTTTGCGAAAAATTTTCGAGAAAAACTATCTTTAATGAAGACTTTGAAGGATAAGCAATGAAAGCAGAAGATAAATACATAAACAAAGCTGGCGTAGCGCGAAGGCAGGAACTCTTCCCCCGATGTGCCGGATGAGAAGTGGAACAGCTGGCACTGGCAAGTCGGTAATCGTATTTCGGACCTGGAAACACTCAAGAAATACATTCCCCTGAGCGCTGAAGAAGAAGAAGGCGTTAAGAAAGCTTTGGAAAATTTCCGCATGGCAATCACGCCTTATTATCTTAGTCTTATTGACCCCCCCAACGACCCGCATGACCCCCCGTGCGCGCGCAATCTGTGCCGGTGGGCGCAGAAGCTTACCGCAGCCCGGAAGATTTGGTCGATCCCCCCTGGAAGAAGATGGCGACTCGCCTGTAACCGGTCTGACACACCGCTATCCTGACCGCGTGCTCTTCTTGATTACGGACATGTGTTCGATGTACTGTCGTCACTGTACGCGCCGGCGCCTGGCTGGCCAGCGCGATGCGCCCGCACCCTGGCGGAAATCGATGCCTGTATCGACTACATCCGCGAAACACCCGCTGTGCGCGACGTTTTGCTCTCGGGTGGTGACGCGCTTTTGATTAGTGATGATAAATTAGAGTACATCCTCAAGAAACTGCGCGAAATTGACCATGTTGAGATTATTCGCCTGGGCACGCGTACACCTGTGGTGATGCCCCCAACGCATCACACCCGAACTGGTGGCAATGTTGAAGAAATATCACCCCGTATGGCTCAACACACACTACAACCATCCCAACGAAATCACTCCCGAAGCCCAAAAGGCATGCGCCTTGTTGGCAGACGCGGGCATTCCGCTGGGTAACCAAAGTGTGCTTTTGCGTGGCGTAAACGACTGTGTGCATACAATGCTTGACCTGGTTCACGCTTTGGCGTATATCCGTGTGCGCCCTTACTATATTTACCAGTGCGACCTGTCGCTGGGTATCAGCCACTTCCGCACATCGGTCAGCAAGGGCATCGAGATTATCGAAGGCTTGCGTGGCCATACTTCCGGTTATTGTGTGCCTACTTTTGTGGTGGATGCACCCGGTGGCGGTGGCAAGATTCCAGTCATGCCACAGTATCTCATCTCGCAAGGTACACGCCATGTTGTTTTGCGCAACTTTGAAGGCGTGATTACGACCTACACTGAACCGGATGATTACAAAGACAACTGCCATTGCGCGGAATGCAACAAGGGTCAAATCGGTGTTTCTGGACTTCTGAGTGGCAACCAAACCACGCTTGAACCCGAAGGACTGTTGCGCAGCCGCCGGAAAAAGAAGGACTAAACCATTAGGACAACAAACAATGGAGTTCCGCCAAACGGGGCGGAACTCCTGGAACTGGCAGGGCTGAAAAACCTGCAAACACTGGCGATTGTTGGCACCAGTAAAAATGCTGGGAAAACAACTTGCCTAAACCACATCATCGCTGCCTGGCGTGATGCGGGAATCGTGCGTCCTTTGGCAATAACGTCTATCGGCCGCGATGGTGAAGACGAAGATGTGGTCAGTGGGCGTGCCAAACCGCGCATTTATGTTTACGCTGGCACTTTGCTGGCAACCGCGGAAAATGCTATGCGTCGCGCTGACGCGCTTTTGGATGTGCTGGCATTAAGTGGTGTGCGCACCGCTTTTGGCGAAATCGTCATTTGCCGGGCGATAAGCGATGGTTATATTGAACTGGCGGGGGGGCCGTCTTCGGCCAGTGATCTCCTGCAAATCGCTAAACTCCTGCGTGAAATTGCCCCCAGATTGTCTTTATATTATCGATGGCGCGCTTAGCCGGCGGTCGCAGGCTGGCGGGGTATCACCCAAAACATCATTCTTGCCACCAGTGGCGAAACGAGTGCCATTCCCAGTGAACTGGCCGAACACCTTGCGCATAGTCTTGAGCTTTTGAGTCTTCCGGAATTGAACCGAGAACAAAAGGCCATGCTAAACGAGGCTATTGAACAGTTGCCAAACGCGCGGGTCATCAGTCTGGCAGACCAGAACGGCCAAACGCTGATTCAAAAGCTGGTGTTGCCAACCTTGTTGGGGGGGCATTCATCCGAAATCGCAGAACTTATCAGCGATAATACTCAGCACTTATTTTTGCGCGGCGCCATTACCGATGAAGTTATCAATGAACTCTTGAAAGACAAACATTTTCGTCATCTGACTTTGGCGGTTGAAGATGGTACGCGACTTTTTATTAATCCACGAACGCTTAAACGCCTGAAATCGCGTAAAATTAATTGCGCTGTTTTGCATCCGTTGCAAGTAAATCTCATCTGTTTCAACCCCCCCAGCCGCAGTGATGGCGCGCCGGTTGACTCAATCGCAATGCAGGCAGCGTTACGCCAGGTGACCGATATCCCAGTGCTTGATCTGGGTTTGGCTTTGGTATAAGGAGACAAGCGTGAGTCTTTTTATCTCTCGAGAAGAAGAAAGCAAATCGGGCATCCGTGAGATTTTAGATGCTTGTCAGTGCCGCTCGCCACAAGGCGTGCGTTTACGCAATCAGCGGAAAATCTATCGGCCTAACGAACGCCAGACTTTGCAAAATGAACTTGATGCCATTGCCGGACTTATTCCGCTCGTGGCAAAAAAAGACCCTCAGGTAACTGAAGCGCAAAGCCAGCTGATGCGTCTTCGTGAGTTACAGGGCACGCTAAGTTATCTTGAAAAAGGCAAATTGCTTAGCGACACAAACTTTTTTTGAGTTGAAAAGCGCCATGCTGATATTCAGCAAGCTGAATGCCCTTGAAAAACTCAAAGAAAAAGCCCAAATCGCCTTTGAAGACTGCACCCAAGCCGGTGAAATTCTGGAACCATCGGGCAGTAAAAGCCCAGGCTTCCATATTTACAGTGATTATTCTGACTTATTAAAAGAAATCCGCGCCGAAAAACGCGAACTTGAACGGGAAATTGCCAAGGCAAAAGCAGCCGATCGCCCAAACCTGATGCGCCAGCGCAGTTTGTTGGTTTCGCGCGAAAACAACGAAGAAGACCGCATTCGCCAGGAACTGGGTACTGCTTTGCAAGCCCATCTCCCATGCTTAAAGCCAACGCCAGGGCTTGCGCGATGCTTGATTTCCGCCTGGCAAAAGCCGAACTGGCTATCAAATGGAACGCCTGCCAGCCCACACTGGTGGCTGATAATCAGCCTGCTGACCTTAAGGAAGCGGTTCACCCTATCATCGCCCAGAAACTTGAAAGCCAGGGTTCGCAGTTCAGCCCGCAAAGCATTCGCCTAGAGCCTGGCAGTACTGTGATTAGCGGGGCGAACATGGCTGGCAAAAGCGTGGCACTGCAAACGATTTTCATCAATTTGCTCATCACGCAAATGGGTTATTTCCCGGTATGCCAGGTATTGAGCACGCCCCCCCTTTTTGACTTTTTCACTTTCGATTCAAGCCAAAGTGGTGAGTTAAACAAAGGGCTTTCTTCGTTTGGGCTGGAGTCAGTAAAATACGCAATCATTATCGCTACAGTCAGGGCAGACGGGGCTTAATCATCATGGACGAACCCGCGCGGGGTACCAACCCTGCCGAAGCGCGCGCGATTGTGCAAACGCTCTGTGAAGCCTATGGGCTGAGCGCGAGTATGTTCCTGATTGCCACGCATTATCAGGTTCACCCTGCAAAAGGCATCCGTTTTTATCAGATTCGTGGTATTCGTCCGGAAGACCTTCAGCAACTGCCCGCCTGGCAAGCTGAAAGCGTTCCAGCCAAAGCCCAAAAAGATGGCGATTATGCCAAAGAGGACCTGGAACGGGTGCGTTTTATTCAAAACTTAATGGACTATCGCCTGTCAGAAGTCAGCGCGCATACCGATGTACCTTCTGGCGCTATTCGCGTAGCTGAACTCTTGGGCATGGATGAAGAACTGATTAGAAACATGAAAACTATTTGGAAGAAGGATCAAACTATCAATGGCAAATCTTAATCTCGATTGGGTCAAGGTTGAAAAAGCGCGCGAAGCAGCGCGCATAATCAGCGATGATACGCAACTTTATCTTGATCAATTCACCACTACAACCGTTGAACGTGCTATCTGTCGTCTTTATGGCATTGATGGCGTCGACGAAACCGATGTCCCTTTGCCAAATGTCGTTGTTGACCACCTTCAGCAACACAATATTTTGGGACATGGCGCGGCATTTTGGCTGGGCCAGGCAGCTTTGGCAACCGGTAAAACGCCCCCCCAGGAACTTGCCGAAGCCGTTGCCAAAGGCGAGCTGGACTTAACCCAGGTTGAACCGCAAGACCCCTTTGAGGTGCAACTGTGGGCGGATAAACACGCCCAGCCCGCGCTTGAACGCATCGCGCGCAACCGCGCCCATCGCGATACCAAGCTTGAAGAATTTGGCGACAAGCAAGGTCCTTTGCTCTATGTCATCGTTGCGACGGGTAATATTTACGAGGACATCGTACAGGCCAAAGCGGCTGCCAGTCAGGGCGCTGACGTTATCGCGGTTATTCGCACCACCGGTCAAAGTCTGCTCGACTACGTGCCTTATGGCGCGACAACTGAGGGCTTTGGCGGTACCATGGCGACCCAGGAAAACTTCCGCCTGATGCGCGCCGCACTCAACGAGAGTGGCGAAGAGCTCAAGCGCCATATCCGTTTGTGTAACTACTGCTCGGGTTTGTGTATGCCCGAAATCGCGGTGATGGGCGCGCTGGAAGGGCTGGATGTGATGCTCAATGACGCGCTTTATGGCATTCTCTTCCGCGATATCAACATGCAGCGCACGCTGATTGACCAGGGTTTCTCGCGCATGATCAACAGCGCGGCGGGTATTATCATCAATACCGGTGAGGATAACTATCTGACTACCGCCGATGCTTTTGAAGAAGCCCACACGGTTTTGGCCTCGCAGCTGATTAACGAACAGTTCGCGCTCAAGGCTGGCATGCCGGAAGAGCAAATGGGGGGGCTGGGGGGGCACGCTTTTGAGATGGACCCAAAACTGGAGAACAGTTTCCTTTATGAGTTGGCCCAGGCTCAAATGGCGCGCCAAATCTTCCCCAAAGCGCCCCTGAAGTACATGCCGCCCACCAAGTTCAAGACCGGTAATATCTTCTTTGGTCATGTGCAAGACGCGCTCTTTAATATGGTCACTGTCACCAGTCATCAGCGCATTCACCTTTTGGGGATGCTTACTGAAGCCATTCACACGCCATTTCTTAGTGACCGCGCTTTGTCGATTGAGAACGCGCGCTATATCGCCCGTGCCATGAAGGACTTTGGCGATGATATCGAATTCCGCGAAGGTGGCATTATGGAAACCCGCGCCAACAAGGTGCTTGATGAAGCGCTTGACTTACTGCAGGGTATTCAGCGCGAAGGTCTCTTTAGAACGATTGAAGAAGGTAAATTTGGTGGCGTTAAACGCCCCCTTCGACGGTGGCAAAGGCCTTAGTGGCGTGGTCCAAAAAGAAGATCATTATATGAACCCATTCATCCCGTATCTGCTCGCGGCAGGTAAGAACGCTCAGGAGGTGAGCAATGAGTAGTGGACTTTACAGCACACGCCAAAGCAATTTGGGTACTACCCTGGATCTCAAAAAGCTAAAGCCCTATGGCGACACAATGAACGATGGCAAGGTTCAGGTTTCGTTCACTTTACCCGTTGCTGATTCAGAACGCGCGGTTGAGGCTGCCCGTCAGCTGGCTCTTAAAATGGGCCTGGTGGAACCGAATGTCGCCACGCATATCGCGCTTGATAAAAACTTCAGCTTTTTCGTCGTTTACGGCTCATTGAAACACAGTGTTGACTATGACGAGATACAGGTTGAATCGGTTGACGTCAATGTAATGACTATGGAAGAAACGGACGACTTTATCCGCGAAAACTTTGGACGCAAGTTGCGCGTCTTGGGTGCCAGCACGGGTACCGACGCGCATACCGTGGGTATTGACGCCATTATGAATATGAAAGGCTATGCCGGGCATTTTGGGCTTGAACGCTATCGCATGATTGAAGCGCTGAATATGGGCAGTCAGGTGAGTAATGAAGAGTTCATCCGCAAAGCGGTTGAGTTTGACGCGGACGTTTTGCTGGTTTCGCAAACCGTCACCCAAAAGAACGTGCATATCCAAAACCTGACCGAATTGGTCGAGCTGCTTGAAGCCGAAGGGTTGCGTAATCGCTTTTGCTCATCATCGGTGGGCCCCGCATCAGCCATGAACTGGCTAAGGAGCTTGGC
>JMBX01000400.1_pt1 | contig 11119 bp, 17 predicted proteins | sample 616521 | NCBI WGS metagenome assembly JMBX01 (sample SAMN02727906, study PRJNA239997) | anaerobic digester metagenome | biome: anaerobic digester; isolation source: mesophilic anaerobic digester inoculated with municipal waste water sludge... | place: Germany: Bielefeld University, CeBiTec ...
TCCTTCCCTATTTTTATTTGTCAAAGTATTGTAATATACTTGTAACCCTATTGATACATAAAAAATATATAATAGATTATGATACCCTAGAATTTTGGGTTTTCTTGTAGAAAGGTGAGTTTATGAAAAGTACTAGGACTTATGAGAAGATGTATTCAAGATTTTCATATGATTGAAGATGGAGATAAAATAGGAGTTGGACTTTCTGGTGGTAAGGACAGTATGTTATTATTATATGCACTTAAAACATATCAAAACTTTAGCCCAGAAAAATTTGAATTAGAGGCCTTCACTGTAGATTTAGGTTTTGAAGGTTTTGATTATAGAGCTATTGAGGATTATTGTGATGCCATAGATGTTCCTTTTAATTTAAAAAGGACTAATATAAAGGAAGTGGTTTTTGATATTAGGGAAGAAAAAAATCCCTGCTCCCTTTGTGCCAATATGAGAAGAGGAGCTATTCACAATGCTATGGTGGAAAAGAGCTTTAATAAATTAGCACTAGGTCATCATAGTGATGATGCAATTGAAACTCTATTTTTGTCTATGTTTTATGAAGGTAGAATTAAAACTCTTCCACCTAAATCTTATCTAACGAGAAAAGATATTTATGTAATCAGGCCTTTTTTTATATCTTCCAGAAGAAATCATTGAGAAAACAATAATTAAATATAATATTCCTATAGTTAAAAATCCTTGTATCCAAGATAAAAAAACAAAACGGGAGGAGGTAAGCCTACTATTAAAAGAGATCTACGAGAAAATCCCTGGAACAAGAGATAAGATCCTAACTGCCATGAAAAATGGAGAAGAATTTAAACTATGGTTTTGATTAAGGAGAGGTGAGATTTGTGAGGAAAAAAATTTAGTAAGTTTTTAGTCTATTTTTTTAATTTTATCAACTATTATTAGCTGGGCAGGACCAAGCTTCGCCAAATCAGTTAGTATGCCTTATATAATACACGAAGAAGTAATAGCATCTGAATACTTAGGATCTGGGATAAAATATGAAAATATTAGAAAATTTACAGCCAATGGCTGGTGGAATATCAATGTTGTAAGAGTAGATTTAGATGATGAGTATGCAGAAGTAAAGGGGGGCTTATGAATAATAAAGGCTTGTCTCAAACTACTACTGTTAGCAATTTAGTAAATATAAATAAGGCTGTAGCAGGAGTTAATGGAGACTATTTTGAGTTTAAACCTATTGCCCATCCTATGGGAACCTATATTGAAAATGGAGAGGTTGTTTCTTCTCCTATAGAAAGGGCCTATGCACTTCCCACTTTTTATTTAACGGAAGATAATAAGCCGGGAATTGAGTTTTTCGATAGAAGTTTTAGACTTAAGTCTTTGAATTCTGGAGAAATTCTTAATATCAGTCTAATTAATAAATCTGCTGATTTTAATATGGTTACACTATTAGATAAAAACTGGGGGGCAAAAATCCTTTGGCAATAGATTTAATGAAGACACTGTGGAAATGGTAGTAATAGACAATATAGTAGAGGAAATAAGAGTAGGAGAAGCTCCTATTAATATTCCTAATAACGGATACATAATTACCGTTAATGGAGATAGAGGAGAGCCAATATTAAATAGTTTTCAAATAGGTGATGAGGTAGAATTAATTACAAAGACTACTCCAAATCTAGAAAATATTAAATTTGCCATAGGCGGAGGTAGTATAATACTTAAAAATGGCGTTCCCACTAATTCTAATATTAATATTAAGGGAAATCATCCCAGAACTGGTATAGGTATTTCCCAAGATGAAAAAGAACTTATAATTGCCACCATAGATGGTAGAAACTCCTTTGTGGGAGTAGGACAAGAGCTTTTCGGTTTGATTTTAAAGGATTTAGGTGCATATAATGCAATAAATCTAGATGGCGGAGGCTCTACTGCTATGGCCATAAAACCTATTGATAAGCAGGTAGCCGAAGTGGTAAACAAACCTTCTGGCGGTAGTCAAAGGAGAGTTCCCAATGGTGTAGGAGTATTTTCCAATGCACCAAAAGGTGAATTATCCTATATTAAAGTTATTCCCGATGATAAAATGTCTTTGTAGATACTTCTAGGAAATTTAGTATAAAGGCTTATGATCAGTATCATAATCCTATAGAGATAAATCAAAATGCTGTAATATACAGTGTGGATGGAGTCGAAGGGGAATTTATTGACAACACCTTCAAACCTAAAACCAATGGAAAAGCCACAATTACAGCTAATTATAATGGTATTACTGCCAATACAGAAATTAAAGTATTAAGCCCTATTAAAAATATTATTTTGCCAATAAATAAATTTAATCTTAAAGCTGGAGATAGTAAAAAAAATTAGGTTCCTATACTGGTGTAGATAATAATGGCTTTAAAGCTAAAATTTATCCAGAGGATATTAATTTTGCAGTAATTAACGATATAGGTTATGTGGAAAATAATGTGTTTTATAGTAATGGAAAAGATGGCACTGGTGCCATAAGCCTTTCTGTAGGAAATGTTATAAACAATATTTTAGTATCAATTGGAGGAGACGAAAATCTAATTGAGAGTTTCGAAAACCCGGATACTCTTAAATTTGCTTCCTATCCTGAATATGTACAAGGTAGCATAGGCCAAAGTCCAGATGCTAAACTAGGAAATAATAGTGGGAAAATAGCATATGATTTCTCCAAAGGTGATGGAAATAGGGCAGTTTATATGGAATTATATCCTAATGAAGAGCTTGGATTAAAACTAGAAAATAATCCTTCTAGATTAGGTCTTTGGGTGAAAGGTGATGGACAAGGCAGTTGGTTAAGAGGACATATAGTTGATAAAAATGGCAAAGCTCATAGTATAGATTTTGTAAAGAATTTAAACTCCACAGAATGGGAATATGTAGAGGCAAATATTCCAGACAATATAGCTTATCCTATTACATTGGAAAAATTTATGTAGTAGAGACTGATGTAAATAAAAAAACATTCTGGTGAAGTATTAATTGATGGATTGACAGCCATATTCCCTAAAGAATACGACAATACAAATATACCAGAAGCCAGTAGTTCTAAGGATATTAAAAATGCAAAAACAGAGAAATTAGAAAATGGATTTTCCTTTATAATTACTAAGTCGCCAAATAATTTAGATGAAATTGCAAATTTTGATGCCAAAACACCTTTAAAAAAAATAGAATTAATTCTCATAATGTAGCTTTATTTATGGGAGATACGGACACTGAATTTATGAAGGGATTAAATCCTCAACTTAAAATGAATACTGGGATTAATTATGTAAGAAAGACTCACGAAAATGTAATGTTTATAGATGCTAATAATTCTAAAGGCGGAATTAGACCAACTAATCCTCAGCAATGGCAATGGATAAAGGGAGGTCTAGAAAATTCTAAGGAAGACCATATAGTTATCTTACTTCCCAAACCTGTATTTGGAAATGGCGGATTTAAAGATCCACTAGAAGCAGAATTATTGCATAAACTATTAGTAAATGAAGTAGAAAAGGGAAAACTGTATGGGTAATCCACGGCGGAAGTAAAATCAAGTAGAAGTAAATGAAGGAATTAGATATATAGAATATGATAATAGAAATGTAAACAATCCTGAGGAAGTGAAAAATATACAAGCCATAGAATTTGTAGTAAATGGACAAGATATTAGTTATCAGATAAATTCTGTGTATAAATAAAAATACAAACGAAAGGGACGGGTCTTTCTGTTTGATTTCAAACAGAAAGACCCGTCCCTTTTATTTGAACTGAGATCTTTTACCATCCTACATATCCCTTCTTAAACTGCTGGTACATCATATCTGCCAAGCCAAAGCCACTGTCTTCTTTGACAGCTTCTTTGGAGATTTCCTCTATATACATATCTTCGAAAATCTTAGTTCCATTGCTTTTTTTTCGATTAATCCATCTTCTGGTATGGTTTTGTACATTTCTTTAAACATCATCTGGACAAATATGGCTTCAAATTCTTTGCAAGCCTTCATTAAGGCTTCATCATCTTTGTCCTTAATATTTTCCGCTTTATTATGTAAAGCTTCTGTATCTAATGAATTTATATAATAATCATTATTAATATTCATCTAATCACCTATCTCTTTAGATTGTTCACCAATTGTAGCATTTCATCTGAAGTCTGTATGGTTTTAGAATTTATTTCATAGGCCCTTTGGGCAGTTATCATTTTTACCATTTCATCTACTATTTGAACATTTGAAGCTTCTAAATAACCTTGAATTATTCTAGATTGCATTTCCTCTATTTCTATAGGGATTTCATCCCCAGAAGCTGAAGTTGCCTCGTATAGATTGGAACCTTTGCTTTCCAATCCTTCTGGATTAGTAAATTTAACTAATGCTAGTCTACCTAAGTCTATAATCTCGCCAAATTCATCTTCTCCAGTTATATAGCCAAATTCGTCTATAGCAATATCCCTTAGTCCAGATTCTATAACTATTAAATCATCGTCTTCAGATAATACATAATAACCTTCAGAAGTAACCAAATAACCTTCATCATAGTCTACACTTAATTTGAAACTACCATCCCTAGTATATCTAATATCTCCATTAGGCATTTCTATTACAAAAAAAACCTTCCCCCCATCAATGGCTACATCAAAGGTGCCTTCTGTTGGAATTAGATTTCCATTTCTAAAATCCCTTTTAGTAGCTACAGGCATAGTACCATGGCCTACTTCTAAATTTACAGGTCTTCCATTGTCATCTACTATTCTGCCTCTTTTTAAATTAGAATAAAATAAATCTTTGAATTCTGCCCTACCTGTTTTATAGGATGTGGTGTTTACATTGGATAAATTGTTTGCAATGGTGTCAATATTAAATTGTTGTGCTTTCATACCTGTTGAGGCTGTCCATAATGCTCTCATATTTCTCCTCCTATATTCTTCCTATTTCATTTGAAGCCTTGTCCATCATTTCATCATGGGTTCTAATTACTTTCTGCCCCCCATTTCAAAATCCCTAAGCAATGTTATCATCTCTACCATTTCAGTAATGGCATTTACATTGGATTCCTCTAAGAAACCTTGGAGTACCTGACCTGTAAAAGGACCTTCATCTAAATCCTCAATAGGATCTCCATTTTCATCCCTTATTACATCATATAGATCATCTCCGATTTTTCTTAAGAATTCTCTATTTTGTATATCTACTACACCTAAATTTCCTGCCTCGTTTCCATCTACAACTACTGTGCCATCTTCTAATACTTCAAATTCTTCCCCCCCATCTATATTTATGGTCCTCCAGTTCCTAATACTTCTCTACCATCTAATGTAGAAAGATTGCCTTCATTATTCAAAGTAAAGGAACCATTTCTAGTATAGTAAGTTCGCCCTTCTTCTCCTTGTACTTTAAAGAAGCCTGGCCCATTTAATGCTATATCAAATTTCCCACCAGTTTCTACTATATTTCCTGGAGTAAAATCTGTAAGGATTTTTTTGAAACTTTACACCTGCATTCATGGTGCCTATTATATTGGGATTGACATTGTATACGCTTTCTGCCAATAATTCGTCTATTTCACCATTGTTTTGATTAAGTCTGTTGCCATGGCCATCTGTAATATAGTTTTCGTAATCAGTTCTTTTTGGATATTTTTCGTCTATATTATCACTGTTTAAATCCCCCCCTTTATTATCTGTATAAAAGGTTTTAAGATAGCCTCCCTCATCCACCATAAATTTAATTTCTTTAACATAACTTTTCCCATGGGGGGGTGTTTCTACTACAAAATAACCCCTACCAGCTCTAGCTTCATATACACCTTCTTCTACTTCTGTAGGCGGCTGGTATATGTCAAATTCACTATTTCTCCTAGGCTGTATGGGCCTAGATTTATCATTTATTTTCATAAGTAGTTTTTCTGGGAAAGTTTCTGTTAGGGACATATCTTTTTAAATCCAGTGGTGTTTACATTGGCTAAATTATTAGCTAAAACATCCATTTTTCTTTGATTTGCTACTAAGGAAGTAGCACCTATATATAGACCTCTATTCATTTAAATTCTCCTTCCCTAATACAAATAATGCTATCTATATTATTATCGTCTTGTTCTTTTTGTACTTTAGTTATTTATGCATTCTAATAGAATCTGGGTCTATTTGCTCAGATGCTAAAAGATCTATCCATTCTAAAGCCTTACCAGTACCCATGGCTACTGAACCTATGGGGGGTTTTCTGCAATTCTAACCTTAATGCCAGTTTTCTCCGTTATTAGCTTGTCCATACCATATAGTTTTGCTCCCCCCCACCTGCTAACATTACCCCTTTGTTTCCAATATCTGCAGCTAATTCTGGTGGAGTTTTCTCCAATACTTGATGTATGGCTTCTGTTATTTGAGCTAAAGGTTCTTCCATAGCTTCTAGTATTTCACTAGAATATATTTCAATATTTTTAGGTAAGCCTGTAACTAAATTTCTACCTCTAATTTCCATGGATATATCTTCTTCCCTAGGATATGCAGTTCCTATATTTAACTTTAAATCCTCTGCTGTTCTTTCCCCCCCTATCATCAGATTGTGTTTTCTTCTAATGTATCTAGTAATGGCCTCATCACAATCGTCCCCCCCTGCAATTCTAATAGATCTGGATATTACTATTCCACCTAAGGAGATTACTGCCACATCTGTAGTACCTCCTCCAATATCTATTATCATATTTCCATTTGGCTCCGTAATATCCATGCCTGTCCCAATGGCTGCAGCAATTGGTTCTTCCATTAAAAAGGTTTTACTGGCTCCTGCCTGATTGCTAGCATCTAGTACAGCCCTCTTTTCCACTTCAGTTATTCCAGAGGGTACACATATTATAACTCTTGGCCTACATAGAGTTCTTCCTATGGCCTTATTATAGAAGTATTTTAACATTTTTCCGTAATACTATAATTAGAGATTACTCCATCTCTCATAGGGCGAATTGCCCTAATATTGCCTGGGGTTCTGCCTAGCATACTTCTGGCTTCCTCCCCCCCTACAGCTAAAAATTTCCCTGTACTCTGATCTATAGCCACTACAGAAGGCTCATTTAGTATAATGCCCTTCCCCCCCTTGGCAAATACTAATACACTAGCGGTGCCTAAATCTATTCCCAAATCCGTTCGAAAAATGCCCATTTAAACTTTAACCCCCCCTTTTAAATCTACTATGCTACTATATTATAATATATCATACTATGTAAATATTTCTATATAAATCTAAAAAAAATTCCTCCTTTTTTTTGCAAAAAAAATAAAATGTCATCCTGAGCATAGCGAAGGATCTCAGTTTTCTGCTATTTAGAGATTCTTCACTTACGTTCAGAATGACATAGTAATACATTTAGAATGACATCGTCGGTATTTTCTGATTCAATTTAAATAATTCTAAAGTGCCTCTTGTTCTTGTTTATATTTTAATTGAGTGGCCTTTCCGCCCCCCCTAATATGCCTCTCAGCTTTATTTTTTTTCCAGTACCTGTTTCACCATTGTAGCTATAAGAGGGTTTATCCTGGGAAGCCTTTCTGTTACATCCTTGTGAACAGTACTTTTGCTAACTCCAAATATACCTGCTGCCTGCCTAACTGTGGCTTCTTCTGATATTATGTATTTAGCAATTTCTAAAGCTCTTTCTTCTATATAATCCTTCACTTATATTTAACCCCCCCTTTGGAATTAATTTTGGGATTTAATCTTTGTAAATATTTATGCAAATGGTTTTCCTAATAGAACAAATAACTAATTTTAAATACTCTTACTATTTATTAACTGTAAAAGCCGGCAAATAATCTAGTGGATTTTTATTTATGCCATTTTCTATTACTTCAAAATGCAAATGAGGCTCCTCCATCATTTCTATTGTAGCTGTTTGCCCAATGGTTCCAATTATGTCTCCTTTACTGACATCTGTTCCTTCCTTTACATTTGTCCCTTCAGATAAATTAGCATATTTAGTTAAGAGTCCTTCCCCCCCATGGTCTATGATTATTACTATTCCCCCATAATTGGTCTTTATATACTTCTGCAATGGTACCTGATAATGCAGCCTTAACCTCTGTCCCTTCTCCAGCTAAAATATCTATTCCATTGTGATTTGTCCATTCCTCTAAAGTTTTAGAATAGATTAAATTGTCCTTGGTGAAATTTAAACCTAGGAATCCATCTATAGGTTTAATCGCATTTTCTATTTCCATAGGGGAAATCGCATCTACTAAAGTATAATTTAAATCATCAGGTTCTTCTGGTTCTTCATCCTGCTCTTCTTCTAATTCTTCTTCCAAATCTTCCTCAAAGGTTTCTTGAACTTCCCTATCCCTAATATAATTATCTATATTTACTTCCTCTTCCATTCGACTTATTTCCATATATGGTTCTTTCTCATCTAAGATAATAAAATCTTCCCCCTGATTTTATTTCCCTTTCATTTGAATTTTCAGGTTTCCCTTTAGAAATCACAATAGATGTAGTTATTAATACTATTCCTAATAGAGAAACAATATAAAATCCTTTTTTTTCTCATTCCCCCCCACCTCCATTAGATATTGTTTCCATAATTAGATTTTTAATACATGCCCTAGGAAATTTTTTTAGTAATATAAATAAATTTTTTTCGCATAATATACAATATACCGAAGGCAAAGAGGGGGGGGAGAAAATGAAAAAAATTGGTGTATACATTCTTACTTTATTGATAACTACCATATTTATACCAACTATAATTGTAACCAGCTTTAATTTTAGCCCTAGGGGGGGTGAGAGTGCCACCGAAGTTTCTAAGCCCCCAAATAAGGGATAAAAAGAAGGACCCTTTAGTCCAAGAAGAGGATTATAATTTTCATGGCCATATAGTAGTTTATAATACTAGAAATCAGCAGGTGATTAATATGCCTCTTGAGGAATATGTAAAAGGGGGGGTAGTGGCTGCAGAAATGCCTGGCGAATTTCATATAGAGGCTCTAAAGGCCCAAGCTGTTGCCAGTCGCACCTATGCTCTTAGTAGAGCAATGAATTATCCAGAGGGACATCCAGACCATATAGAGGCTCCCCCCCTTTGTACGGGCATACATTGCCAAGCCTATTTAACCAAAGAGGAATTACAAGATCTCCACGCCAAAGACTGGATGGAGAAGTATTGGTCTAAAATAGAAGAGGCAGTCAACTCTACAAAGGGACAGGTTCTTTACTATAATGACGAATTAATCGAATCCCCTTACCATTCCACCAGTGGAGGAATGACTGAGGACTCCCTAAATGTATTTGCCGTAGACAAACCCTATTTAAAGGCAGTCGAAAGTCCCTATGAAGAGGAGGCACCAAAGTTTAAGGCATTGCTCACTCTAACAGGAGATGAATTTATATCTAAATTAAATACCAAGTACCCTGGCACCAATATTACTAAGGAAAATTTACAGGACAAAATAAAATTAGTAGAAAAAAAACCCCATCCGGCAGAATAAAAAAACTAGCCATAGATGGGACAGTTATAAATGGCAGAGAAATAAGGGAATTATTCGAATTAAACTCTACAAATTTCAAAATAAGCTATAATCCTAAAACCAATATAATAGACATAGAAACCACAGGTTACGGCCATGGAGTAGGTATGAGTCAATGGGGGGGCGCCAATGGCATGGCTAAAAAAAATGTGGATTATGAGACTATATTGAAGCATTATTATACGGGAGTTAAGCTAGGTGTGATAAAATAAGTTTTATTTTCTCAAAACTAAATTTAATTAAAGGGGGGGGAGTTCCTATGAACAGGAAACTTGTACTAATTTTAAGCCTTCTTCTTGTGGGGGGGGTATTATTATTTACAGGATGTTCTTCTACCACAAGTAAGGGTGGCAACAAGATTTTGCGTTCCAACAACGGTAGTGAACCAGGATCCTTAGATCCTGCATTAGCTCAGGGTACTCACGAATCATGGGTTTTGGAAAATGTTTTTGAGGGCTTTATGACTTTTGATGAAAAGGGAGAATTGGTAAAGGGCATGGCCAAGGATTATAAAATATCAGATGATGGACTAATCTATACCTTTACTATTCGAGATGATGCCAAATGGTCAAATGGAGAACCAGTTAAAGCAGAGGATTTTGAATTTGCTTGGAAAAGGGCCCTAGACCCAGAAATGGCTGCAGATTATGCATATCAACTCTATTATATCAAAGGTGGAGAAGCCTTTAACTCAGGGGAGACCACTGCAGACCAAGTGGCAATTAAGCCCTAGACGATAAAACTTTAGAAGTAACATTAGAATTTCCTACAGCATATTTCCTAGAACTAACTGCATTCTATACTTATATGCCAGTGAATAAGGCTATGGTAGAATCCAATCCAAATTGGGCAAAATCACCAGAAACACATATTTCCAACGGGCCATTTAAATTAGTTAAATGGGAACACAATGCTAAAATTATCATGGAAAAGAACCCGGAATATTATAATGCTAAGAAAATTAAATTAGACGGTATTGATTTAGACATTATAGAAGATCAAAATACAGCATGGCAAAAATATGATGGGGGGGAGAATATCATATTTTATTAGATCCTCCAACTTCAGTAGTAGCCCAACTTCGAGAAGAGGATAGTAAGGAATTAACCCTAGGTGCCCAAGTGGGAACCTATTATTACAATGTAAATCCTGATGTAAAACCATTTAACAATGTAAAAGTGAGGAAAGCACTATCTATGGCATTAGATAGAGAAACCATAGTTAGAGATATTACTCAAGGGGGGACAAATAGCAGCTGAAGGGGTAGTTCCCTATGGATTAATGGATGAAAAGGGTAAAGAGTTTAGAGAAGAAGTAGGCAATTTAATTGAATACAATCCAGAAGAAGCTAAAAAAATTATTAGAAGAAGGTTTAGCTGAGGAAGGTCTGACCCTAAAAGATTTTAATAGTCAAAAAAATAATTCTACTTTACAATACTTCAGAATCCCATAAGAAAATAGCTCAAGCGGCTCAAGAAATGTGGAGAACTAAATTAGGCATTGAGATAGGTCTAGAAAATGTAGAGTTTCAAATTAAACTAGATAGAGAAAAGGCCGGAGATTATCAAATTTCTAGAGGTGGTTGGATAGGAGATTATATGGATCCTATAACCTTTT
>JMBX01000401.1_pt1 | contig 11113 bp, 15 predicted proteins | sample 616521 | NCBI WGS metagenome assembly JMBX01 (sample SAMN02727906, study PRJNA239997) | anaerobic digester metagenome | biome: anaerobic digester; isolation source: mesophilic anaerobic digester inoculated with municipal waste water sludge... | place: Germany: Bielefeld University, CeBiTec ...
TTTCATTTTAACGGCAGACAGAAATGATAACGATAGCAATAGATGAAAATATAATGATGCTGCAGCAGAGATACTGCAGGAGGTGGCAGCTGTCATCAGGAAATCGGGAGGAGAGGTAAAAACTGAAAAAAATCATCCGGCCGGTGCTCAACATGACTTGTTCTGCGTGCGCATCAAGTACTCAGAATATCCTTTCGTTTGTTCCGGGTGTGCTTGCCGCATCTGTTAACTATGGCAATGGTAAAGGGAATATTGAGTTCCTTCCGGGTGTTGTAACTCCTTCGGATATGAAACTGCCCTTCGTGAGATAGGGTACGATTTGTTGATAGAGGAGGAAGAGGTTTCGTTTGAAAATCTGGAACATCTCCGGGAAGAGAATTATATAAAACTTCGTCGTGATACTATCTGGGCAGTGGGATTGGCTGTCCCCCCCTGGTGATTATAGGCATGTTTTTTTTATGTATGCTCCGTTTGCCAACATAGCGATGTGGTTGCTGGCAACCCCCCCTGCCCTGTTTATATTCGGACGACGTTTTTTTTGTTGGTGCCTGGAAGCAAGCCAAACACCATACCGCCAACATGGATACGCTGGTTGCACTAAGTACCGGGATCGCCTATCTGTTCAGCCTTTTTAATATGCTCTACCCTCGGTTTTGGGAAAACCGCGGTTTGGAAGCACATGTTTATTTTGAGGCGGCGGGTGTGATTATCGCCTTTATCCTGCTTGGGAAATTGCTAGAAGCCCGTGCCAGGGGGGGAAACACCTCTGAGGCTATCAGGAAGCTGATGGGGCTGCAGCCCTCCACTGTGATTGTTTTCAGGGACGGGAAACCGGAAGAGATTCCCATTGAAGAGGTACTTGTAGGTGATATAGTTCTCGTGAAGCCGGGAGACAAAATTGCTGTGGATGGCGAGGTGACGGAAGGAAGTTCTTTTGTAGATGAAAGCATGATATCAGGTGAACCGATTCATGTTGAAAAACTCCCGGGAGAAAAGGTTTATGCCGGTACCATCAACCAGAAAGGAAGCTTCCGCTTCAAGGCCCGGAAGGTGGGTAAGGAGACGTTGCTGGCACATATAATAAAACCGTGGATGAAGCACAGGGAAGTAAGGCACCCGTACAGGGATTGGTGGACAGAATTGCAGGTGTATTTGTTCCGGTAGTGATCATTATTGCTTTGCTGAGCTTTGTTGTTTGGGTTATTTCCGGTGGTGGCAACGGCTTTGTTTTCGGACTGATGGCGATGGTGACGGTGCTGGTGATTGCCTGTCCCTGTGCTCTGGGACTGGCCACACCTACAGCCATTATGGTTGGTATAGGTAAAGGAGCGGAAGAGGGTATTCTGATCAAGGATGCCGAGAGCCTGGAGATGACAAAGGATATTGATGTTGTGGTGCTCGATAAGACCGGTACCATTACCGAGGGGGGGAGGCCGCAGGTTAGCTCTGTTATGTGGGAGCCTGGTATTCTTACGTTTATCATGACATCTTTTACAGTATTGAATACAGGTCGGAGCATCCCCTGGCGGATGCTATCACGGGAGCACTGAAAGAGAACTGTACATTACTTGGCGATGTGACTGTGCAACAGGTAAGCGGAAGAGGAATAGAGGGGGGAGATATAATGGGTTGACGTATTATGTGGGGGGGAATGAGCAGTTTATAAAGGAGAAGAACATATTGATCTCATCTGAACTGCAACGCAAAATCGACGAAGAACTGAATGTTGCGCATACTGTCTCCCTGTTTGCCGATGAGAAGAAGGCATATGGTGTGGTAGGTATTACCGATAAAATGAAACCTACTTCCAGAGAGGCGATAGATAAACTTCGCGATATGGGAATTGACGTGGCTATATATACCGGAGATAATGAGAAAGTAGCAGCTGCATTGGCAAAAGAGTTGGGCATCACTCACTATAAAGGGAGTGTCTTACCCGAAGAAAAGGCCGAAATGGTGAAGGAACTCCAGCAAAAGGGAAAAAAAAGTTGCGATGGTGGGAGATGGAATAAACGATAGTGGTGCGCTGGCTCAGGCCGATGTAAGCATCGCCATGGGAGCGGGGGGGAGCGATATCGCAATGGATGTGGCGAAAATGACCATTATTTCTTCTGATCTGAATAAGATACCTAAGGCAATCCAACTCTCCCGGGCAACAGTCAAGACCATCCGTCAGAACCTTTTTTGGGCGTTTATTTATAATATTATTGGCATCCCCATAGCGGCAGGGGGGGTATTGTATCCTCTCACAGGCTTTATGCTAAACCCCCCCATGATTGCTGGTGCTGCAATGGCATTGAGTTCTGTAAGTGTGGTGACAAACAGCCTGCGTCTGAAGAACAAAAAAAATATGACAATGCTTATTTTCCGGAAAATATCCCGGAAAGCAACGTAAAGGCATGCCCTTAGGCTCTACCCTTTGTTATGACGGACAAATATCTTCAAAACGACCACGCCCTCCGGATGGTAGGACAGAATGGGAATACCCAGAACATGTTCCACGTACTGAAATAGTAGAACAGTTTGTGGTTTAGCTTGAAGCCATAGTCCACACCCGGTTCATATCCAACGATGGTCTGAAAAAAAAGATCTTCTGCCCGGTTGTGTAGCCAGATAGTTCCAGGCCGACACATATTGTTGGTTCCAGCCTTCGTAGTACTGTTGCGAACGGTACCTGGCCGGTGAATCCTGGAGTGTATACCAGGTCTCGAATCCCGCATCCATGACAATCAGCTCGTATTCCACGGAATCTTCCGGAGCGGCCTCACTACCGTTCGGTTCAATCTTTACCAATCCTTTTGGCCCCGAGCAGGCAACAATGAATGATACGGCTGTAAATAAAAGGAATAACTTTTTCATCTGATTATTTATTTTTCATTTGTGTAAGGAATGTCCGCGTTAGACTAAATGAGCAGAGTCAAGCTTGCTTGAACTATGCTACTGCGAGCGAATACCTACCTTTCATCGATTGCAAGCAATTCATGCCCGTTTTATAACCGGTTATTTACTATATATAACAGCTGAATTAAACTTTAGTTAGCTCGGTTCTTCCGGGAGTTTCTTTGCTATTTTTTTTATGTAGATGTCGTAGCTTGAAATCAGTAATCCAACTACTTCGGAGTAGTTCTCACGCCCCCCCGAGCTTACTTTGTTTGTTTTCAGATAAGCATCATAGCCCCCCCTGTCCTGCACCTCCGAGAGAGACTTGTTCCTGACGACCAGCCAGTGTTCCCGGTTTCTTCTCAAATCTGCGATTATTTCCGTTCGTATTGGCGATGTCAATGACTCAACCTCATCCGGCAGAAAATAAGCAGCATCGTTCATCAAATAGAGAAGCGTTGAGACATAAGCACTGTACCGAATTCGTTCATCTTCGCTTCCCACGCAAACAATAAATGCATACAGGTTGGCTTCCGATTCGGTCGCAATACCAAACTGATGGGCCATTTCATGTGCCAATGTGAAAGGGTAAGTGAAATTCAGGCTGTAGTCGTTCACATGAATTTCATTGAAAAAAAGGTCCGAAATACCCGGAGACACCCATTTTCGAGTAGAGCGATTCAAACATCATGGGTTTTACTCTTCTTTTGCCATTGGGGGGGTAGGCAATCCCCCAGCTTCCGGTGCAATGAGATATAAGATTTTTCAATCTCTTCCCGGACAATCTCTTTGTCCACGATATCGAAATCCACAAAAGCGTTGTTGGCATCTGCAATAAAACGAACAGCAAAGTTTTTTTAGATTTTCTGCGCCAAATGTAGTCTCCTGGAGATCGCTCTTCGCATAAAAATCTTCCCTGAAATAGGAGATGCCCCATGCGAAATAAAACCAGGTGACCAGAATCGTCGCAAAACGAACCAGCGAATAAAGAAACTTTTTAAAACCACTCTTCCGAATGATCACAAAGAGAATCAGCTTTATCAGATAAAGTGACGCTGCCATAATAAACAGGTCGTAGAGTGAAAAGGGGGGGAATAACCCCGATAGCATGGATAGCACGGTTGCAACCGCAGGGTAAATGTGGCGCATATACCATTCCGAAAGGGGGGGTGCTGCGGCTGAAAATGATTATCACTCCAAACAACGCCCCCTGCAACTGTCAGCAGATGCGTAAATTTGTGCCTGTTTTGTTTTTTTTGCCATTTCCAAAAATAATGCATTTATTGCGAATCTTTGCTCTCTGCCCCCCCGCTAAATCATCACATTTGTTTTGGTTATTTGTTTCTTGTTCAATGTTTTTGAAGATCCAGCCTGTCTTTGAACAGGAAATAATCCTCAACCGAGCTTGGGTTTGTCTTATGATCCTCCGTATCTTCTCCTAATATACTCCGTATTTATTTGGTGTTATTATGGTTTTAAATGGTTTTATAATGGTCTAAATACAGACCATTATAAGAGAATTTCCCTTCAGCTCCCAATTGGTTTAGGGGGGGAAATATGAACAAAAAAAAGGTTTACATTTGTCTTTAAAATGAAAGTTTGATGTTTCAAAGAACAGCTGCTTCCATCTAATTTTAATAAGGAAATAAAATGAGAACTATCAGATTCAAAACAAATATAAATTGCTCAAACTGCCTAGCTAAGGTTACCCCCCCTTTTTTTTGAATAGAAAGGAAGGAATACATTCATGGAATATGGAGCTTGACAATCCAGATAAAATATTGGTTGTGGAAACGGAAGATCTAGTTCCGGAGGATATCATCAAAACCGTGAAACGAACCGGTTTTGATGCAGAGGTAATTTAACCTGAATATGGTTTAAAGTTAAAAAAAAGAAAAAAATGTTGCGTGTTATTTTTCGATCGTATATATTTGCAACCAAAATAATAGCGAAATGACGAATCTACTTATAAACGGATATTGGTGGCGCTACTTACTACTCAAATGTCGTAAGGAGAAGCATCGTGCGTTTATAGTAAATCGAAAAATATAAAGAGCCTGTCGCAATCCTGCGACAGGCTCTTTGTGTTTTAGCATATACAAACTGCAGGCAGGATATTGACAATAGGCAGACAACAAACGGATTGGACGAAATAGAGGAGATAGGTTGATCAAACAATTGTCAACATTCGATACTTCTTTCGTGGGCCGCTACAGAAGACAATTAAATAAATAAACATATGCAACATTTTTCAATTGATGGGAAGGGATATTATGGGGGGGAGTTTGGAGGAGCATACATTCCTGAAATACTGCATCAGTGTGTAACAGACCTCAAGGAGGCTTATCTGGCAATTATCGAGAGTAAGAGCTTTCAGAAAGAGTTTAACCGGCTTCTGCACGATTATGTGGGGCGGCCTTCGCCGCTTTATTACTCAAACCGTCTGTCGGAGCGTTTCGGGGGCGAAGATATATCTGAAACGGGAAGACCTAAACCATACGGGTGCACATAAAATAAACAACACCACCGGACAGATCCTGATAGCCCGTGAAATGGGTAAAACACGTATTATTGCAGAGACAGGAGCAGGACAACACGGCGTAGCAACGGCTACTGTTTGTGCACTGATGCAGATGCCGTGTACGGTTTACATGGGAAAAACCGATGTAGAACGTCAGCAGGTGAATGTGAGAAAGATGGAGATGTTGGGTGCAAAGGTTGTTCCGGTCACTTCCGGTAATATGACACTGAAAGACGCCACCAACGAGGCAATACGCGACTGGTGCAGCCATCCCGCCGACACCCACTACATTATAGGGTCGACCATCGGCCCCATCCCTATCCCGACCTTGTAGCACGTTTGCAATCGGTCATCAGTAAGGAGATCAGGGTTCAGCTTGCAGAAAAGAGGGGCGTGATTATCCTGATTACCTCTTTGCCTGTGTGGGCGGCGGGAGTAATGCTGCTGGTACCATTTATGAGTACCTGGATAATGAAAAGGTTCGCATAGTGTTGGCTGAAGCTGGAGGTAAAGGAATAGACAGCGGCGAATCGGCTGCTACAATCCATCTGGGTAAACCGGGTGTGTTGCACGGCTGCAGAACACTGCTGATGCAGACCGAAGACGGGCAGATCACTGAGCCCTATTCCATCTCTGCCGGACTCGATTACCCGGGCATAGGTCCGGTACATGCCAATCTTGCAGCTACAGGGCGAGCAAAAGTGTACGCTATCAACGATAACGAAGCGCTAAGAGCTGCATTTGACCTTACACGGCATGAAGGTATAATTCCGGCACTTGAATCTGCTCATGCTCTTGCAGCGCTCGAGAAAGTGGATTTCTCTCCCGGTGATATTGTTGTATTGACACTTTCCGGAAGAGGAGACAAGGATCTCGATACATATTTCAGGTATGAAAAGAGTACTAAACATAATAAAACTATTATCGTATGATATACAAATTTGAAACTAACAGCAAAAGGTGATGGGTGACTTGCATACCCCCCCGTGAGCACTTACCTGAAAGTAAGGGATGCATTTCCCCCCCAGTCGGCATTGCTTGAGAGCTCCGACTACCATGCCAATGAGAACAGTATCTCTTATTTGGCACTAAAGCCAATTGCACGAGTTGAGGTGAACAGGGGTATCTGCAGATTCCTCTTTCCTGATGACCGGGAGGAAGAACGGCAACTTTCGGAAGATTTTACCATCTCCGATGCACTAAACAGCTTTATTGGACATTTTGAAGTGACTGGTAGTGAAAGTGGGCATTGCGGATTATTCGGCTTCACTACATTCAACTGTGTGAAATATACGGATAATATTGCTGTGCGAGAGAGCATAGAGGAGCGGAACGATGCCCCCCCGACATGCTCTATATCCTATATAAATATGTGATGATCTTCAACCATTTTACAGATGAAATCACACTGATAGAACTGAAAGAGCAAGGAGAGCTTAGCACTCTACACAAACTGGAATCACTTATAAATCAACGTAACTATGCTACTTACAACTTTTATAGAAGGAGAAGAATACAGCACCATGACCGACGAACAATTCAAAAATAGTGTGCGTGAAGGAGTGGAGCACTGCGTAGGTGGTAGGCTATTTCAGATTGTTCTTTCGAGAAGGTTTGTGCAACCCTTTTCGGGTGACGATTTCAAGGTTTACCGTGCATTACGTTCCATAAACCCTTCACCTTATCTTTTCTATTTCGACTTCGGCGGATTCCGCATTTTTGGTTCATCACCCGAGACGCACTGTAAGATAGAAGGATCGACCATAACTATTGATCCGATTGCCGGGACAACCAAACGGAGCGGTAACTACCAGGATGATATGAAAGCTTTGGATTATCTATTGAACGATCCGAAAGAGAATGCGGAGCATGCGATGCTGGTAGATCTTGCACGGGACGATTTGAGTCGTAATGCACACGATGTAAAGGTGGAGTTCTTCAAAGAGCCTCAGTTTTATTCTCATGTGATACACCTGGTTTCACGCGTGAGCGGAACTCTCAATGGAAATGCCGATCACATAAAAGCTTTTTTTGACACTTTCCCTGCCGGCACTCTTTCCGGTGCACCAAAGGTGAGGGCTATGCAGCTCATTTCCGAAATAGAGCCTCACAACCGCGGTGCATATGGTGGATGTATTGGGTTTATTGGTCTTAATTGCGATTTGAGCCAGGCTATTACTATCCGGACCTTTGTGAGCAGGAATAATGATCTGTGGTATCAGGCCGGTGCAGGTGTAATTGCTCAAAGTAACGATACTTACGAACTGAACGAAGTAAATAATAAGCTGGGAGCGTTGAAGCTGGCCATCGACAAAGCGGCAACTCTCTTTAATGCATAAATATCAAGCGGTACAATGATAATATAGCGCTCACTTGTTTTGCTCAAACAGCTTATCAGATTACGACTGTTTCATCGAATGGGTTCCCACTATACATTTCACAGGCCTCATATTTAGCTGTATATGTTTTAATTTATATATACGAAACTTGAATAATAAAATATTTGAATATAGTATGAAAGAAATACTCTATAAGCTTTTTGACTCTCATTATCTTTCTCGAGAAGAAGCCAAACAGATACTTTTCAATATTGTAAATGGAGATATTCCCGATACCCAGATTGCATCTCTTATCACCTCCTTTCTGATGCGAAGCATATCGGTGGATGAGATACTGGGATTTCGCGATGCACTGCTTGAGATGCGTTTACCGACAGATCTGTCTGAATACAGTCCGCTGGATATTGTGGGAACAGGCGGCGACGGCAAAAATACATTTAATATTTCTACATCGGCATGCTTTGTGGTTGCCGGAGCAGGATACAACGTAGTTAAGCATGGCAATTACGGGACCACCTCCATTAGTGGTGCAAGTAACGTTATTGAGCAGCTGGGAGTGAAGTTTACTACCGATATTAATCTTCTTCGAAAAAGTTTGGAGAACTGCCATATTACATATCTTCACGCTCCTCTGTTCAGCCCGGCATTAAAGGCTGTAGCTCCTGTGAGAAAAAGCCTTGGAGTCCGCAATTTTTTTCAATGTGCTGGGGCCGCTTGTAAACCCTGTGCAACCCAAATACCAGATGCTGGGTGTCTACAACCTGTCTATGTTGCGGTTATACAGTTATATTTACCAGGAGGAGGATAAGAAATTCTGTATCGTACATAGTCTTGACGGTTATGATGAAGTATCTCTCACAAGTCAGTTTAAAGTGTCCTCAAATAAAGGCGAACAGCTGTTTGTCGCCTGAAGAACTCGGTTTTAGCCGTGTATCACAGGAGGCGTTGTATGGAGGGGGACACCCCCCTGAAGAGGCTGCCCAAATATTCCGGAATGTTCTTAATTGCAGGGCGACTGATGCACAGATGAATGCGGTGTTGGTTAATGCTGCTTTCGGCATTCAGACTATTGAACAGGAGAGGCCTATCGGGGGGAGTGTTTACAAATGGCCGAAGATTCATTGTATGGGAAAAAGGCATTGATGGTGCTGGAGAAATTTGTAACGTTAAACAGTTGAAAAGAGAATATGGATAACGTTCATTGAATCCGTTCCGGAGTATTTTCCGCATAGGTGAGCCGGTATCAGACAACAGTAAACAGAAAGCAGACGACAGATGAAAGATATATTAAGAGAGATCATTATACATAAAAGAACAGAAGTTGCCCGGAGAAAGGAAAAGCAGCCCTTCCCTTCCTGGAAAAGCAGCTTGAGGATGCCGTTATCCCCCCCTTCTATTCATTGAAAACAGCTTTGGAATTTTCAGAAACAGGAATCATAGCAGAATTTAAGCGTCGTTCTCCAAGCAAGGGGGTGGCTGTACCGTTCTGCCGATGTGAGCAGGGTGACAAAGGAATATGAGTCCTCAGGTGCTTCGGCACTATCTGTTCTCACTGATGAGAGATACTTTGGAGGAACGATGGAAGATCTGGAAAAGGCATCCTGTGGAGTGAAGATTCCTGTAATGCGGAAAGAGTTCATCATAGATGAGTACCAGCTGTTTGAAGCAAAACTGGCAGGTGCTAGCGCTGTACTGCTTATTGCGGCAGCTATTACAAAGAAGGAATGCATAGAGCTAACTCAACTGGCCTGCGACCTGCAACTGGAGGTCTTGCTGGAACTACACGATGAACGAGAGGTGGACTATATCACTCCGCTTAACACTCTTATCGGTATAAATAATCGTAATCTGGAAAGTTTTGTGACCGACTTGCAGAAGTCGTTCAGTATGGCAGAGCTACTTCCGGAAGAGGCTATTCTGATTTCAGAAAGCGGCATTTCTGATGCTGCAATCGTTAAAGAGTTGAGAGAGGCAGGGTATCGTGGTTTCCTTATCGGAGAACATTTTATGAAGGGCGATAATCCAGGAAAGAGCCTGAAAGAGATGATAGATGATATTACCGGTAGTAACGGCAATGCCAGGTAATTCATAGTGAGTAACTTGAATTTAGTGGATAATAAAGAGGAGCCGTATAAGTTAATAACGATGAAGCATGAATAAAAGAATTGAAAATGATCATCAAGGTGTGTGGTATGCGCGATGAAGAGAACATTCGCAAAGTAGAACAGCTGGGGGGGGTGGATTGGATGGGATTTATCTTTTACAGGAAGTCGCTCCGCTACACAGGTGGAAAATTGGCCTATATCCCGGAGAAGGTGAAGAGAGTAGGCATTTTGTGGATGAGGATATCGATTCTCTTCTTGCATTGGCTGATAATAACCGCTTGCAGATTTTGCAATTGCACGGAAATGAATCTCCTGCATATTGCAATGCGTTGAGAGATAAAGGCTTTTCGGTGATAAAATCATTTGGAATAAGCATAGATGAGCCCTTCCCCCCCATAGTGCTTACGGAACGTTATGAAGGTTGTTGCGACTATTTTCTCTTCGATACAAAATCACCGCTTTATGGTGGTACCGGCAGGAAATTCAACCGTGAGCTGCTTTTGGATTACCGTGGCGGAACACCTTTTCTGTTAAGTGGCGGTATCTCACCGGAAGATGCAGAGTCAGTGAAATATTTTTCACATCCCAAGTATATAGGAATCGATGTGAACAGTCGTTTTGAGATTGCCCCCCGGCAATTAAAGATATTGAATTAATAAGAATATTAATAGAACACTTCCGTTAAGTCCGGTTTTTGGTGAGGTGCGAAGGTGGCAGAATAAGTTTAAATTTAGTGAAATAATCAGATATGAACAGGATTGATCAATTATTTAAAGAGAAAGGAAAGAATATCTTATCGGTCTATTTTACCGCAGGATATCCGCAATTAGACGATACAGTTGGTGTAATACAGGCGCTTGAGAAACATGGAGCGGATTTGCTTGAGATTGGTGTGCCGTTTAGCGATCCCATGGCCGATGGACCCGTAATACAGGCTTCTGGAGCGCAGTCGCTCTGTAACGGTATGAGCGTGAAACATCTTTTCACAACTGACCGATGTGCGGCAGTCGGTATCGATCCCTCTGGTGCTGATGGGGTATCTCAACCCGGTAATTCAGTTTGGGTTCGATAATTATTGCAGGGAAGCAGCCAGATGCGGAATTGACGGTCTTATCATTCCCGATTTACCTTTTGCCGAATATATGGAATCTTATAAATTCATTGCTAAAGAGTATGGCCTTCGAATGATAATGCTTATTACTCCTGAAACATCGGAAGAACGGATCAGGCAGATAGACAGACATACTTCCGGCTTTATCTACATGGTC
>JMBX01000402.1_pt1 | contig 11108 bp, 19 predicted proteins | sample 616521 | NCBI WGS metagenome assembly JMBX01 (sample SAMN02727906, study PRJNA239997) | anaerobic digester metagenome | biome: anaerobic digester; isolation source: mesophilic anaerobic digester inoculated with municipal waste water sludge... | place: Germany: Bielefeld University, CeBiTec ...
GGACTGTTCACATTATGAACAGTCCTTGTTTTTATTTTAAATTCTAATAGGGTTTCAGTACTGGCACGGAATTTGCATATTATATACATGGTAATATAAAAAAAACAGTAAAGGAGGATAGTATTAAAGTGGTGGTTGGGTAAACGATATTTTAAAACAATTATATTTGTTTATTGAACCATTTATAAAAAAAGATGACTAATAATTAACATTTTAAGAATTATTCTAGTTATAAGGAGGATATTATGGCAAATAGTAATACAAAGGTTCAAAATCAACAAGAAGTAAAGGGTTTTCTTAAGAAAGTAGAACAAATAGGTAATGCTTTACCACATCCAGCAATGATATTTGTAATATTAAGTTTACTAATTATAGTTATATCAGGAATAGTTGCAAAATTAGGAGTTTTTGTAACTTATTTTGATGCTAAATCAGGAGAAGAAGTAACTAAAACCGCAGTATCTTTATTAAATGCAGATGGGCTAAGGTATATTTTTAATAATGCTACAAAGAATTTTACTGGATTTGCTCCTTTAGGTACGGTGCTTGTAGCTATGTTAGGAGTAGGTGTAGCTGAATGGTCAGGTTTATTAAATGTTTCTTTAAAAAAAATTAATAATAGGAGTTAATCCTAGACTTTTAACTGCCATAGTTGTATTTGCAGGTATTATGTCTAATATTGCATCTACTGCAGGTTATGTAGTTGTAATACCTTTAGGGGCTATTGTATTTGCAGGGGCAGGGCGTCATCCTATAGCAGGATTAGCTGCTGCTTTTGCTGGTGTATCTGGAGGATATTCAGCGAATTTATTAATTGGGACCACAGATCCATTGTTAGCTGGGATTACTAATGAAGCTTTAACTAGTGTAGGAATTGATTACCAAATTAATGCTACAGCAAATTGGTATTTTATGATAGTGTCAACTTTTCTATTAATTATATTAGGCACTTTAGTAACAGAAAAAAATAGTTGAAAAGAATTTAGGAACATATACTGGAGAATATATGCCTTCTAAGGAAGAAATTTCTTCTTTAGAAAGTAAGGGTTTAAGAAATGCTGGTATTGCACTATTAATATTTGTTGCAATAATGGGATTATTAATGTTTACACCAAATGCTGTATTTAAGACATTAGAAAAAGATACTGGTAAAATGACCCTTAATGAGTTTATGAAGGGCGGACTTATGCCATTGATCTTGTTATTATTCTTAATTCCAGGTTATGTATATGGCAAAACAGTAGGTAAAATTAAGAATAGTAATGATCTTGTTAAAGCTATGACTGAAGCTATGAAAGGAATGGGAGGATATTTAGTTTTAGCATTTTTTGCATCTCAGTTTATAAATTACTTTAGTTACACAAATTTAGGAACGATTTTATCGGTAAAAGGTGCATATTTTCTAGAAGAAATTGGATTTGTAGGACTTCCATTAATAGTAGGATTTATAATTGTTTCAGCATTTTTAAATTTATTTATGGGATCAGCATCTGCTAAATGGGCAATAATGGCGCCAATATTTGTACCTATGATGATGAGACTGGGACTTAGTCCAGAACTTACGCAAACTGCATTTAGAATAGGGGGGGATTCAACAACTAATATTATAACTCCTCTAATGAGTTATTTTGCCATGATAATTATGTTTGCTCAAAAATATGATAAAGACAGCGGAATAGGTACATTAATATCTACTATGTTACCTTATTCAATAGTATTTTTAATTGGGTGGACAGGTTTAATGGCATTTTGGTATTTTCTTAATCTTCCACTTGGTCCTGGTGCTTTTATCCATATATAGTAGTAAAAATTTAAAATATGAGGCTGACTGGCCTCATATTTTTCAATGAAAGGAGAAAGATATATGATAAACGAAGACAGATTGATAAATAGATTTTTAAAATATGTTAAAATTGATAGTCCAACTAAAAGTGAATTAAAATTTGCAAGTTTTTTTAATGAAGGAAATGGAGAAAATAGGTTTAGAAGTAACAATGGATGATGCTGGTGGCAAAGTAGGATGCAATTCTGGCAATTTAATTGGCAGATTAAAAGGGAATACAGATGGAGAAACCATATTATTTAGTGCACATATGGATACTGTATCTCCAGGTATAGGTATAAAACCTATAATTAAAGATGGAGTAATATATAGTGATGGTGCTACTATTTAGGAGCTGATGATAAAGCAGGGATAGCTGCTATAATGGAAGCTTTAGAAGTAATATTGGAGAAGGATATTCCCCCACGGTGATATAGAAGTAGCTTTTACTATCCATGAGGAAGGCGGCTTATTTGGAGCTAAGAATTTAGATTATATTAAGCTTAAGGCTAAAAGTGCTTTTGTTTTAGATAGTAGTAAGGAACCAGGTGAAATAATTATTCAGGGTCCAGCTCAAAACAAAATTAATGCTAAATTTATAGGAAAAGAAGCCCATGCAGGTGTTGCTCCAGAAAATGGAATTAGTGCAATACAAATGCTTAGTGAAGCTATTAGCAATATGAAGCTGCTTCGTATAGATGAAGTTACTACTGCAAATATAGGCATTATATCCGGTGGACATGCAACTAATATAGTGCCTAAAGAAGCAATCTTCAAAGCTGAAGCTAGAAGCTTAAATGATTATAAATTAAGGGAACAAACAGATCATATGATTAAATGTTGTGAAGATGCTGCAAATAAATATGGTGGACAGGTTGAAGTAGAAGTTATTAATTCTTATGGAGCATTTAAAGTAGATGAAGAAGATGAAGTGGTAAAAAAAGGTTAAAGTTGCATGTTCAAATATTGGCTTAAATCCCAAGGTTACATCATCTGGTGGTGGGAGTGATACTAATGTAATAAATGCAAATGGGATAACCGCAGTTAATTTAGGAATTGGAGAAAGAAAACCTCATACATTAGAAGAACACATTTATATTAAAGATTTAGAAAATGTTTCAAAATTAGCATTAGAAATAATAAAAGTATATTCATAAAGAACTCTATTTAAGAGTTCTTTTTTTGACTTTTTCAAATTTTTATTTATAATTTATTTAATATACTTGTTTTTATAAAATTAAGATGAAATAGGGCAGTCTAAATGTTATAATATTTGTATTATAACAAAGGGAAAGCAATTATGTATAGTAGGATGTGAAATATGTTAATTAAACACAAAAAGAACCATAAATATCTTAATATTATATTTATAGTTATAAGTATTTTAATATTTTTCTTTTGGCAAAATAATGATATAGTCATAACGGAAATAAGCCATAGTAATTCTAAATTGCCAGATGAATTTAATGGGTATAAAATCCTTCAAATTTCAGATTTACACAATAAAGAATTTGGCAAGGGACAGAGAAGGTTATTAAAGGAAATTGACAAAGTTGCTCCAGATGTAATAGTTGTTACTGGTGATTTAATTGATAGGAGAAAATATGATTTAGATACTGCATTGGTTTTTATAAAAGGTGCTGTTAAAATTGCACCTGTATATTATGTTTCTGGAAATCATGAAGCTTGGTCTGGAGAATATATTAATATTAAGAATGAGCTATTGAACTGTGGAGTAAGATTAATAGATGATACTAAAGATAAATTAATAAAAGGAGAAAAAAAGTATAGAGATATTAGGATTATCGGATCCAGACTTTTTAACATCTAGCTATATGGAAGGAACAAATTCCTCTAAATTAGAGGAGCAACTGGAGAAATTATCAGATAACTCTGTTTTTCAAATTTTACTTTCCCATAGACCGGAATTGTTTATTTTATATGCAAATGAGAATATAGATCTTATTTTTTTTCTGGTCATGCTCATGGTGGACAATTTAGAATACCTTATCTTGGAGGATTAGTAGCTCCAGACCAAGGTTTCTTTCCTAAATATACAAGTGGTAAATATGTTCAAAATCAATCTACCCTTATTGTTAGTAGAGGACTTGGTAATAGTGTAATACCAATTAGAATATTTAATAGACCAGAGATTGTTGTAGTTACTTTACAAAGATGTAGTCACACGGAATTTTCCTTAATAGGAACAAAAAAAGGTTTAAATGAATGGAATAATTGGTAAATAATAATGGTTTATCTTTAGCAGGAGAAGTGCATAAAGAAATTGAAGAAAAGTTAATTGAAGGAGCAGCTTATTAAAGGCTGCTCCTTTATATATGGGCATTTCTTTTGAATTCAAGTGGTGTTTGGTTAGTAATTTTTTTTAAACATTATATTATAATAATTTTGATTATTAAATCCAACCATTAGAGCTATATCTAATATAGAATATTTATCTTCTAATAATAATTCTTTACTTTTTTTCTATTCTAATTTTATTTAAAAATTCAGTAAAAGTCATGCCGATTTCATTTTTATATTCCTTCCATATTATTCTTAAAATATGAATAAGATATTGTTTTATTTTTAATGGTTTGAAAGGAATATTAGCATCATTGCTTTTAATAGTAGAACAAGGGCCTAGAATAAATACACCTTTGTAAAAATTTTTAGGACAAATAGAGCAGCCAATATAATAGATATTTTTTTTGTCCAGGTATTGTAAATGTAGTATTTTCCTTGTTATTAGAAACTTCTTTCATCATCTTTTCATAAATATTATATGTATAAAGCATTTTCTCTAATTTATCATTATATCCAACGGAAGATATCTCATTACCATTTAACTTAAAGGATATAACTGGAACATCTGTTAATAAAAAAAACTTCTTAATTACTTCATTAATGTGCTTATTAAATGTCAAGTTTTATACTCATTTATCAAATGTCTAAAAATAATAATAAAAATGCAAATATATTCAAAGATATATTAATAATAAACTGGTATGCTTGTTGATAGTGATTATCAATATCAATTATAGCATATTAAATATTTATATTCAATAAACACATAAATTACAATACACAAAATGATAGGGGGGGATAGGGATGAAAAAGCGATATTTATTTATAATATTGATTTTATTATCTTTAATTTCTATATTTACTAGATTAAAGGATATAGGAATTAAAGATGTTCTAAATTTTAAAAATATAGTTTTTATTCTTCTAATAGGAATAATGCTTGGAAATATTATAGATTCTTTTACAACCTTTTTCGCATATAGATTTGATCTTGTTCAAAATATCTCTACATGGCTTTTTCAATGACAATAAAAGGGAGATATGAATTATTATACATAAGTATACCTCTTGTTATTTTGGCATTTTTATATGCAAATAAGTTTACAGTTGTAGGTATGGGAGAAGATTTTTCTGCAAATTTAGGATTAAATTATAATAGGGTTGTTAATATAGGAGTTAGTATAGTTGCTTTGATTTATTCCCTAGTGGTTATAACAGTAGGAAGGATAACATTTTTAGGGCTTATTGTGCCTAATATGGTGACCATTTTGGGGACTATATCAATTATATTAATTTTATTATTTATTGTTATAGGATTAAATGGTAATAATTGGAGATATTTACTTACTAGAAGAATACCTAAAATAGAGGCTATTATAATTACAGGAGCTTCCATAGCTTTTTCATCATTATTGTATAGATTTTTATTTCAAAAAGAAAAAAAACAATATAATGATTTTACTATTGGTAGGATTAGTACTTGGCACTTTATTTCAAAGCATATCCTCATTTATGCAAATGATAATAGATTCAAATGAATTTTTACATATTCAGGATATATGTTATGGATAGAGCAGCAGTTGCAGGTGAAGATATATCGGCTAAACAAGTTATCAAAAATGATTTAATAAAATCTACTACAGCATATAAAAACGCAAATATAACCTATTTAGATGCCCATGTTTGGTATGTATCATCAGGTGGAATTACAGGAACTATGAAAATGGTAGAGGAAATTCAAAATAGTATAGAATAATATTAGGTTTTAAAATACTGGATAAGTAAATATTTACTTGTCCAGTATTTTTGTTTATGAAATAATATTTTCATTTATATACCATAATTTATAGTATAATGATTATTAAAGAAATGAAATAGCAAAATAATTACTTATTATGATAATATTATACATTTTAAAATATAATTTGGAAAATAAAGGGTAGTTTATGAACCAAAATATAAGAAAGTTTTTGGGGGAGACTTATCTCATATTGAAGAATGTGAAGAATATTTTTCAGATATGTCTAGAGAAGGGCTACATTTAGAAAAATAGGTAGATTCTTTCTCTATTTTCAAGAGGGGGACCCTAAAAATTTAAATTATAGAATTGATTTGGCAAAAAAAGATGAAAAAGAAATGAAAATTAAATTACGTAAAGATGAAGGATGGCATTTCATAGATGACAGTGATGTTTATTTGATTTTTTTCTTCTGAAAAAAAGTTCCAATTTAAATGAACTATATTCAAATTCTGAAGCTCAAAGGCTTGCAATAATAGATTCTCAGGGAAATAAGATAAAGAACCCTTATGTAAATATGATCTTTGAGACACTAGCTATTGTTTTGTTAATAGGCATAGTTTTTTTGAAGATAAAAACAAATAATGGCATTTATCTATCTATGTCTAAAGAACATGAAATATATGGTTATATATTTTTTTACAATAATTCCACTTATAAATAGAATAAGAACCCGCAGAAATCTAAAGAAAGTAGAAAAAAAATCTTAGAAACAGGAGAGTTTCTAAGGCATGAAGGAGATTATTATCTAATGAATAGAAGATTTATTATAAAAAGAGTAACTTCTGTTTTAATAATCTTCTTTGCTATTATAATTATACTTAATAAAGTATCTAAAAATGAAAATATGAATTTAAATTTAGTAGATGATTTAAATAATCTTCCCATGATTACAATTGCAGATATTGAAAAGGCGGATAATAAGTATGATGAAAGTAGAATGTTTGAAGGCAATAATGATTATAGGAATATGATACGTAAAAATTGGAATGTACTTATACCAAAGAATTATAGCTTAATAGAAAGATTAGAAATCTATAATGGAATTAGTATATATAGTAAACCAACTGCCTTGCTAATAGTAGATTATTATTTAGGAAGATTTGATTTTATTGCAGAAGGATTAGAGAAGGATATTTTGAAAAGAGAAAATATTAATTATGGAACTGGATTAAAAAAAGATAAAAATAGAAAATAATATAAGCTCTTATGGAGTTAAAAAAAATGATACTATATATCTTTTACTTAGGAAGGATAGACATGTTATATTCTTAAAATATTATGATGGTAAAGCTTCCATAGAGGAAATAATGGAAAAGTCCTTAAAGAAATTAGGAGATTATAAATAGATAACTTTAGCTTTAAAATCTATTGACAAATCAGTCTACAAAGCATAGACTATAATTAATAAGGTCTATATATTGTAGACTGAGAGGAGCTGTTATTATGGTTGAATATAGACTTACTGAAGCAGAAGAGAATTTGGCAGATATAATATGGAAAAATGAGCCTATTAGGTCACCAGAATTAGTAAAGATTTGTAAAGAAAAATTTAATTGGAAAAAAATCTACTACTTATACAATGTTAAAGAGGCTTGAAGAAAAGAAGATAGTTCGAAATAATAATAGTGTAGTAGAAGCATTAATTAAAAAAAAGAGGATTTTTATGGAGAACAGAGTAAAATATTTGTTGAAGAAAATTTTGATGGTTCTTTACCTAGATTTTTAGCAGCATTTACAAGAAGGAAAAAGCTTAGTAAAAATGAAGTTGAAGAATTACAGAAATTAATAAATGAACATAAGGGGGGGAATGTAATGGATAAATTGTTTTTGCACATTATCAATATGAGCATTACTTCCAGTTATGTTATCTTATTTATTATAGTAGTTAGATTATTTTTGAAAAAGCACCTAAAATATTTTCCTATGGACTTTGGGGGGATAGGATTTTTTAGGCTGGTATTTCCATTTTCTTTTGAAAGCATATTTAGTCTAATATCAATTAATACAAAGACCATACCTGAGGATATAGCATATACACAGGTACCACAGATTGAAAGTGGTATTAGGGTCATTGATGGCGCAGTAAATAGAATATTACCTGCCCCCCCTGTTGTGGGAGCAAGTGTAAATCCTATGCAAATTTGGCTTGCAATAGGTAGTGCAATATGGATGCTAGGATTAGTAGTACTATTAATCTATAGTGTATTTGCTACATTAAGACTTTCAAGGAATTTAAGGTCAGCAACTCACCTTTATGATAATATTTATGAAATAGCTAGTATAAAGACACCCTTTGTTTTTGGATTAGTAAGTCCTAAGATATATCTACCCAATAACCTTTCTAAAACTGAAGAACCATATATTATTAAGCACGAAGAAACCCACATTAAAAGGAAAGACCATATAATAAAATTTGTAGCTTTTTTTAGTAGTAACTATTCATTGGTTTAACCCCTTAGTATGGCTAGCATTTTATCTAATGAGTGAAGATATAGAATTATCCTGTGATGAATCTGTAATAAAGGAAATGGGATATGGAATAAAGAGGGATTATTCCCACTCTTTATTATCATTATCTGTTGGAAAAAGAATAGTAGGGGGGTTCACCTATTGCTTTTGGAGAGAACAACACAAAGGAAGAATTAAAACATATTAAACTATAAAAAGCCTAGGTTTTGGATTATAATAGTTTCCATTATTATAGTTATAGTATTGGCTATAGGATTATTAAGCAATCCACTTGAAGAAAAAAAAGACTGTGGAGGACTATGCATGGGAATATATAGATAGGGAAATTGAAATGTATGAAAATGCTGAATGGGGGGGAGAGTTCAAATTTACAGATAAAAAGATTACTAAATTAGAAAAATTATCAACATTTGATAATATACTTCCATCTATTGTGGAGCTGTGGAGATTAGAGTATAGATTGAAACCTGAAAACTTAGATGGAGTAATGATAGCAGGTGGAATGCAAGTTGTAGATGGTTGGATAACAGAAGACAGTAGTATGGGTAAACCTAATTTAGTATTTACCTATGAGAATGATAAATTAATATATTTGGGAAATGCAAATGCTTTAGAATTTGATATGAACACATTGGTATCACAGGAAATAGCAATTCGTATTATGTTAGAAAATATGAGTTTATTATCTAATGAGACCTATGAGGGCAATCATGTAGTTATAAAATTTCCATTATCAACAGGTGAAACATCTCAACTTCTATTATCCCAGCCAGTAATACAAGGTGATACTGGTATATGGGCAGTGGAGAGATGGATGGATGGCAATGGGAATGTATATCATGAAGTTCCAGAACCCCCCCAAAAAGATGTAGATATAAAAATACACGCTTATTATGATAATTTACAGGAAAAGGCCTATAATGGAGAGAACAAGGGACTATTAGACCCTATTGAGGTGGGATATGATTATATAATAAATATCTTAGGGCAAAGATTAGTTAAGAAGGATGACTTAATAGTCATAAATCCAGCTACTATTGATGATTTTTTGACAACACCGGAGAGTCATTATATAGGATATATAACTAAGATGACTTTGGATGAAAGATTGTTTCATTTAGACAGGGTAGAGTTTTTAACTCAAGAAGATGAAGAAAGAGCAGCAGAACTGAATATAGATATAAATATTGATATGCCTTCAGGATTTTATATTTATAATAGGGATACCTATACCACAGCCTTAGATGTATCAGATGATACTGAGTATTTGACATTAGACTGGAATCAGCTATCAAATCATATATCTCTTACAAAGAAAGAATTTATTGAGCATAATGAGAGCTTAAATTATAAGCCTCTATATCATATATATACAAAGGGTGGCTATGTAACAAAAATTGAAGAACAATATATACCATAAAATCATTAGAGGGGGGGATAAAATAATGAACATAATAACAGAAATAATATTTTTAATACTAGTAATATATGGTATTTTAAGGGCTTATAAAATTAATAAAGAAATCATACTTCACTCATATGATTCTATAGGAAGAAAAATAGTAATGTATTCCAGTATTATTATATTTTACTTATAGCTTATAAAACTAATGAGGGATTTAAAGGATATATTTTATCAATACTTGCAAGTATCATTTTTTTATATTATTTGCTAAAGCAGAAGGACTAAATAAAGAGGGAATTATATTTAATCATGGAGGGCGTGGGTTTAATAATATTAAACTATTAAAATATGAAGATTTTAGAGTGGTAAAAATAAAAATAGCAGAACATATAAGGTTAGAAGCCCAAAGTAGTAAAGGACTGGTTATTATGAAATTTAATATAAAAGATAAGGAAAAGGTATTTAGTTTAATAAAAAAAATGTCAAATTAGAAATAAAAGAATAAAGTGATTTAGCTAGAATAGTGTTATAAGAAATATGTAATATAATAGTATATTATACTATTATATTCTTTGCTGGAATGCCAACTAGTGGTATTTTATAGGTAGTACTATCTGATATTTCAAAATTTGGGACAACAAAATGTTTGCTTTGTGCATAATGAATTTTATTTTATTTATTATTAAACTAATTTATATATTAAGAATTAAAGCTATTAAAATAAACATTAGTAGTATTAGATTTATTATATAGATAAGACATGTTCTCTATAATATGTAAATCAATGGTAGGTGAACTTTGATCTTTCACAAAATAAAACTAAGGGGCATGAAAATATGAAGTATAAAAAAAACAAATTATTATTGGCTTAATTTTACTAATAATATTTAGTGTATTCTTTCTTAAAAAGACAAAAGTTAATAGAAAGATAGCTAAAGACCTAGAAACTAAAATACCATATAACTTGCATTTCTATTATACAGATAGTCATGGCGGATTTTTGGCGATGGTGTAGCATTAGGGAGGGCAGAATTAAAAGATATAGATATAGATAAACTTTTAAAAGCCCCCCCAGAAGGCCATTGGACTAAAACCCCCCTATACCAGAGGAGCTAAATACTATGTTATATGGATGCGAAAGTTATCACTCTGATTTAGCTATAAGATTAGAAATGAAGAGTATAGAAAATGGATATTGGATATATATAGATAGGTTTGGAAATAAAAGAGAGTATTTAAGGGGAGAAGAAATAGATAGATATACTAATAACTATAGTATAGGATTGCTAGATTAGATGAAAGAATTT
>JMBX01000403.1_pt1 | contig 11097 bp, 11 predicted proteins | sample 616521 | NCBI WGS metagenome assembly JMBX01 (sample SAMN02727906, study PRJNA239997) | anaerobic digester metagenome | biome: anaerobic digester; isolation source: mesophilic anaerobic digester inoculated with municipal waste water sludge... | place: Germany: Bielefeld University, CeBiTec ...
AAAAAAAGAAGGCATTAAATCTTGTGCAGTAGATATTGGAGGAGATCTAATCAATTCTATACCTACTATTATAGAGAGGGCTTTGGTAGCATCAAAGAAGACTGGGATTATAAAGGATATTCATGTCCATGAAGGAGCAGTAGCAGGGGGGGCAGCTAAGGATGCTATAAGCCAATTAAATTCTAAAGCATTAGGTCTTAATTTTGGTGGGAAATTAGGTATAGCTAGATCAGGAGAACATGTAGTGGTATGCTTATTTATAAGTATAGGACTACTTCATCTAAACGATTTAGCCATAGCGGTAGGTCATAGATCTATTCCCCCTGGTGGATTAAAAAAATAAAAGATTGTTGACAAAAGCTTCATAAAATATTATAATCTAATCATATATTTTTTTGTAGGTAGCCGAAAGGCTAAGGGTAGAAAGGTAGATTGGTAGATTTAAGTAAAATTAAAAATTAATATTTAGGAGGATGGTAGCATGGTAGGAAAAAAAACACCTTACCAGTCTAAGTAGATGCTTAGGCTTTATTTTGTTATTGATTATTAGCTTATCTTTAAATGGATGTTCATCTCAAAAAGAAGAAGTATTTTCCATAGGGATTAGTCAAATCATTGAAAATCCTGTACTAGATTTAGCTCGGGAAGGATTTATTGATGCCTTAAAGGAGAAAGGATACGAGGATGGGAAAATATTAAAATAGATACTCAATTTGCCCAAGGGGATATAGCTTTGACTACTACTATAGCCCAAAACTTCGTATCTCAAAAAAAGGATTTAATATTTGCCATATCTACCCCCCCATCAGCTCAATCGGCTTTTCAATCTACTAAAGAAATTCCTATACTATTTACAGCGGTGACAGATCCTGTATCTGCAGGACTTGTAAAAAAATTTAGACTCGCCAGAGGGAAATATTACTGGAACTACTGATTTAGTTCCCGTAGATAAACAATTGGAGTTGGGAAAGAAGATATTTCCCAATGTAAAGAAGGTGGGAATCCCCCCCTACAATACTAGTGAAGTAAATTCTCAAGTGCAAGTGGAATTGGCTAAGGAAGCAGCTGAAAAACAAGGCCTTGAAATAGTAGATATACCTGTAACCAATTCATCAGAAATAGAACCAGCCCTTAGGGCCAAAGCTCAAGAGATAGATTTACTATTCCTTCCTTCAGATAATTTGATAGCTTCTAGTATGTCTATAATCACAAAAGTAGCCTTAGATAATAAAATAGGCACTATTGGTGTAGATGAGCCTATGGTTAAAAATGGTGCTTTAGCCTGCGAAGGTTTGGATTATTATAAATTAGGCTATGAAACAGGCCTTATGGCTGTAGATATAATGAATGGGAAGGAAGTAAAGGACATACCTGTTTTTAGACCTAAGGATACTCAACTTACTATAAATCAAAATATAGCTAACAAACTGGGAATTAATATTCCAAAAGAAATATTAGAAGAAGCTATTATAGTAGAGGGGAGAAGTAAATGCAGGAATTTTTATTAGGTGTAGTTCAACAGAGTTTAATATTTTCCATTGCAGTTATGGGAATATATATAAGTTATGAGATTCTCAAATTTGCTGATTTATCAGCAGATGGAAGTTTTACTTTAGGAGCTAGTGTATCGGCAATACTTATAATTAAGGGAGTTAACCCCCCCTTTATAGCTTTGATATTTTCTATGTTAGCAGGAGCTATAGCAGGAGCTATAACAGGCATATTAAATGTAAAGCTTAAAATACAGGATATACTCTCAAGTATATTAGTGATGGTAGGTCTTTATTCCATAAATTTAAGGATAATGGGAAGGGCTAATCTCCCCCCCTTATTTGCTGAGTATAATATATTTTCAAAAGGGAATATATTATTTACCATAATTATTTTAGCATCTATTTCTGTAGTATTTTTTTACATTATTCTACAAAACCAAATTAGGATATCTACTAAAAGGCATAGGGGGGGATAATGAAAATATGATTATATCTTTAGGGATTAATACTGGTGCTATTAAGATATTTGCTATTTCTTTATCCAATGCTTTTATAGCATTATCAGGAGGGATATTAGCCCAATACCAAGGTTTTAGTGATATAAATATGGGTACTGGGATTATGATTATGGGACTTGCTTCTATAATTATTGGATTTAACCTATTTAGGAAATTAAATCTAGCTAATTCCAGTATATTGTGTATACTTGGGACTTTAATATATAGAACTAGTATAGCATTAAGTTTAAAATTGGATTTAATCCTAGTGATTTAAAGCTTATCAGTTCCATTATAGTTATAATAGCTTTATCCTTAGGTAGTGGAAAAGGAATGCTTAAAAAGAAGAAGGCTTTAATGGAAGAAAAGGATAAGTCTATTTCAAAGCTTAAGAAGGTAGGTAGTGAAAATGCTTAAGTTAAACAATATTTCAAAAACATTTAATAAAGAAAGTATAAATGAGCAAAAATTGTTTAATAATTTTTCTTTAAATATAGAAGATGGAGATTTCATATCCATAATAGGGAGTAATGGTGCAGGGAAATCCACTCTACTAAATTTAATATCTGGAAGTATAGAAGTAGATGAAGGGAGTATTGTTTTAAATGGTATAGATATAACAAATGAAGGAGAACATGAAAGGTGTAGGAGGATATCTAGAATATTTCAAGATCCATCTATGGGTACTAACCCTTCCATGACCATATATGAAAATCTATCTATGGCGAAGAATAAAGGGAAAAGGTTTGGGCTTAGCTTTTTAATAGATAAAGAGGATGAAGAATATTTTAAAGAATCATTAAAGGTTTTAGGATTAAATTTAGAAGATAAATTAAACACCCCCTATTTCTCAACTTTCTGGTGGGCAAAGACAATCCTTAGCATTGATAATGGCAGTTATGGGGGGGAATCCAGAGGTATTATTATTAGATGAGCATACAGCAGCATTGGATCCTAAAACTAGTGAAATTATTATGGATATTACAAGTAGGATAGTAGAGGAAAGAAATATTACTACTATTATGGTAACCCATAATATAGAACATGCTATAAAGTATGGAAATAGATTGATAATGCTCCATATGGGGGGGAGGAAAACAGTAGATATAGAGGGGGGGATACGAAGAGCTCTTTAACCAAGGAAGAGTTATTATCCTTATTTAAAAATGTAAGTGATAAAAGTTTATTTGTATAAAAAAAAGAGACTAAATTTAGTCTCTTTTTTTGTGGGAATAAGTTTATAGAACTATCTATGTTGGAAAATGTAAAAATGATAAAGTATAATAAGAATAAGAGTTGTTCTATTTCAAAGGAAAAGGTGAAAACTTATGGAAAAAAACAATTATTGAATATTTGAAAACTTATAAGAGAAATACTATTCCTTTAAGCCAATTGGAAAATTTATTGACAGGCAGAGAAACCTATGAGGATTTTGCAGATGTTGTGGAGAATTTAGTGGATAAGGGAATTTTAATACCTATAAATTCCCATGGTACTAATGGCAAATCTATCCCTTTATATAATACATATCGTATAATTAAATTCAATTTAAGAGAAACTCTTAATAGTGAAATTCAATACTACAGTATTAAATTCAATCCTAATATTCAATTAGATATATATTTTTCATTGGATGAGGAAGAATGGTATAAGGACTTACCTTATATAGAAAAAAAATCCACTTTTATTTAAATGAAAAAGGACTCCCAGATGACTATACTACTACTCCAGAAAGATCTTTTCAGCTGGTAGGGGGGGATGAAAAATGGATTGATGAAAAGATGGTAAGAGATTGTTAGAAAGGATTAAACTTTGGGATAAACTGAAGATAACGACTAATCCAGATCCTTTGATGTTGGCAATAAATCCATTAAAACTTAAAAGAAGTGATCATATTCATTTGGCAGTAGAAAATAAAGCCACATTTTATGCTCTGATGGATTCAATAAAGGATACGGAATTTACATCTTTAGTATATGGTGCTGGCTGGAAGATAGTGTCGAATATCCATAGGCTCCCTACTCAGTTAGGATTAGAAGAGGATTTACATAGAGTCTATTACTTTGGGGGACATAGATGCAGAAGGCATTTTCATTTGGTATTATCTATATGAAAAATACCAAATAGAATTAGCCCTTCCCTTTTATAAAGCTTTATTAAAAAAAGGACTATTCTATTGGTAAACAGACTCAGCAGAAAAATAAAATTGCCATAGAAAAGTTTAAAAGTCATTTTGGAGAAATGGAAATAAGTATTATAGATGAATTAATTTGTAGGGAAAGTTATATTCCCCAAGAAGGATTAAAACAGGAAGAATTAATAAGTATCTGGAGGAATAGCATATGGATATTTCCATAAAGAACATAACTGAAAACTATAGGGATAGGATGGAAAGACTGGTATTATTTGATCCCCCTATATACATTAGAAAGAAAATCAGGAAAAGATAATAGAAGTAAACCTATAGACTACTATGGATTAGGGTTTTTAAGTTTACTATTCTTTTTTTGAGAACATGTTGATTAGGAATAAAAAAGCTGGAGTGCTGGAATTGGCAGAATTCTTATCTAAACTTACTCAGGAGGAATATGAATTAAATTTTGAAGAATATATAAAATTGTCTAGAGAGATAATTCAGGTATTCCGTCCTCCTAGTGGTAGGAGAAATAGCCGAGAATTTTATAATTGGGAGACAGGAAAAGAGGAAGTAATCCAATATTCCATACTAAAGGCTTCCCATTTTGATACAAAGACCAATACCCAATATTATGAATTAGATGAACAGGGATTAGAGCTTATATTTGCAACTAAGGAGTTTTTTTCTGAATTTCAGCTTTCTATAAATCAGCTGATACTTAGAAAACAATTGGAAAAAGGAGAGTTTGTTGGTGCTTTGCGTCAAATAGATGAAATGAGAATGGATGTAAAGGGTTTACAGGATAAAATATATAGGATAAAGCATGAAATTCAAAGGAATATTGTATCAGATGAAACTTATAAACGATATGAATCAATTGTCGATGATATTCACTTTAGATTAAGTCGTGAAAATGAAGAGTTTGAAGAATTGAAATCATTTATAAAGGAAACAAGAGAAAGGTTAGAGCATGAAAAAGGGAAGAAAAGATGAGAAAGGCTTATGGATTAATCCTTAGAATTGATAAGGAATTAGGAGAGGTTCACTATGAACATAGGCAATTATTATCTCAGAGTATAGATATGAAGACTACTGCTTTAAATGCTGCACAAGAATCTCTTTATTATATAGGAATTGATTCCTTTAATTTTAAAGACCAGGTAACCAATAAATTATTATCAGCTCCTTTACCCTTAGAAGCTTCTAGAAGATTAGTAGAACCTTTTTTTTATATTTAGAAAAGGGAGAATTTTGGTCTCCTTTGGCTGTGTTTTCGAAACAGAGAATAGGGAAAAGAGGCACAGAAGGATCTAATATATCCTTTGCTGAACCACTAGGTGACTGGGAGGTACAAGAGGAGATAAAGATACATCAGAAAAACTTTAAACATATTATGGAGATAACCATGGAGGCAATGGATAAAGACAAATCTATAACTTTAGGTAAAGTTATAGATTTTATGAAAGAAAATGATTATGAGGATATATTGGAGGATAGAACTTTTTATGATTTTTGGATACTACTTCATCATAGTTCTCCAATTAAGATAGAAATAGAGGAAAATCAAAACCAAATGTTGGATAAGGTGATAGAGCTTTTAGAAGGAGATTGCCAATGGATAGAAGTGGTAGAAGTTTCTGGGAAACTTAAACCTAATGATAGATATGTGATTAAAGACATGAGATTGACACTGGAGGGAGATAGGGATGCTATATGAACAGGAACAAGTAGTACAGGCTTTTAGGATATATTCTATCCTAGCTATTGATGGCAAAGCTTATAAAGATGATATAAGATTGTACCTTGCGGATGATTCTATAAAGGGATTAGTGGATATGTTTGCTAAGGAAGTAGATTGTACCTTGTTGGTGGTAGGAGATTTTATATATATGATACCTTTAGCTATAAATTCTCCCTTTCATGTATCTAATGAAACCATAAAAGATAAGTATCTTCCATCTAGAGCTGTAAATGCAGATATATATATGATGTATGTGGCTATAATAATCCTATTTGGAGAATTTTATGATAGTTATCAGACAACCGAGGCTACAAGAGATTTTATCAAGATGGAGGATTGGCTAAATAGTGTAAACGATAAAATATTATCCTTAAAAGGTTATGATGAAGAGGAGTTAATAAAATTGGAAAGAAAATACGAATACAATTGGATAGCTGTAATAGAAAAGTGGGATGCATTAGACGACATTAAGGAAAATGTTCAGCAAACAGCGAGGACTATAAGTAGGATGAGCTTTATGAATGTGGTGAAGAGATTTTTAGAAGAACAGGAGTTGGTAGAAGATATTGGGAACGAAGAGGTTCAGTTAACAGAAAAAGCAAAAGCTATTATTCAAAGATATTTTATGGAACTGGAATATAATAGGGAGATATTAGAGTTTATATACTCTCTAGAGGGAAAGGATGGTGAGGATATTGCCAGCTATATCTAGGATTAGACTTACTAATATAATATATGAAAATGGAGAAAAGAGATTTAATGACGAGATATTTGAATTCGATGGGTATAATGGAGTAATACTATTGGAAAATGGAGGCGGGAAGACAGTACTTATTCAGACTGTACTCCAAGCTATATTGCCCCATACTAGTTTAGGAGATAGGAAGATCAAGGATACCCTCTCTCTGGAAGGAGGAGCTAGTCATGTAGCAATTGAATGGATACTAAATGATAGGCCTAGAAGATATGGTCTTACGGCAGTAACATTATTTTTAGCTCCAGAAGGGCTAAAATCATTAAAATATGCTTATGATTATTCTACAGAAGAGGATCATTCTATAGAGCATATACCTTTTGTAAAGCAGACTATGGAAGGAGATACTAGACCAGCCAGTAGGCAGGAGATGCAAGAGTATTATCAGTATATGCAGAATCAGAAGATGAATGCTCATACCTTTGATACTATAAAAGATTTTCATCAGTATATTGAGGAAAACTTCCATATAGTGCCTTCTGAATGGAGGAGTATTGCCCATATAAACGGTGCGGAAGGTGATGTGGAGAAGTTTTTTGATGGTTGTAAAACTACGTCTCAGTTGGTAAACCAACTGTTGATACCCGTAGTAGAAGAGACATTGATGGGTGGAACAGAGGATTTTGTTCAAATATTTGAAAGGCAAAGGGAACATTTTAAAAAAACATAAAGAGCTTAGGATGAGAATAGAAGAGAGCAAAAGTATAGAAGGTAAAATATCCCAATACGTATCTACTTATACTAAATTACATGAAGCAGAGAAAAAGATGTGCAGTAAAAGAGTGAGGCAAAATCCATATACAAATTTTTTGTAGAGGAGAAGGAAAAACAGAAGATGAAATAGATCATATAAAAGGGTTGGAAGAAATTTTGTTGAAGAAGAAATATGAGTTAAAAAGAAAAAATATCTCCTATGAATTAGCTCTGTTAAATAAGGAATTAGAAGATGCAAGGGATGAATATGAAGTTATAAAATCTCAGTATATGGATTGGGACAATAGATTGAAAACAAAGGAGAAGGCTTTACAAAATTTAGAGATTGCAGAAATTAAATCCCATATTAAGCAAAAGGAAGAACGTATAAATATATTAAAGAAACAATTAGAAGAGTTGGAAGAAGACGAGGATATTAAAGATTTAAAGGATAGACTAGAAGAAAATTCTAGTGCACTGAGAGGATATTTTGAAAGGGAAATAGTCAATTTGGGAAAGCAGAAAAATATTTGGGAAAACCGAAGGGATAAATACCAGGATCTATTACAAAGGATTTGTCAAAATATAGAATGCTTAAAGAATAATAAACAGAATCTTATAGAAGGAAGAGCAGGAGATATAAGAGAAATAAAGAGTATAGAGGATAGTATGAAAAATATAAAAAAAGGATGTATTAGCTAATCCTACAAAAGAGACTATAGAGGGGGGGAATATCCTAAATGGAGGCAGCGAACAGAGGAGATCGAGGGGGGGCTAAATATATCTTATAGGGAAAAGCTAAAGAAATTAAAAGAAAGAAAAGAACAGTTGTCTATTGAAATTTCAAATATTCATGATGAAATCCAAAAGCTTATAGAGTATACAACCCTTAAAGATAGGGATTTAGAATCCATAGATGAAAAACATAGGGAGATATTGTCCACCATAAAGGGATTGAGATTAGAATGGCATTATCTAGATTCTGTATATTTAAAACAGCAGTCTATAAGTCAGTATATGGAGGAGAGGTTAGAGCGAACTAGAAATGAAAAGAGAAGTTATTAGAGAAGGAGAGAATATCCTATAGGCTACTGGATTACTATGGTAAAAATGAGTATTTTACTGGGGGAACCACTTCTTGAAGAATGGGTAAATAGTTGGAGGAATCAATTTAATTTATTGGAGATTGGTACCAGATATATAGAGAAAGGGGCAGCTAATTTAAATAAGAATATAGATGAAATATATAAGGAATATCCTCTATGGACTTTAGCTATTATAACATCAAAAGGAGAAGTGGAGAAACTATATAGAAAGATAAAGGATCAAAGAGAAAAGCTTACACTTCCTATATTGATCCTATCTCAGGAGGAAGCATCTAATATACTATTGGGAAAGGGGAAAATAGAAGAGAGATATATTTATCCTCGTATATGGCAAGATAATGTAGATAAAGAAGAATACCAATTATGGAAGAAGGGGCTGGAAGAGTCCGTTAAAGAGGCTGTGAAGAAGAGAAAGGGAAAAGAAGAGGAAGAAAAGTATTGGCAGGATATATTAGTTAAAACTATTGAATTCTTATCAAATTATCCTTATGATGACTATATTCAATTAGTAGAAGAAGTAAAAAGCTTAAAAGATAAATTGCATAATAAGAAAAATCAATTGGATGAAAAACGGAGAGAAAGGGGGGGTTTAATTGATAGGGAAATAGATGATTATCAGACTAAGGTGAAGGACTTGGAACAGGAGGACAATTATTTAGCCAGGAGGATTGAAAAAGCTTTAGATTATTTTGAAAAGGTTAAAGATAAGGAAAGAATAAATAATCTAATTAATACCAAAAAAATGAACAATTAATCCTTGTAGAAAAGGATATATTGATACAAAAAAAGGATAGGGATGGGAAAAAAAGCTGTAATCCATGAGATGGACGAAGGAATAAGAGATATAGACAATCAGATACATGATATATTGACCAATCCTTATTATAAAGAGGTGGAAGATTTTAAACCCTTATTCAAAAAAAATTAAATAAGGATAGTATTTTAGAAGAAAGGGAATATATAAAGGATAGATTATTAGAGAGACAAAAAGGTAGGCCAGAGATATTAAGGGAATTGAAAGAGACACAGAATATTAAGACCGAATATGAGGAACAGTTAAAGAGGAAGTATGCTAGTGCCAACTATCCCATAGATGAAGATATAGAATACCCTTATAATGGGAGTATATGGATACAAGGGCTATTGAAAGATATTAGAGGCTTGAAGGAGGAAATTGATAAGGTATTACCGTATTTAAACGAAAAAGAAGATATATATAAGCATAGAAAATATATATATGAAGAAAGGTTGAATAGTTTTCATGAAGAATTCGAAGAGATTGTCAACTTTACACAGCCTTTGCCTAGTGTAAAAAAAACAATTAGCTGAAGAAAATTGGAATTAGATGAAAACAGATATATATAGAAACAAACTATGAAAGATTAAAAAAACAATTAAAGGAAATAGAAGAGAATATTAAGAATATGGATATAAAAATGGCAAACATGAGTTTTTAATAGAAAACATTGAGGAGGCCATACTATCCTCGGATATAGAACAAAATCTTCCTTATGATAGGGAAGGTATTGTATCTAAAATGTTTAAAGAAATGGAGAAGTTAACTAGGGACTTAGAGTCTCAAAGGGAAAGGGTAATCATGGAAGGGAATCAGTTTATTCAGTTTTCAAATGCTAATGTAAAGGATATAAGACTAAGAGAGATGGCAGTATCTGGCATTAGAAATAAGGATACCTTTGATGAAGTTTTGGAATGGCAAAAGAATATGAATAAGACCATAAATAGGGCTATAAGGATACATGAAAAAAATATAATGGAGCATGATAGAGAACTTAATCAGTTTATTCAATATTTATATACTTATCTAAATACATTAGCTGATGAGTTAAGGTCTATACCCAAAAATACGAGGATAAAAATAGAAGATGATTGGAAAGAAATATTTCAAATTCAGGTACCTACTTGGGAGGAAGAAGAAGGAAAAGAAGAAATAAGAAAATATGTAGACTGGATGATTAGTAAGTTGGAAGATGAAGAATTTTAGACGAAGGGGGGGAAAAGAAGATCATGGGAAAGTGAAAAAGGCTATAGAAACATGGCTTCAATCTAAGCAATTATTGACTAATATAATGGGTGGCAAGGAGATAAAGGTAAAATGTAGGAAGGTTACCAATGATGGCAAAGTGAGCAGTATGTATTATGCTTGGGAAAGTTCCAATCAATGGTCTGGTGGGGGGGAAAAATGGAGTAAAAATATGGCTCTTTTTTTAGGCATATTAAACTATGTAGCTGAAAAGAAACAACACATACTACCTAAGCAAAAAAAATCATAGAACTGTTATTTTGGACAATCCTTTTGGGAAAGCCTCTAGTGATCATGTGCTAAGCCCAGTATTTTCATAGCTGAACAACTAGGGTTTCAACTTATAGCTTTAACTGCCCATGGAGAAGGTAGATTTATTAGGGATTATTTTCCTGTGGTTTATAGTTGTAAGCTAAGACCTTCGGTGGAAGGAGATACTTCAATATTAATGAAGGAGAAAACCATAAATTATGCCTTTTTTTTAAGGATAAGGATCCAATGGTAATAGAAAGGATAGGGGGGGATAGAGAACAACTAAGTTTATTTGAAATGTGATGAAACATAAAAGCTTATGCTATGAAACAGCATAAGCTTTTCATTATTATTTTAATACAGTTACTATATGGTATCCCCTT
>JMBX01000404.1_pt1 | contig 11097 bp, 23 predicted proteins | sample 616521 | NCBI WGS metagenome assembly JMBX01 (sample SAMN02727906, study PRJNA239997) | anaerobic digester metagenome | biome: anaerobic digester; isolation source: mesophilic anaerobic digester inoculated with municipal waste water sludge... | place: Germany: Bielefeld University, CeBiTec ...
CGTCGGCGTAATCCGCCCTATAGTATTCTAAAGGCTTTAACATTTTCCATTCCTCCTAAGTTTATCCTTGGTGGCGCCCGCAGTCAGTCCGTGGATGAAGTGGCGCTGCAAAAATAAAAACAGGATGGTAATAGGTATCGCAGTTAAGACAGCCCCCCGCGGCAAACTGGGTCCAATTTTGACCGTATTGATTGGAGATGAACTGGTGTAGGCCTACTGCCAAAGTTGTCTTCTCCGGTGTCAAAAGCACCAAGCGTGCCAACAAATACTCGCTAAACGGTCCTATGAAGTTGAGCAACCCGATCACCGCCAGGGTGGGGGGGCGCATAAGGGAAAGGTGATCCTGCTGAAAATCTGCAGATGGGTCGCACCATCGAGGAGGGCGGCCTCATCCAAGGATATGGGTATTGAATCCATATAACCCTTTACAAGCCAGGTGGCGAAGGGGGGGATGCCGCTTCCCGCGTAGACTAAAATCAGGCCTAGGTGGGTGTCCAGCAAATTTACCGTATTCAGCAAGGCATAAATAGCTACCATACTCAAAGTCCCTGGAAACATTTGCAGTACAAGCAAAGTCATGAGCAGTGCCCGCCGGCCGGTGAAACGGAACCGCGAGAGCACATAGGCTCCTAGGGTGACCACGAGCAGTACAAGTAGTGTGGTGATGATACTGATTTTGATGGTATTCAAGGTCCACAGCAAAAAAAGGGTTGCGGGGGGGATTATGCAGCAAATTACGGTAGTTATCTACGGTGATCTGCCGGGGGGGAATAATGTGTGTGCTGAACAGCGACGATCCCACGCGGAAAGAAGATGCAATAATCCAAGCGACCGGGAAGAGAACAAAATGGACATGACGGTTAAGATTAAATAGGAAATCACCAGCCTGATCTTCATATTACATCACCCCCCCTCTTCTTTAAATGCCCGTGTGCCCCCGTAGATTGAGCAGGCTGACAATGGCAATGGGGGGGATAAAAATCAGAACCGAAATCACGGCCGCAAAATTATAGCGGGATAGGGTCAGGGGTTAATTTGAAAACCCAGGAAATTAACAAGTCCGTTGCACCTGCCCCCCGCATACCCAGCTGCGGCGGGCCGCCTTCAGTTAAGAGATATATAATGCCAAAGTTGTTAAAGGCATTGGCAACCTGCATGATCAACAAGGGAGCCGCACTGTACAGGACCATTGGTAAGGTGATATGTAAAAAGCTTTTAAGGGTGGAAGCCCCATCAACTTTGGCGGCCTCCAGCATTTCTTTCGGTATGCCCTGAATAATCCCTGAGCAGGCAGCCATTTGGAAGGGAAAGGTAAGCCAAAGATTGACGATAAATAATGACACTTTCGCCCAGCGGGGGGGTCAGTCAACCATGCTATTTTTCCCATCCCATGGCACTTAGAAGTAAATTAACGGGTCCAAAGGAATGGTTGAGCAACCCGGTCCAGACCAAAATGGATACGAAAGCGGGAATGGCCCAAGGAAGAATCAAAACTGTTCTAAAAAAAGGCTTTAAGCCTAATTTCCTCTCGGTTGAGCAAAAGGGCTAAGAACAGGCCTAACATAAAGGCTGTGATCACCGAGACAAAGCCCACACAACATTCCATGACAAAACGCCCAAAAGGCCGTGCGCCAGCTGGCTATGGAGAAGAAATCCTTGAAATTGCGCATCCCCCCACCCAGCTGACCAGGCGGGCGGGTGGTGAGTGGTGTAGGTCATAGTCAGTGAATGCCAGGCTAAACCCGAATAAGATGGGCAATAAGGAAATAAATATGCCAAAGAGCACGGTGGGCGTTAAGAATACTATGGGTACCAGGGACGATTTCTTGGTGCCCCCCTCCGTGATTTCCCGCGGAGATTCGCACCGCGTCCACAATAAAGCCCACATAGAATGCCGCCAGAATCAGAAGTGCGAGGCAGGCCGTTAAACCTTGAATTAATAGAAAGATAGAGTGATCCTGCCCCCCCGGTATTTCACCAAGAGAAACCAACATGCGCACGGCATGCACAAGTGCAGGTAAACCCCCCGAAATACTATAAATCCGTGTAGACCACAAAACACCACACCTTTAAACCATTGTTTGTTCAGCAGATGCCCGGTTCCTAACCAGATTATGGATAACACCAGGGTCAATACTGTCTTTATGTCCGGCACAGGTACACCTCCTTGGGAAAAGAGGGGGGGGTGGCTGCCCCCTCATCAGCACTATTTCGACTTCTGCAAATCCTCAATCGTTTCTAGTAAATCAGCCACAGCAAGATCTAAAGCGAGCTGGGGGGGTTCTGCTGCGTCATTCAAGGCCAAGACTACCGCGTCCGTGAACGGTTGCCATACTGCAACCATCTCCGGTATATTTGGCGAGGGAATTCCGAGTGAACTTTGTTCCGCGAAACCTTTCAGGTCCGGATCGGATTGCATGGCGGGATGTTCAAGGGCTCCCAAGTGGGCCGGAATTGTACCCACTTCTTCGAAAACTCGCGCTACAACTTGTTCCGAAGCCAAAATTCGACAAGCAAGCGCGCCTGCTCTTTTATCGCTGAAGGAGCTTATTGACCAGCCCCCCCCACCGTAATAAGGGGGGGCCTATGGACGTCTCCGTCCGCCAAGGGGGGGATTAGGCCCACCGCGTAATCAATTCCGGCGCTTCGGTAATCGGCTAAAACCCAAGAGCCGTTAATGGTTGCTCCCACTTTGCCCTCTAAAAACAGGCTGTGCGCTACTCCGTAATCCGTTCCCGGTGGTATTAAACCGCTCTTGGACAAGCTGACGAGGAATTCAAGGGCGCGGACCGCCTCCGGTTTGTTCAACCCGATATCAAAGGATCGTAGCCCTGCTCCGTCTCTCCGAAGATATAGGCACCGTACCCGCTAAAGAAACCCCCCCAGTTAAAGAAGACATTGGTGTAGTCGTAAAGAAACCCGTAAATATCGTCCTGTGTTTCTTGCGCTAAAGCGAGCAACTCATTTAAGGTTGCGGGGATTTCTTTGATGATATCTCGGTTATAAATTAAGGCAACACCTTCTGCCGAGCGGGGTAATCCGTAGAGGACGCCGTCGTAAGAGAGTGCTCCCAGGATGCGATCGGGGAAGTTTGCCAGGGTTTCATCAGAAGTTTCAAAGGGGCTTACCAGTCCGGGAAGGACTAGCTTCCCCCCCAGTTGATCTTGGGTGGACGTGAAGACATCCGGGCCCCCCCTTCCCGCCGGGCCGTCCAGTGCCAATTTTTCGTGTTGGGCAATAAAGGGAACGTCAATAATGGTCACATCTATGCCGGTCTCCAATGTCCACTTCGCAATCAGTTCTTCCAAAACGGGGGACTCTTCAGGCGGAGCCCAAAGTACTAAGGAATCGGATGCTGAAACAAGGCCGCCAACGGCCAAGACGTTCAGTAGTGTTATCAACACTATTCTTGCAAGACGTTTCATTGATTTTCCTCCTTAAAATAGGTTTCCTGCCCATCCGTGTTCTAGCGTATTGTCATATCACCTCGCAATCATCGTTTTGCAGTTGATTGTCGTGCGACAAGATTTCCCGGTATCAGTATCTGCTTAGGTTCTTCACGTTTGAGGTCCAGCAGCATTTCAATGGCCGCTCGGGCCATGGGGGGGCCAACCGGAATTCGAGTGGCGGTAATGGGGGGGCTGCATCAGCTCATCCACGGAACTATCCATATAGCCCACCACTGCGATATCATGAGGGATGCTCAAATTATGTTTGAGGATGCTTAAGGCAAACTGCAGGCGAGCGGCAGTCTCCGTTATGAAGATTGCATCAAATCATCACGCCGGCGGATGAAGTAATCAATAACGGATTGCTGTTCCTCCTTGTGCCAAGAGCTGCTTAGATGCAATGAGGGGTCAAACTGCAGTCCGTGGCGCGTGCAGGCTTTGACCATCTCGGTGTGAATCCTCTGGTCGACTCCCACAAAAGATTTACGTCCCAAAAGCGCCAAGCGTTCGTAGCCGTTCTCTTTTAAGTGCAGTACCGTATTATTAATAATCTGGCTTACATCCGCATCCACATAGGAGAGGTTATCACTGTTATCTGTGCGCCCCCACCATGGAAAAGGGAATACCTTTGCTGGTCAAATACGAAACTCTGTGGTCCATGTTCTCCACTTCAAAAGGATAAACGACCATGCCTGCCCGCTGGTGGCTATTTTTTCCAAATCCACCACGGCAGCGGCACTATTATTTGAAGGGTAAAGAATCAGCTGTTGGCCGTACTCGTTAGCTATATTGATCAAGTGCGAAACATACTCAAGGTAGCTTGTGCCTGTTATGCTGTTGGGATTGAAGGGGTACAAAACCGCTATGTTTTCGGAACGGCCGAAGGCCAGGCTTCGGGCCGCTTTATTCGGAACATAGTTGATGCGCTGCATTGCTTCTTCAACTCGCTTGCGCAGTTTGGGGTTTACGTTTCCCCGGTTGTTGATTACATTGCTTACCGTGCCCACCGACACGCCTGCTTTTTTTGCCACATCATAAATAGTCGACATAATTCAGTATCCTTTCCCATTAGCCTGCCCGGCTTTTGAAGCGGTTCACCGTCGGGCGCAAAAAAAGCCCGAAGGGGGAGCGGTTGATGATCAAACGACGCCTTTTTAGCCGTCGATATTAATTATATAATGCAAATGTAATATATGTCAAGTACTTCGGGCCAAGTGTCGCATCTTGCCATTTATCTGTCCTGAAATTGGGTGAGACGGTAGCGGATCGCATTTTTTTGAGCGCTTCAAAAGGTTGTCCGAGGGACATCTGTTTTCGGCCTAAGGCCGTTTTAGCCGGGGGGGCGCCGAGTGTTTGTATCTGGGGGGATGCGCCCGGAAAGGAGTGTTTGACAGAATGATTATGGGCAATTATAATAGTTTTAAGTTATATTAAAGTTAGGCCGCAGTAAATCGGTCCAGGGTATCTTTTTATTATTGCCTGGCGGTGAAGCGCTTCATTGAGGTCGCCGCGTCCCAAATAATGGAGAAAAGGGGGGGAGAAATATGAAACCTTTACATCTAGGACTCGTCTATCACTTTAACCAGAATACCGTTCCGGATGCGCTCTTAGCTGATGAGGTTTGTTATCGCAGGTTGCTGCAGATTTTTCTGAAATATCCCGCTTGTAAAATGACAATTCACTTCTCGGGAACATTACTTACCGCCTTACAGTGGGCGAATAGCGAAACAATCGGTCTTTTAAGAGAGGGAATTGCGAGCGGGCAATTTGAAATTTTAGGAAGCTCTTTTGCGCAAAACATTCTACCGGCCACCGATCACTGGGATAATGCGCAGCAAATAACCCATCATCGAGAACAGATCAAAACAATTTTTGGAGTGCAGCCTACGGGTTTTTGGAATGCGGAACGTTGCTGGAGCCAGGATGTGGTCCCCCCCTTGATAGCGGATGGCGGATACGAGTACACTTTTTTTTGGAAACAAACGTTTTCCGCATGGCGGGAGATACACTCAGCCAGGCCGTAATCCGAAGTACGGAACATGAGGGAAGGAGACTCACGCTTTTTCCGGATGATACGAATATGCTCACCATATTTGGCAAAGCCGTTAGGACCGGTTCCACCGGTGAGCTGATTGAGTACCTTTATAACATTTATCTGCAGCAGCGGCAGTGCCCCCCGAACTCGATTTATCTGTGATTTATGCTCAAGACGCGGAAGCCACCGGGCTATGGCAATTTGAAAGGGGGGGAGCAGTCTTTAGCGGATGTCTACGGCAAATTGGAGCAGATCCTCTCGGAACTATCCGCCTTGCCTTGGCTAACAATTGGCTCGTTGGGTGAAAAGGCGGTCGCCGCTCAAGCAGTATTTGTCCCTGACCTTCCCGCCGGACAAGCAAATTGGATGGTTGATGCCCTACGGTCCGAAAATTTGCCTTGGGGTGAAAGGGGTTACAAAGACTGGTTCGATTATACAGCTCGCTCCGCTAAAACATCGCCACCAAGGAACTGTATGCGGATATAAGCGGTAAACTGCAGGCACAGGCAGATATAATAGCTGAGCAAGAAAAAGGCAGCGATCGGGCTGCGGCCAGCGAGAAATTGTACCGGTTGGCGGTGAGAACCTTCTTAGTTCATCAATATGAATTCGGGTGTATTGGAATTAATGTGGACATCGGGGGGGCACAGTGGCAACTGGCGCGCACCGCCCTAGCCGTTCTTTGGGCCAGTGCCATGGCCTTGGAACAAAAGCAAATACGGGTGCGGGAAGAAGATGTTAACGGCGATGGAATAGATGAGATCACAGTTGTGTGCGGCGATAATGCTTATATCTTTTCGTCCCGGGGGGCCCGCCTGCTTTATTGGTTTGACTTAGCCCGCGGTGTCCAGCTGGTGGGAACCAGAATGCCTCCCACTATCTGGAGCTATACCGAGACGACCACAGCTTTGTGCCCGATTTTCGGGGGGGAAGGGAAATTAGGCCCCCCCACAGAAAGGACCAGATGAGGGCGGTGGAATTCCTGGAGGAGAACCTTGTTCTACGCAGGCGGTGTTTGAACGATGAATTAAGCTGTGATGGCCGGGAATTTATAGGGTTGCAGGACTTGATTTTTTTCTACCAAGAAAATTCGCCAAGAGGATGGGTTGAGCTTGGAATTCAGCTATAGCGGCAGGTCCTTTTCGTTGCGAAAAACGATCACTTGCTTACCCCATGGTTTGCGGGCGGATTACGCCTTGGTTTGTCACTCACCCCCGAAAAAGCCTCCGGTTTCGGGTTGAAAACGAGATTACGCCCGATTATTGGGCACTTCTCCATCATGGCCGCAGTTCGTTGCAGTGCACAATCGGGCCCAAGGAAGTGCGGGTTACAAACTCCGCCTCTCAGCATACTCTTTCAATCGGAGCGGAGGCGGGCTGCGGTGTCGGTTTGGCAGTGAAGGAAAAAAAATGCTTTCCTTGCCAGTAGGTATGTGCATGAAATTGCCTGTGAATTTGGTGCCCACCACGGCGGGGGGGCTTGTGAGTGGACTCTTTTGTTTCATTGGGATTAAAGCGGCGGTTTCACCACGGAAGAAAGGAAGGATAAAATGATTCAGCAAGCAGTTTATCATCGCTCCGAGAGCACCTGGGTTTATCCACTATCTAAAGATCGTCTTAGCGTTATGCTGCGTACAGGGAACTACAATAATCTAAAGTGCAACATCATTAGCCGCGAACGTTACGATCTTGAGACGGACCACACCATCACGCCCATGAAAATGATCGGCCGTGATCAATCTTTCACTTATTGGCAGGGCGATATAGGATTTTCCACTCGCAGAATAATTGTTATTTCTTTTTTTGGCTGGCGAACAGCTGGGCAATTGTGGTACGGTGAATGGGGCTTAAGTAGCGACCCCCCCAGGAAGCGGGCTGGTTTCAGTTTCCCATGATTACACAGGGCGATCTATTGAGTGTTCCCCCCCAGTGGGCTCGGGGGCTGTTGCTTATCAGATTTTTCCGGACCGTTTCGCTAACGGTGATCCCTCTAACGATCCAAAGGGTGTTTACGCCTGGCAGACCAATCCTCCCCCCCGGGAAGTGGTAACACACCCCCCCTATACGTCGTTTGGTGGCGATTTGAAAGGTATCATATCTAAGCTGCCCTATTTATCCGAATTGGGCATTGAACTTATTTATCTGACACCCATTTTTGCCGCCCCCACCATGCACAAATATGATGTTCGCGACTATCTAATGCTTGACCCCCCAATTTGGGGGGGACATGGACGATCTGTGCAAACTGGTGCAAGAATGCACTGAACGTGGAATCAGGATAATTTTGGACGGTGTTTTTAATCACTGCGGATTTGAATTTGGTCCCTTCCAGGATGTGGTGAAAACGGGCCGGCTTCACGTTATTGGAACTGGTTCCATGTTAAGGGATATCCAATTGAAACGGAACCGCTACCTAATTACGAGGCCTTTGCCTATGCGCCCTCTATGCCCCCCCGTTTAAATACTTCTAATCCGGAAGTGATCAGCTACTTTACTGAGGTATGTTTGTATTGGCTGCGGGAGGCGGGTGTGCACGGGTGGCGGTTTGATACTGCTAATGAAGTGGACCCGGATTTTTGGCGTTATCTTCGGAAGGCGGTTAAGCGGGAGTTTCCCGACGCTTTGTTGATGGGGGGAAATTTGGCACGACGCCAACCGTTGGCTGCAAGGCGATCAATTTGACTCGGTCATGAATTATACCTTTCGGGACAGTGTGCTGAAGTTTTTCGCGGAACGTTCCATAGACGCCGCCGCATTTGATGCGCGGGTTACCAAAATGTTGGTTATGTACCGGCGGCAGGCGCAGGAGGTTAATCTAAATTTATTGGGAAGCCACGATACGGGCCGTTTTCTGGGATATTGCAATAACCGCAAAGAAAGACTGAAGCTGGCGTTGGCCTTCCAAATGACCTTTGTTGGGATGCCCATTGTTTATTACGGTGATGAAATCGGGATGACAAGCGAAGATGGGATGGAAGAGGGGGGGCGCGCTCCCATGATTTGGGATCAAAAGTTTCAGGATCGCAAGCTGTTTGACTACGTGAAAGGGTTAATTCGGTTGCGAAAAAGATATGATGCGCTTAAGGTCGGAGATTTTAGAACGCTTAGCGCGGTAGATGGCATCTATTCATATTCACGTCGATTGGGGGGGGAGCAGAACATTATTGTAGTGCTGAATAACTCTGCGCGAGATGGGGGGGAGTTTTCTCTTTCGATCCCAAATCCGGGCGATGCCGGCAAGGTTTATACGGAGCTATTCTCCCAACAAACCGCTCAAAACCGGGAAGGGGGGGTATTTACAACTATATTACAGCCGTTTGAGGCCCAAATTTATATTCCGGGGGGGTTAGACAATGATTCTCGATTCTCATCTACATTTTGGGCAAATGGGCGAGTTTGATCTTCAACCGCAGAAAATGTTGAGGGCTATGGACACATACTGTGTTGACTTCGGTATAGTATCCAATATCGCCGCCTGCGAATTTGAGCCTAATAGCGGAACTTTATTAGACAAATTCACACAATTGGAAATCAACCGAAAAACGCTAGAACTAGTGCGGGAAAATATTACACGCCTGAGGGGGGGTCAATTTTGGATTCGGCCCCACACGGAGCCCTTTACTAGTGAGATAGGCGAATTTATTGTAGCCAACAGAGAATATTTTGTGGGCCTTAAGGCCCACCCCTTTTATTCTAGGTTGCCTGTGACGGATGAGCGTTATAGAGATTATTTTCAATTTGCCCAAGAGGCAGGGCTGCCTATTGCGGTTCATACCGCGATGGATAAGACCTCGGAACCTTCCTATGTATACGAAACTGCCAAACAGTATCCGCGGATTCCGTTTATTATGGTTCACATGGGCTTGGGCAGCGATCATCAAGAGGCGATCAATTTTGCCGTTCGGTTGGAAAACCTTTATCTCGATACATCTTGGGTTACGGCGCAGGCTGCTATGGTCGCGGCCAACGTTTGCGGTTCCCATAAGGTTTTGTTTGGCAGCGATAGCCCCCATTGACGGAGAAAACACGTATGAATTTACACAGATTACTTCGCCAAGGATAAAAAGTTATTAGTTGAATCCGATTGGGACGGTATCCTAGGCCAAAACGCGGTTCGGCTATTTAACTTGCGAAGCACACTCAATAAGCTTAAACAGAACGGGGTGAAGGGCTATGGGACACAGCGGATCGTTTGAGGCGGATTCCCGGAAAGTAAGGGCGTGGCCAGATTCAAGCTTCAATTCAGGGTCCGCTTGCTGTAATCATTACAAAATCAGATGCTTCCATCGTTTTTTTGGAGGTCGAGCGACTGATAGTACTGCTCAATGGTAAAGCGCTTAAATTGAGCATCAACTTCCGCTAATGCGGTACGTGTCCAACTCCATCTTATTCCGGTACTTGTGGGATAGGTGTTAAACAGACACCTTGGCGGAGGATTCTTTACAATACCCCTAGAAGTAATGAGATAAAATATGAATTATGGGGGGGTGGGCCATGGGCATTGATGCGATAAAATATGGCAATTATTTGGCGATTTTGGCGGAAGAATTGGTGCCCGCGGTGGGATGCACCGAACCGGGCTGCTTGGCACTAGCCGGAGCGAAACTGCGAAGCGTACTGGGGGGGGAGGTGCCCGAAAGCGTCAGGGTCCAGATGAGCGGTAATTTGATAAAAACGCTAAATCGGTGACGATCCCCCCCTATTCCGATGGTTTAAAGGGAATTGAGGCCGCGATTTGGTTGGGCATCTTAGGGGGGCGATGCTGAATTGGGCTTGGCTGTACTCAGTTCGGTGTCGCGCCGTGATATAGACGGGGGGTTTTAGAGATCATTGGGGGGGAAGGTTCCCATACTACTGTGGAATTATTGGACAGCCCCCCCGTTAAATTGCATCTATGGCTGGAAGGAACGGGGGGGCGGCAACCGGGCTTCAGTTGAAATTAGGCATACACATACCAATTTCGTCCGCATTGAAAGAAATGGTGAAATCCTGTTAGATCAAACGGAAGATATGCAGGCAGGCGAACTGTTCACCGATCGAACGCTACTTAATGTCCGCGATATTCTTACCTTTGCCGATCGCGTGTCCTTGGAAGATATTGAATCCATACTACGGCCCCCCCAGATCGAATGCAACACTGCCTTGGCGGAACGGGGTTGGTAGAAGATTTTGGGGGGGCAAGGGTGGGCAAGCACTTGCTGGCTAATTTCGGTACGGGCGTGAGCAATCTCGCCCGGGCCAAGGCCGCTGCGGCCGCGGATGCCAGAATGGACGGCTGCCAAATGCCGGTGGTGATCAACTCAGGCAGCGGAAATCAAGGTATTACCGTCTCTCTGCCGGTGGTTGTCTACGCTCAGCATTACAAATTGTCGGAAGAACGCCTAATGCGGGCTTTGTGCGTTAGCAATCTCATCGCCATCCACCAAAAACCGGTATCGGCAGGCTATCAGCATATTGCGGCGCGGTCAGCGCCGCTTGCGGTTCGGCAGCGGCCTTAGCTACATGCTCGGAGGGGACTATGGGCAGGTAAGCGGTACGATCACTAATACGTTAGCTAACGTATCGGGCATACTTTGTGATGGAGCAAAACCATCGTGTGCCGCGAAAATTGCTT
>JMBX01000405.1_pt1 | contig 11085 bp, 18 predicted proteins | sample 616521 | NCBI WGS metagenome assembly JMBX01 (sample SAMN02727906, study PRJNA239997) | anaerobic digester metagenome | biome: anaerobic digester; isolation source: mesophilic anaerobic digester inoculated with municipal waste water sludge... | place: Germany: Bielefeld University, CeBiTec ...
TTTCTTTACAGCATGATGGTACGATGCTTTCAGGGCGCCAACTGAAGTACCAAGTATGTCGGACATATCTTCATATTTCATCTCGTCAAAGTATTTCATCTGAAAAACAAGTCGTTTGCTTTTCGGGAAGGGTAAGGATGGCTTTCTGCAGGAGTAATTGTGCTTTATCACCGTCAAAATATTCGTCTCCTTCTATCGTGTTTAGCAGAAAAGAGTCATCATCGTCAATGGAAACGTTATTCTGGCTTCTCTTTTTGTTCAGAAAGGTGATGCTTTCGTTAATAGCAATACGATATAACCAGGTACTAACCTTGGCCTCACCCCCCTGAAATGATCAAGATTTGTCCAGGCTTTTATGAACACATCCTGAAGGATATCGTTGGCATCATCGTGAGACAAAACCATTTTTCGTATCTGCCAGTAAAGCCTTTCGCTGTATTCAGACACAATACCGGCAAACGCTTTACGAGCTGTGCGCGGGTTGCGCAACTCTTCCAGTAGCCGTTCCTCGTTATTTATTTCCATATTTGCGGAATTCAATCTAAAGATAAAAATTTTTTTTGTAATATTTATCTCAGATGTTATCACCTTTTTCGAACCATGTAATAAAATTCTGTGCGATATCGGTATTTTGTTGCCACCATTCATATGAATCGTGGTAGTACGAAACGCTGATATAGCGGCAGAATGTGTCATAATAATCAGATTGAAATATATGTGAGAAAAAGGGAATGTAAAACGTCCATAATACTCCCTCTTTAGAACTATTATTATCTCTCTTGCTTTCTTTATCAATGACCTGCATAATCTCTTTGTTGACAGTCTTGAAAGTGTAAATTCACTTTCTTCTTCAGGTGTATTTTCAATGAATCAAGAGCAGTGATGATGGCATGGTAAACAAAATTTCGGTTTAATCCTTCCTCTATGCTAAGTGGAGGAATTTCTCCATGACTCGACGATTTGGTTGTTTTACGAATCAACTGCTGTTGAATAAAAGATCTTTCCAAGGGCTCTTCAGTAATTTTTATTCGCATGGTGCGCAACATCTCCTCGAACGCGTTTTTAGAACGCTTGCTGTCTGGTTCCAGCAGAAGAAACATCTGGAACGAGAGTATGCTCTGGACCCATAATCCTTTGTCGTTCAAAGCATATGCGTTAAGAAGGAAGGCGTCGCTGTGCGATTTATCCAGGTCGATTGATTTTTTTATATGTCCGATTGCATTTTCAATATCTCCTTTTTGTAATGGTTAACAGCCAAATTGAAATGAAGTAGATATTCATCACCGTTTTTTTTATTAATCCTTCTTCAAGGAGATTGATGGCATCTTCCAGCCGGTTCATTCCTGCCAGTGCTTCACTTTTTACAGCGTAAGCACCGGTTGAAAGCTCTTTATTCTTTGAATTAATTACTACAGTACTGAATTTCGATGCATTTTGATAATCATTAAGTGCCAGATATGACAATGACAGTTCATAGGTTGCATGAATATCTTTTGGATCAATTTCAAGAGCTTTTCTGTATTTCCCGATAGCGCTCTTATATTCACCCGCATCGTGCAGTTCCACACCTTCCTGAATGAGCTTTTGTACGTTGGCACTCTGCCCATATAATAGGATTGAGAAAGTGCCCACTAAAAAAAGTGATTGTAAATAAGGTTCTCATCATCGTAAAAATTCATTTGGGTTGATAAAAGTAAGACAAAAAAAGTAATTCCGGATTTATATTTATAGAAATGGTGTAAATTGTAACACTTATAAACAAATTTTATGTACAAGTATCGGGTTTTTACACTTTTTTTTGGTGACAGTAACTTTTCCATGTAGCTCCGTTTTATATAAGACATAAGGAAAAGTTGTTTAATTTTGTAGTCTCATTTTTATGGCTGAAAAACTGCTTTTGAGACGAGAAGTACAGATTAGATTTTTGCATTCAGCAGAAGAACTTGCTCCTAAAGCCCAAAATATCAAATAGTTTATAAATGATAATACTTAGGTAAATGTTTATTTCGACACCAGACAATACTGGATAAAGATTACTGATTTTCGGCAAAACCAATTCTGCCGGCAATTATTTATATATGGCAAATCGAGACATTTGCTTGGCTATTAAGTTTATGAAAGTCAACAAAGTGAGCAAGATTTTTGAGTAAAAACCAAAACGCTTTCTATTATTATAAAATAAAATATTATGCAGTATATTCAGGTACAATTTGATTGTAATCCGGCAAATGAGGTTATAACCGATGTTCTGGCAGCACTTCTGGCTGAGATTGGATTTGAGACATTTGTTCCGGCAAACAGAGGTTTGGATGCCTACTTACCGGCAACCCTGTTTTCGGAGAAAGAGATTGATGATCTTCTTTCGAAATTTCCCATGGAAGCAACAATCACCTATTCATCCCATGCAATGGAAGATAAAGACTGGAACGAAGAGTGGGAGAAAAACTATTTTCAGCCTATTGTAATCGATGAAAAGGTATGCATCCATAGCTCTTTCCACCGGCCGGAAAAGGAGTATGAATACAACATTCTTATCGATCCTAAGATGGCTTTCGGAACCGGCCATCACCAGACCACTGGTTTGATGATGAAAGAGATTCTAGCCATGAACCTGGCAGGTAAATCGGTTCTTGATATGGGATGCGGTACGGCTTTGCTGGCAATATTAGCATCGATGAAAGGGGCTGAGCGCGTTACAGCTATCGATATAGATGAGTGGGCCTATAGCAATGCTCTTGAGAATGTGCAACTGAACGGTACTGAAAACATTCGAGTGTTGCAGGGAGGTGCCGGGTTGTTAGGCTCTGAAACATATGATGTAATTTTAGCCAATATCAACAGGAATATTCTTTTAAGGGATTTTCCATTATATGTTAACGTGCTAAATGTTGGCGGACAGATTGTTATGAGCGGGTTCTTCGCAGAGGATATCCCTGCCATCCGCGCCAAAAGCGAAGAATACGGCTTAGTATATCAGCACTTTTTGGTGATGGATCAATGGGTTGCTGTTTCGTTTCGTTTTTGAATTAAATAAAATAAGTATTACCTTTGCGCAACTTTAAAAAAATTGATATTATTTAGGTTATTTACAAATGGAGTGGTTAGTAGAGTTAGTTACAGGTTCTGGGATTGCGCATTCAATATTAGTTCTTGCTCTTGTTATTTCCGGAGGTTTATTACTGGGGGGGAAAATAAAAATATTTGGTATATCGCTGGGGGGGACAACATGGATACTTTTTCTTGGTATATTTTTAGGACATCTTGGACTGGAGGTTAACGGTGAGGTATTGCACTTTCTGAAAGAGTTTGGGCTTATCCTTTTTATCTATTCCATTGGAATGCAGGTGGGCCCCAGCTTTTTCTTCGTTCAAGCAGGGAGGAATGACACTGAACCTGCTGGCATCGGGTGTTGTAATACTTGGAGTTTTAACAGCATACGTTATTCATCTTGTTAATGGAATACCCATTGTAACCATGGTGGGTATCCTTTCGGGTGCTGTAACCAATACACCTGGCTTGGGTGCGGCTCAGCAAACATATACCGATATTACCGGTTCAACCGATCCTTCTATTGCCACAGCATATGCCGTGACCTATCCGCTTGGAGTAGTGGGGATAATAATGAGTATTGTATTTTCAGATATATATTCAAAATTGATCTTCACAAGAGAATAAAAGGCTCGATGAAAACAGCGAATCCAAAATGAATGAAGCACATATGTTCTCGCTTCAGGTTAAGAATCCCGCCATTTTCGGAAAGAATATACATGAAGTAAAAACACTTATTGACAAGGAATTTGTGATTTCCAGGGTTTTACACTCACAGACAAATGGACTGGCGGTACCGCGTACAGAAACAATATTGAATGAGGATGACAAAATTATGGTTGTTTCAAACCTTAAGAATATTGATGTTATTGAAGCTCTCATAGGAAAGCTTATAGATATGGGTAGGGAGGAGTGGAATAAGCTCGATTCACAACTTGTTTCCCGCAGAATTAACATCACCAAATCCGAGATCAACGGCCGATCAATAGGTAACCTGAAATTGAGAAATATTTTGGAGTAAATATTACACGTGTGAATCGCGCCGGTGTCGACCTTATTGCCGATTCGAGGCTCCAGCTGCAGTTGGGTGACCGTGTAACGGTGGTAGGGGGGCTGAGTCAGATATTGCCAACGTTGAAAAATTTCTTGGAAACTCTCTGAAACGGCTTAGAGAACCCAATCTTATATCAATATTTCTGGGAATAGCACTGGGTGTATTAGTGGGAAGCATCCCTTTTATGTTACCCGGTATTCCTCAGCCTGTGAAACTTGGGCTTGCAGGCGGCCCGCTTATCATATCAATTCTGATAAGTAAATTCGGCCTAAATACAAGCTTGTTACATATACCACTATGAGTGCAAATCTGATGTTACGGGAGATAGGTATTGCAATTTTCCTTGCTTGCGTGGGATTGGGTGCCGGTGAGAATTTTGTAGAAACAGTAGTTAATGGTGGCTACAAATGGATTGGCTATGGCGCTATCATCACCGTGATTCCATTATTGATAATTGGTACTATAGGAAGAAAGGTATGTAAGCTGAACTATTTTACACTTATGGGATTGATTGCAGGCAGTATGACCGATCCGCCAGCATTGTCATATTCAAATGCGACAGCCGGAAATGATGTGCCTTCAGTGAGTTATGCAACCGTATATCCACTTACGATGTTTCTCAGAGTAATTACGGCGCAACTGCTTATCCTTCTTTTTATTTAACTTAAAGCTGCCATTATTGTTCTGGCAGCTGATTATATTTGATGCGCGAATTAGTGATTGTTGTATTTCTAAATGTGAAATGTGACGGATGGTGTTACAAAAAACATGTTTTATCGCCATCGTTTCGGGCACGCTTGGGAGGGCAGGAAGTATTATAGTGTAGCAAGAGATATGTTTTGTCGCAATCGTTTGCACTGTTTTATGAGTAAAAGTTGCATGTAATCACTTCTTTCGTTGACTAATAGTTGTAGATTTGTTCTGAATCTAAAATAATTTAATACGCATAATACGTTAAAAAAAAGAAGAAAATCTTACTAAACGAAAGAAACAGAATGGTACTTCTTACTTTTCAAATTGATTATCATACCACATGGGGGGGTCAGTCGGTATGCCTCTGTGGTTCTATTCCCGAACTGGGTAATTATAATGAAACCGATGCTGTTGTCCTTTCGAATGATGGCGACAGGTGGTATACGGAAATTAATGTATCAGAAACGGCAGAGCTTCAATACTACTATTTTATCAGGCAGGGGAACAGTACCATTCGACGTGAATGGGGAAGCAACCGAAGACTTAACGTCATTGAAAAGATTAAAGAGTATCTTGTTCAGGACCTTTGGAAAAACAGGCCATACCACACCTATTTATACTCATCGGCTTTTACAGAAAGTATATTTTTTTCATGAAAAAGAGCCTCTACCCTCAGAATATTACTCTCAAACAGTTTTATTGAATGTAACATGTCCTTATGTATGCAGGGACCAGATCCTTTCCGTGAGCGGCGATTGCGAGGCATTGGGCGGATGGGACTTAAAAAGCCAAAACACTATCGCTCGTGAATGACGGCGAATGGCAGATAGTGCTTGATGCTGAGGAACTGCCCGAAACATGTTATTATAAGTTTGTCATTCTCGATAAAAAAAAGTGGAAAAGCCATTCACTGGGAAGATGGTGGAAACCGCATTCTGTATGCAGGAAAGGCTCATAAAAACTACAGGCTCTTTGCTGAGATGGCTCTGCAATATCATCATCATCACTTTTCATATAAGGGAGTGGGTACTTCAATACCTGTTTTCTCGTTGAGAACAAACGAAAGCTTTGGAGTGGGCGATTTACCGATCTGCACAAGATGATAGACTGGGCAGTGGCTACCCGTCAACAACTTATTCAGCTGCTTCCGGTGAATGATACCACGTCCACGGGCACATGGTGCGACTCCTATCCATACAGTGGCATATCAATTTATGCACTCCACCCAATATATTTGGGGGTGCATGGAATATCCTTTAAAAGATAAGAAGAAGCTTAAAGATTACAGGGAAGAGGCGGAACATCTTAACTGCCTACCCAAGTTGGACTATGAAAAGGTGCTTAAGCTCAAGAGACGTTACAGCAGGGATCTCTTCGTGCAGGATGGTAGGGAAGTACTGTCTTCGGAAGAATACATCGTATTTTATGAAAAGAATAAAGCCTGGATCTTTCCATATGCATGCTACTGTCTGCTGCGCGATAAAACAGTACGGCTGACTTTAGAAACTGGGGGGGTGAATTCAGTAGTTACGATGAAGCCCGCTTGAAACGGATGCTTGAAGTTTATCCGGAAGCGAAAAATGAGACTAATTACTGGTTCTTTGTGCAGTTCCTGCTTCACAAACAATTTTCCCGGGTAAAGAAGTATGCTCACAGCAGAGGTGTAACACTCAAGGGAGACATTCCTATCGGAATAAGTAGAAACAGTATTGATGCGTGGACCAATCCCAATCTGTTTAATATGGATACGCAAAGCGGTGCACCGCCCGACGACTTTTCATTCTTTGGCCAAAACTGGGGATTTCCTACTTACAACTGGTATGCGATGGAGGAGGACGGGTATGCATGGTGGATAAGCCGATTCCAAAAATGGCGGACTATTTGATGCATACCGTATCGATCATATCCTGGGATTTTCCGTATCTGGGAAATACCTCTGGATGCCGTACAAGGACTATTAGGCCACTTTAACCCGGCATTGCCCTACTGGGCTGAAGAGATTAACCGGGCAGGTATTCCTTTCGATGAAGAGAGAATGGTAAAACCGTTTATTCATGAACATTTTTACCGGATATTTTTGATAAATATACCAAAGAAGTAAAGGAGAATTACCTGGAGGTATCGGGTTGGCAGCGTTTCAAGCTAAAGCCGTTTTGTGATTCTCAAAAAAAATCAAACACCTATTTGATAGTAAGTCTGACAAGAAAAGCCGACTTATATGCGATGGTCTTCTATCTCTTTGTACAGAGGTCCTTTTTATTCGAGATCCACTTGATCAAAATCGTTTTCATCCGCGCATTACGGCACAATACACCTATTCGTACAAGTATCTGGATGATAATGTAAAAGAGGCTTTTAATCGCCTTTATGTCGAATTTTTTTACAACCGTCATAACTATTTTGGAGAGAACAGGCAATGAAAAACTGCCTGTGCTTATTTCATCTACACCGATGATGGTATGTGGAGAAGACCTGGGTATGGTGCCCGACTGTGTACCTTCGGTAATGCATGAATTGCAGATGTTGAGCTTGGAGATTGAACGAATGCCCAAAGATCAGCATGCTACTTTCACCGACCTGCAAAAGCTTCCTTATCTCTCCGTTTGTACTACATCAACACATGATATGTCGCCCCCCCTCCGTTTATGGTGGACTGAAAACCGGGAACTAACACAACGTTATTATAATGAGGTACTGCATCGAGAGGGTACCGCACCGGCCGAATGTAATACAGCAATCTGCCTGCAGATTATTGAACATCATCTCCAATCATCGGCCATGTGGGTCATTCTTCCCTTGCAGGACTGGATGTCGATAGATGAAAGGCTTCGTAATCCCGATATTGCGGACGAAAGGATTAATGTGCCCGCCAATCCTTCGCATTACTGGCGCTACAGAATGCATATATCGCTTGATGACTTGCTCAAAGAGACCACATTCAATAAAAAAAGTGGAGGCAATCTCACGGAGATAAAGGAGATAAAGGAGATAAAAAATGACAGGTTTAGAGTAAACATGAAAAGAGGGTAAAAAACACATTATGTTTTACCCTCTTTTTACAGTTATGCTGTATAGTGATTGTTACGCTTTTCCTGCGCTACCCAATACATTTTCAGTTTTGTGCATGTAGAGCTTTTTCAACTCTTCACGTGCCGGGCCGAGATATTTTCGTGGATCGAATTCAGCCGGTTTGGTTGCAAATACCTCACGCACGGCAGCTGTCATAGCAAGACGGCCGTCAGAGTCGATATTTATTTTACATACAGACGATTTTGCAGCTCTGCGCAATTGCTCTTCGGGTATGCCGATAGAGTCATTCAGCTTACCTCCATATTTGTTTATGGTTTCCACATACTGAGGCGGAACGGATGATGATCCGTGAAGAACGATGGGGGGGAAGCCCGGAATTCGTTTTTCAACCTCTTCAAGAATATCGAAACGCAAAGGAGGAGGAACCAGTACACCATCTTTGTTGCGTGTGCACTGCTCGGGAGTGAACTTAAAGGCTCCGTGTGAGGTGCCGATAGAGATTGCAAGTGAGTCTACACCGGTGCGTTTTACAAAGTCTACAACTTCATCCGGTTCGGTATATGTGTGGTGTTCAGCCTGCACGTCATCTTCAATGCCGGCAAGTACACCCAATTCTCCTTCCACAGTAACATCATGCTGATGGGCAAAATCGACCACCTTTTTTGTCAATGCAACATTTTCCTCATAAGGGAGGTGAGAACCGTCTATCATTACTGATGAGAAACCGTTTTCTATACAATCTTTACAGAGTTCAAAGCTATCTCCATGGTCGAGATGTAGAACAATTGGAATTTCGTAGCCAAGTTCTTTGGCATATTGAACAGCTCCCTGAGCCATATAACGCAACAGTGTCTGGTTGGCATATTTACGTGCACCGCTTGACACTTGCAGAATCACAGGGGGGGACTTGGTTTCAACACAAGCAGATATAATGGCCTGCAATTGTTCCATGTTGTTGAAATTAAAAGCGGGGGGGATAGCATATCCGCCATCAATAGCTTTTTTTTAAAAAGCCCTCTTGAGTTTACAAGACCCAATTCTTTATAACTTACCATTGTACTAATTGTTTTTTTATTTTTAAGAATTATCAAAATATTATCACAAAAATACGATTAAATCTGTAATTAGAGAAATTATAATCCGAAAGAGTGTTTAAAAATGATTATCAGGTGGTGAAAAAAACAAAATCCATCTGATTGATAATTACCAAAAACGGTTGTTAAACAAATTATTTTTGCTATTTTTGTCTTTCGATAAGTCAGCTTACAGATCATTATTCAGTTGAGGACAATATCTTTCAAGTTAACTATCACTTATTCTAATATTATTTTACTTTAACTTACAATTTAGTTATTATGATTATAGGAATACCTAAAGAGATTATGCGGGGTGAAGCCCGTGTTGCTGCAACTCCAGAAACCGTGAAAAAAAATTTGTTAAGGATGGGTTAACGGTCCTTGTGGAAACCGGAGCAGGAGAAAATTCCCACTATTATGATGAGCAATATGCAGGCGTAGGGGGGGCTGAACTGATCCCCGGCCCGAAGCAACTATTTAAAAGAGCCGACCTTATTCTGAAAGTAAAAGAACCGCTGTTCAACGAAAAAGAAAACAGGCACGAAGTGGATATGATGCACCGGGGGGGACAGTATCTCATCACCTTTATACATCCTGCCTCTCCCGGAAATCATGAGATGGTGAAAAAAACTTGCCGGAGCAGGTGTGACGAGCCTTACTCTTGATGGTATTCCGCGTATATCGAGGGCACAGCATATGGATGCTCTCACCTCAATGAGCACGTGTGCCGGATATAAGGGAATGATAATGGCTGCAAATGACCTTCCCTGCTTTATGCCGCAAATGTTCACAGCTGTGGGAGTGCTTAAACCTGCCAATGTACTCGTTATAGGTGCAGGGGTAGCGGGATTACAGGCTCTGGCAACTGCTAAGAGGCTGGGTGCGGTAACCTATGCCATGGATATCCGTCCCGCTGCAAATGAGCAAGCTAAGAGCCTTGGCGCCAAAGTGATTGATTCGGGTGTACCTGCTGAGAAGGCTATGGGTGAAGGGGGGGGTATGCTAAAAGCTATCAGAAGAGTGGATACAGAAGGAAAGAGAGACGTTGAGTAAAGTACTATGTGAGATGGATATCATCTTTCTTAGTGCGCTGATACCCGGCAAGGTAGCTCCAATACTCATCACTGAAATATGGTGAAAGAGATGAAGAAGGGTTCTGTAATAGTTGACATCTCAATAGACCAGGGGGGGAACTGCGAGATCACCCCCCCTGCCGGAACAAAGGAGGTGAAACACAATGTGACCATTGGTGGCATAAAAAAATATTCCCGGCTTAATTCCTGCAAGCTCCACCTGGATGTTTGCAAATAATGTTTATAATCTGGTGAATTATCTTATTAAAGAGGGTCAGATAGTGCTTGATCTTAAAGATGAGATAACAGGATCGATTCTGGTGACTCATAACCACGAGGTAGTACATGAGGGCGCACGTGAAGCTATGGGATTATAATATTCAAAAAGTTATATACATCAAAAATGCATTAGCGGTTAAGCAGATGCTTAATTACATTTTAAACAGTTGAAAATTATGAATCCAATCTTTTAGTACTGGTTTTATTGCCGCATCAGTTGTGGGTTACCTGATTATTAAAATGTACCCAGCCTGCTGCACACCCCCCCTTTGATGTCAGGCATGAATGCATTGTCGGGCATCACCCTTCTTGGAGCAGTGGCTGCAGTAGGGTTGTCTCTTATAGCTGTTGACAGCGGAGGTAGGCTGTTGGGGCAATTGTTAGGCGGTATAGCCATTATTGCTGCGACGGTGAATGTGGTGGGCGGTTTTGGAGTGACTCACAGAATGCTTAAAATGTTTGATAAAAAGAAGAAAAAAATTATGAGCAGTACTGTTTATATCATCATCTGTGCACTGTTGTCTGTTGCCGTTTTGTTAGGTATTTCGCTGATGAGCAGAGTTAAGACGGCTGTCGCTGGAAATCTGATTAGCGCTTTTAGCGTTTTTTTTAGCTATTATAGTCACATTACTCTTCAATAATATTCTAGAGTCGTGGAGTATTTATCTTTTTATGCTGGTAGGTGTTCTCATTGGAGGTGCATTTGCCGTGAGGGTAAAAATGATACAGATGCCTCAGCTTGTTGCGTTGTTCAACGGTGTAGGGGGGGCTTGCTTCTGCTCTGGTGGGCATACTCTCTCTCCTGGGTATAGGAATTATAGCTGGAGAGTAT
>JMBX01000406.1_pt1 | contig 11040 bp, 17 predicted proteins | sample 616521 | NCBI WGS metagenome assembly JMBX01 (sample SAMN02727906, study PRJNA239997) | anaerobic digester metagenome | biome: anaerobic digester; isolation source: mesophilic anaerobic digester inoculated with municipal waste water sludge... | place: Germany: Bielefeld University, CeBiTec ...
TTTCTGCTCTTCAGGCTGGACTTGAACCAGCGACCCTCTGATTAACAGTCAGATGCTCTAACCGACTGAGCTACTGAAGAATTAAATTTTCGATCTCAGAAAAGTGATGCAAAAGTAGTATAAATTTCCGAATTAACCAATATCTGTAGCGAAAAAAAATGGACATCTAATTTTTTTGTGTAAAAACAGGCTCGGGAACGATCAATTTATGATTTGTCGAATATAAATATTTGAAACTTTTTATTACCTTTGAAACGTAATCAATCAGCATAAACAAAGATTAAAATGATATTCAAATTTCTAATTCTTTCCGATGAAGCAGATAACTTCAAAAGGGAAATCAAAATTGATGCCGATGCCACTTTTTTGGATTTCTACCATGTTATTTTAAACTGCACCGGTTTCAGCAATAAGGAAATGGCATCGTTCTTCTTATGTGACAACAAGTGGCGTAAGCTGCAGGAAATCACGCTGGTAGAAATGGATACATATTCTGATGAGGACTCCTATATAATGGAGAAATGCATTTTGAGCGACTATCTTGAAGATGAAAAGCAAAAGCTGATGTACGTTTTCGATTATCTCACCGAACGCGCACTATATATTGAATTATCAGAAATAATTCCCGGAAAAAAAACCTTGATAAAGCAATCTGTTCACTTTCCGTTGGCGAAGCACCCAAACAGCTATTGAATATTGAAGAAATAAAAACCGATGGCGTTTTATTGGATACCGGCGAATCGTTCTACGGTGATGAAAATTTCGATATTGATGAATTGGACAGAGAGGGATTTGAAGGATTGGATGATATCTCTGTTGATACAGGCGAAAGTGATATCTTTTGAATTGCCCCATCAACATTATCAAATCATCAATGAACGCCGGATATTAATTTAATAATAACGGGAAACTGAATCAATCCGTTTTAATATCGCTCATAATCGTTCAATCTGATTATTTACGGTTAAAGTTCAATTAAACCTGGTTTTGTATGTTTCAAACTCTCCAAATATCAATCAATCTCATTAAATCTGAATAATGAATACCCTTCTCGTGCTGCTTGGTCCCACAGGTGTTGGAAAAACCGAATGGAGCCTGCGCATCGCCGAAGAGATAAAAAGTCCCATCATATCAGCCGATTCACGGCAGCTATACCGGGGGGGAATGACCATTGGAACAGCTGCTCCTACAGAATTACAACGTAAACGTGTACCACACTATTTCGTGGGAGTACTTTCACCTGAAGAATATTACAGCGCCAGTGAATATGAACAGGATGCCATGGCTCTGCTAAGTGAACTTTACAAGCAACATCAGGTTGTAATTATGACGGGGGGGTTCTATGATGTATATCGATGCGGTGTGTAAAGGTATTGATAATATACCCTCTATTGATATCAGGTTGCGAAAAGATGTTCAGGAGCTCTACCGTAAAGAGGGGGGGCTCGATCCTATTCGCCGGCAATTGAAAATTCTGGACCCTGCATTTTATGATGAAGTGGATCTGAAAAACCCCCCAAGAGGGTCATTCATGCATTGGAGGTGTGCCTGATGGCCGGGAGACCTTACTCTTCCCTACGTACTAACCCTAGAAAAAGCGTCCTTTTAGTATAGTGAAGATAGGATTTACCCGCGACCGGCAAGAGCTGTATGAACGTATCAATAATCGTGTTAATCAGATGATAAAAGAGGGACTGGTTGACGAAGCTCGTCACTTTTATCCGCACCGTTATTTAAACTCACTTAACACTGTTGGTTACAAAGAACTTTTCGATTACTTCGACGGTAACTGCACGCTCGATTTTCTATAGAGAAATTAAACAACACTCCCGAAACTATGCCCGCAAGCAGATGACTTGGTTTAAGAAAGACCCGGAGATAAATTGGATAAACCTGTCAGAAGAAAATAGAGATGTGATAAATGAGATTAAGGATATTTTGAAATTAGATTGTTGAACAGATTCTTTTATTCATTGTATGAGTCCCGTCCGAAATATCTCGATTTTTCATGTTTTGAAAATTGAGTTTAGGAGGGGACTCAAATATACAAATTAGAAGTACCGAAAGCTAAATCTTACATAGTGTCGATCCTTTTTCCTTTTTTTATTGTAATCATTCAGTTTCATATAAAAATATATTTATACTTTTAATTATTCAGAACTTTTAAATGTCTCCCATTCATGTTTACTAATTTATTATGCGACTAATACTCCATTAATTAGCATTTTACAACAGTTCTTTATTCTGTATTAATGTTCACCACTCATCACACATGCATGGATTGAAACGCTTTTCTTCCATCGCTCATGGCGAGAATTACCGTTTGTTCTGCAGCAAGCAATGTCGCCACCGGCAAATGATCTTATCGGCCGTTTCAGGTATCCCTAAGGTTTAAATAATTCAGAATGACTACCCAATCGTATCAATTTGATCACATCACTGTTTTCGTCTATCCAAATTAAAAGAAAATCACCCTCGATATGGTATTTCCAACATCCCTTGTAATTTCCGACCAAAGGGAGAAGTTTAGTTTTTACAATTTTTTTTCAATTGTCATCTTTAATATAAATCGACCAACAATTATACGATCTTCAAAACTTCACATCATACAAATGTGAGCCATCTCGCTCAAATTCCATTACCCCCCTTGTCGGTCATCGGATGCTTCAGAATAGCTTCTAACACATTATATGATGCAGTTACGGCATGGCAACCAACCATACTTACGCGATATATCTGATCAACATTTTAAAACTAGCTCCTAACACTTTGCAAGAAAATCCGTATAATTTGAATGTATTTACAATATCAGCCACAACATCAATACCATGAGAGGAAATATTATCGAGACGATTGACATACGGTGCAACAAAGTCAGCACCTGCTTTTGCCGCAATTAATGCTTGTTGCTGGGTAAAAATTGCGGTTGCCGTAACATACATTCCCGCCTCTTTTACCATTTGTATTGCTCTAAAACCTTCTTTAGTTACAGGGATTTTAACAAAATAATTATTATCGAATTGAAAATAATCTTTATAGCACTTAGCTTCACGTAAAATATCATCCGCTTTTTCACTTATTGTTTGTACGTGAATCATTTTATCGCCTATACATTCCTGAATTTTAGGAATAATTTTTGATAAAGGTTCATTTTCATGAGCCAGAATAGTCGGATTTGTAGTTACACCCTCTATTGGAAAGTGCGTGAACAAATCTTTTATTTCATTTATATTTGCTGTATCTGCTAAATATATCATAATATTGTTTTTAATTAAATTATATCAAAAAAAATATCTTTGCCTTATCTCTTTACGTCAGCCTCTCCGAACGTGAGTTCTGAGTATCCTATTAAAACAACGTCTTCGTGAAACTGTTCATCAATATCGAAAATACACTTGCTATCGAAGGAAATAACTGGGACTTGGTCCCATGTATTACCTTGTTCATAAGCTTCTTGACGTCTCAAGGCAACTTTATCTAAAAGATGGCTTTGTCCGTTTTTTTGCATAGCATACCCTCCTCCGGAAATGGATCACAACAATCTTGTTTACTCCCTGGTTGAAACGATCTTCAGACAAGGCCAATCTTTCATTTTAAAGAAAAACCAATAAAGCTGCACGTGCTGATTTGCTTTGTAGCCCTTGTTGTATCAAAGCATATCGAATTGCAAACAGGTGTCCCGATCAAAAGGTTTATAGATGAATCGAAGAAGATAGTCGACGGACAACTCTTGAATCAAATTACAAACAAGGTGGCAATCGTGAAAGCTGAACCGACAGTTAAAATGAGAGAGATAATACAAAAATTATTTCAACCACACTAAAAGGACAAGTCAGGAAAATATTTAAATTTATTTTGCATCATTTAATAGACACGATAATTTACTCTTAATATATGTAAACAGCGTAAGAAACGGGCTTCAGCAGTTTTCTTATAAATGAACAACACAAAATGCAAGCAGATAACTTGATTTAAGAAAAACCCGGAGATAAATTGGACAAACCTGTCAGAAGAAAACAGAGATGTGATAAATGAGATTAAAGATATTTTGAAATTAGATTGTTGAACAGATTCTTTTATTCATTGTTTTAATTCTATATCAAAACAAAAAGGAGTCAGTAATGAAACCAAAATATTTGCCGGTCGATCACGACTATTTTGAAATCTTTGACAGAGAAATGGAAAAAGAAGAGGCAAGGGTAATATATTTTGCTTTTTCAGATGAGCCTGAACTGGAAGAGTTGCGTGGGAAGATTATGAAAATCAGAGAAATAAAAGACGAGGGGGGGTATTATCTTTTTTTTGAAAATGGCGACAGAGTGCGTTTAGACCGGATTGTGGTTATCAATGGAATTCCAGGCCCGGCTTATGACGAATACGACTCGTATGCCCTTGCCCCCCCTCTTACATGTCAGGCAGGTTATGACAATTGCAATTGGTAGTAAAATCATTATCTTTGCTAGTGATTTATTTTTGAACAAAGTCTTATGGCACTCAAGCAGCAACAGGAACTAAAACAAATACAGCGACTCTCCCCCCCCTTGCAAATGCAGGTGATAAAGTTAGTGGAGTTGAACTCCATTGAGGTGGAAGACCGGATTAAACAGGAGGTTGAAGATAATCCCGCGCTGGAGACTGCCGATGCCGAGATATCGGCCGATGTCGAAAATGAAGATATGGAAAGCGGGGAGGACACGTCTCTTTCGCAGGAAGATATGATTCTTGGCGACTATTTCTCGGAGGATGACATCCCCCCCGACTATCGCCTGAACGCAACATATCATAAAAACGAAACAAATATTGCCGAAATAAATTACTATGACGATAAATCGCTCAGCGATTACCTTCTGGAACAGATAAGGTTGTTAAATCTGGACAACCGGAAACAGTTGATCGCGGAATATATTATCGGTAGCCTCGATGAGAATGGTTATCTGCAGCGCGACCTGCAATCGATATCAGACGACCTGTTGTTCCAGCAGCAAATGGAGGTCACTCCTCTACATCTGGAAGATGTATTATATGAGATACAGGATCTCGATCCGGCTGGTGTGGGAGCCCGTGGACTGCAGGAGTGCCTGCTGATACAGCTGAATCGCTGTGAACCAACACCATCAGTAAGTCTTGCAAAAAAATACTTAAAGATTATTTTGATGAGTTTTCACGAAAACACTACGATAAGATCATGCGACGGATGAATATTTCACAGGACGATCTACGGGATGCCATTGAAGAAATCACGTCGCTGAACCCGAAACCTGGGAATAACATTGGAGATACTATGCAGACTGCAATGAACAATATTACTCCCGATTTCATCGTAGACTCCTATAACGGTGAAGTATCTATACACCTAAATAACAGCAATATTCCTACACTGAAGGTGAGCCGCAGCTTTTCGGAAATGCTGAAAGGTTACAGCGATAATAAAGAGAGTATGTCAACCGATGATAAACAAACAATGCTTTTTATGAAACAAAAGGTTGATTCCGCTAAATGGTTCATAGATGCTGTCAGACAACGCCAAAACACACTACAAAAAAACCATAGAGGCAATTGTACACATTCAGTACGACTTCTTCCTTACGGAAGATGAAAAATGCCTAAAACCTATGATCCTAAAAGATGTTGCTGAAAGAACAGGTTTCGATATTTCTACCATTTCTCGAGTAAGCAACAGCAAATATGTACAGACCAACACCGGTGTTTACCCTCTGAAGTTTTTCTTCTCCGAAGCGATGCAGACTAGAGGAGGGGGGGAAGATATTTCTTCAACAGAGATAAAATCAATTTTAAGGGAGAGCATCGACAACGAAAACTCTTCTAAACCTCTCACAGATGAGCAACTAACTAAAATCCTCAATAATAAAGGGTATGTAATAGCACGACGCACAGTGGCGAAATATCGTGAACAATTGAACATTCCGGTAGCCCGATTGAGAAAAAAATATAACTTTGCCGTTTCAGAAAATGAAACTTAGCAGGATGAAGTCAATTTCACACGTAATTTCCACTATTTTCCAACCATTGTTGATGCCGACCTACGGGGGGGTATTGCTCCTATTTGTTTATACCTATTTCGGTTTGATGTATCAAAATCATTTCTGGCAAATTATTACTCCTGTAGTCGTTTTTTTTCATTCGTGATACCTTCTATTCTCATTTTTTTTACTGTACCGAATGAAAATTATATCCGATTTATCGCTAAAGATACGCAGAGAACGTATATACCTTATCTGATTACTGTAGTATCTTACTCAGCAATGATAGTATTCTACAACAGGATGTACATGCCCGGATGGTTTCTTATGATGCTTGCCGCATCTGTTGCAATAATGATCTTTGCAATAATTATCACGCTGAAGTGGAAGATAAGCGCACATATGTTCGGGATTGGCGGACTCATTGGCGGGGGGGCAATGTCGATAAGCTATTTTGTGGAACGTTCAAATCCATATTACATGTTTATGGGATTGTTTATCATTGCCGGGTTGGTAGGCACATCAAGACTAATACTGCGACGCCACACACTTTCCCAGGTAATTGCCGGTTTTTTACTCGGTTTCCTGGTCTCGTTCACGTTCGTATGGTTTGGAGTGAAGATTTGAACTGAAAAGTTTGATTTTGATAATATAGAATTAAGTTGTAAATTTACCACATGAATTAATTTTTTTTAAAATTTTAATTACGTTATGAATTTTCCTGAAAATGTAAAGTATTCTTCCGATCACGAATGGGTGAGAGTGGAAGGCAGTGAGGCATACGTCGGAATTACCGATTTTGCACAGGATGAGTTGGGTGAAATCGTCTATGTTGATGTAACCTCTGAGGGAGAAACCTTGCACAGGGAGATGTTTTCGGAAGTATTGAAGCTGTGAAAACCGTATCAGACCTGATGATGCCTATGGGTGGTGAAGTGTTGGAGTTGAATCCAAAACTCGATGATGCACCTGAGCTTGTAAACAAGGACCCATACGGTGAAGGATGGATTATCAAAATCTCAGTTAAGAACAGCGAAGAACTGACAGGCTTAATGTCGGCCGAAGCATATAAAGAGTTTATAGGTAAATAAAACAAAAGGATCTGAAAATGGAGGGAATCACCAACACCAGTGATTCCTTTCTGTTTATCGCAGGAAATATGCAGTAATACCATCTGTTTTAACACAGATGGTATCTGTGAATTATATTAATCAAACGGATAATTATATTATTTATGCAACCTGTTGTAAGCATTATTATGGGCAGCACATCTGATCTGCCCGTGATGGAAAAGCGGCACGCTTCCTCAACGAGATGGAGGTCCCTTTCGAAATGAACGCCCTGTCGGCACACCGTACACCCGAAGAGGTTGAAATATTCGCAAAAGGTGCCAAAGATAAAGGGATCAAGGTTATTATTGCCGCAGCGGGAATGGCAGCACACCTGCCAGGTGTGATTGCTCCATGACCACCCTCCCGGTGATAGGCGTGCCCATCAATTCATCGCTCGAAGGAATGGATGCACTGCTTGCCATCGTGCAGATGCCCCCCCGGGTATTCCAGTAGCCACCGTAGGAATAAACGGCTCTTTGAATGCCGCTATTCTGGCACTACAGATAATTGCCGCCAACAACGAGCCTTTGCAGAAAAAAATGTCTGACTATAAAAACAGCCTGAAAAACAAAATAAAGGAAGCCAATAAAGAGCTGGCATCGGTTTCCTATAAATTCAAAACAAACTGACAACAGTAATGAATCACGAAGATATAAGCACTATACTGAAACAGGAGGCTGATGCCATCCTGAACATACCGGTAACCGACAGATATGAAAAGCCATTGATCTGATAATAGAGAATGTACACGGGAAACGGGGAAAATTAGTAATTAGCGGCATGGGCAAAGCTGGACAGATTGGACAAAATATGGCAACCACATTTTGTTCAACAGGTACACCAGCCATTTTCCTTCATCCCAGCGAAGCGCAACATGGCGACCTCGGAGTCCTACAGGACAACGATCTGCTTTATTGATTACCAATTCAGGGAAACCCGCGAGATCATAGAACTGATAGATTTGGCAAGAGGGATGTATCCAAAATTCCCATTATCGTAATCACCGGCAACAAAGAGAGTGTGCTAGCCAAAGAAGCGGATGTGACACTCCTAACCGGAAACCCGCCGGAGGTATGCCCTCTAGATCTTACTCCCACCACCTCTACCACAATAATGACAGTCATGGGAGACATACTTGTTGTAGGAACAATGAAACGGATCAACTTCACTGCAAGTGAATATGCCAAACGTCATCATGGCGGATACCTGGGAGATAAATCGAGAAATGCATGTACAAAGCCCATATCTTAAACAAATAGACAAATAGTTATAAATATGAAAAAGTAATCTTTATGCTAACAACCTTTTTTTTGCTTTCTTCATGTATAAGCAAAAACACAGATAATCAGACGGTAGCTGATGATGGTATTGATTCCGCTTTCCAGTATAAGGTCGACCGGTTTGCCGATATAGAAATCCTCCGCTATCCAGTCCCCCCCGGATTTAACAGCTTGCCGCTCCAGCAGAAAGAGCTGATATATTACTTGTCGCAGGCTGCATTGGAAGGCCGCGATATACTCTGGGACCAGCATAATCGGTACAACCTGACCATCCGCCGTGTTTGCGAAGGTGTATATGAAAATTATATGGGTGACAAATCTTCCACAGAGTGGGATAATTTCGAGACTTACCTTAAACAGATATGGATGGCGAACGGTATACACCACCATTATTCAGAGGACAAAATTATGCCGGAGTTTACAAGGGAGTACTTCGTGTCCATAGTGAAAAGTGTTGATCCGGGACGGATGCCTTTCCGCGATGGAATGGCTGCCGACGAAACTCTCAAAGAGATACTCCCGGGGGATGTTCGATCCGGATGTTATGCCCAAAAGAATGAACCAGTCGGCCGGTGCCGATATTGTAAGAACATCGGCTGTAAACTTCTATGAAGGGGGGGTTACTCAGAAAGAGGTGGAAGAGTTCTACAACGCCATGAAAAAGACAGACGATAACACACCTGTCTCTTACGGACTCAACAGCAAGGTAGTAAAAAAAGATGGAGTCGTTACCGAACAATTATGGAAAATAGACGGTATGTACGACAAAGCTATCGAACGTATAGTTGGATGGCTGGAGAAAGCAGCCGGCGTTGCAGAAAACGAACATCAGAAAGAGACCATCAACACGCTCATTGCGTATTACACAACAGGAGATCTGAAGATTTTCGACGATTTTCGGTAAAATGGGTAACTGACACCGACTCGCGCGTTGATTTGTAAACGGGTTCATCGAGACCTATACCGATCCGCTTGGCATGAAAGCCACATGGGAGGCATTGGTGAATTTCAAAAGCGAAGAGGCATCTAAGCGCACGGAATTGATCAGCAATAATGCGCAATGGTTTGAAGACAACTCTCCTATTGACAATCGTTTCAAAAAAAGAGGAAGTGAAAGGAGTTTCCGCTAAAGTGATAACCGCAGCAATACTGGGAGGCGACACGTATCCGGCCACCCCTATAGGTATCAACCTGCCCAATGCAAACTGGATCCGCCGCGACCATGGCTCCAAATCGGTGACTATAGACAATATCACCTTCGCCTATGCCAAAGCAGCTGAAGGAAACGGTTTTAAAGAAGAGTTTATGTGGAGTGATGTCGAACGTGAAATTTCAATAAATATGAAACTATTACAGATAATCTGCATACCGACTTGCACGAATGTCTGGGTCACGGTTCAGGTAAACTGCTCCCCCCCGGTGTTGACGGAGATGCCCTGAAAGCATATGGCTCTCCCCCCCTGGAAGAGACACGCGCCGACCTGTTTGCTCTCTACTATCTTGCAGATCCGAAGCTTGTGGAACTGGGGGGGCTGCTGCCCGATAGCGAGGCTTATAAGGCTGAGTACTATAAATATATTATGAATGGGGGGGCAATGACACAACTTACACGCATCCAGCCTGGCAAAGACATTGAACAAGCACACATGCGCAACCGGGCGCTTATATCGAACTGGGGTAATTGAACACGGAAAGGCCGACAGTGTTGTTGTGATGCAGAAGCGCGATGATAAAACATATGTGGTGATCAGCGATTACAACAAATTGCGAACACTCTTTGGTCAGTTGCTTGCTGAAGTGCAACGTATAAAATCGGAAGGCGACTATGAAGCCGGAAAGAACCTGGTAGAGGCATACGGGGTAAAAGTGAATACTGAACTCCATTCAGAAGTATTGTCGCGCTATAAAGCCCTTGATATAGCTCCCTACAAAGGTTCGTAAATCCCGTATACAAGCTGGTCACTGATGAGAATGGCAAGGTAACCGATGTTACGATATCATACGACGAGAACTATGTTGAACAGCAATTGCGCTATTCAAGACAATACTCGGTATTGCCACTTAAGAACTGATAGAAAACAAATTTTGGAATAAGCGTTTCGGTTCAGCCGAAACGCTTATTTTGTATCAGAATTATTTAATGAATTTATGACTTACGAAGAGACTCTCAACTACCTGTACAGGCAAATGCCCGAATATCAACGAATTGGGGATAGAGCATATAAAGAAGGGCTAGACAACAGCCTCGCGTTGGACGAGATATTCGGCCATCCCCCCACAAGCGCTACAGAACCATACATGTAGGGGGGAACAAACGGCAAGGGTTCAACCTCACATCTGCTAGCGGCTATCTTGCAGAAAGCCGGTTACAGAGTGGGACTCTATACATCACCTCACCTGATAGATTTCCGCGAGCGAATTCGTGTGAATGGAGCAATGATTGAAAAAGATTATGTTGTGGAATTCGTGGAAAAGTATAAAGATAAATTTGAACCTGTGATGCCCTCCTTTTTTTGAGCTGACCATGGAGATGGCCTTTCTCTGGTTCTCCCTGCAGGAGGTTGATGTGGCAGTCGTTGAAGTGGGACTGGGCGGGCGGCTCGACAGCACTAACATCATCACTCCCGATATCAGCATCATCACCAACATTGGATTTGACCATATGAA